>WNGB01012505.1_pt1 | contig 32134 bp, 29 predicted proteins | sample 5400681 | NCBI WGS metagenome assembly WNGB01 (sample SAMN13153367, study PRJNA577476) | soil metagenome | isolation source: 115 cm soil or saprolite under grassland replicate 2 | place: USA:California | collected 2016-06-15
CATCGCCATACGACCGAAGGTCTCTCGAATGTCCCGGGCGGCAGCCAGCGGATCCGGGTTGCCGTTGGGCCCCTCCGGATTCACGTAGATCAGGCCCATCTGCACGGCGCCGAACGGACCGGTGAGTTCCCTGTCGCCGCTGTAGCGCTCATCTCCGAGCCACGTGTCCTCAGGCCCCCAGAAGATCTCGTCGGGCTCCCAGATGTCCTCTCGCCCGAAGCCGAAGCCGAACGTCTTGAACCCCATCGATTCATAGGCACAGTTGCCGGCGAAGATCAGGAGATCGGCCCAGGAGATCTTGCGGCCGTACTTCTGCTTGATCGGCCAGAGCAACCGGCGCGCCTTGTCGAGGCTCACGTTGTCGGGCCAACTGTTGAGGGGGGCAAAGCGCTGAGCGCCGGTGCCGCCACCGCCCCGGCCATCGGCGATGCGGTACGTGCCTGCGGCATGCCAACTCATCCGGATCAAGAGCGGCCCGTAGTGGCCGTAGTCGGCCGGCCACCAGTCCTGCGACGTCGTCATCACCTCGAAGATGTCCCGCTTCAGCGCGTCGAGGTCGAGGGTCTTGAACTCTTCTGCGTAGTTGAAGTCCTCGCCCATCGGATTGGGCCGGGGCGAGTGCTGGTGGAGAACCTGCAGGTTCAGTTGATTCGGCCACCAGTCCTGGTTCGTCCTGGGCCGAGTCGGCGTGGGAGTCGGGGAGGGGATTACCGGGTTCTCGCTCTCGCTGCCGCGGTCAGACATGTCGGTCCTTCTCCTGTCTCGCCGTTTCCTTATGGCTGGTTGCTCTTGACGTTGGCTGCTCTGGATCCAACGCTGCGCTGGTGCCGAGCGCTGCGTGTCTGCGATCAGCCGGCGGACGCGGCAGAAGTTGCCGCGACACACTCGGGACATCCGCCCCAGTAGATGACCTCGGCTTCGTCGATCTCGTAGCCCAAGTAGTCGGCGGCCGTCAGGCACGGGGTGTAGCCGACCGCGCAGTCGACATCGGCGATGGCACCGCACGACCGACAGACGACGTGGTGGTGGTTGTCCCCGACCCGCGCCTCGTAGCGCGCCACGGAGCCCGTCGGCTGGAAACGCCGCACCAGACCCGCGGCAGTCAGCGCACGCAGCACATCGTAGACGGCCTGGTGGGACACCTCACCGAGATCCTCTCGCACGACACCGATGATCGAGTCCGTGTCGGCGTGCGGATGGTCGTGCACCGCGGACAGCACCGCTACCCGAGGACGCGTCACACGCAGAGCAACCCCGCGCAACATGCGCTCGAAGTCCGAAGTCGTTGGCACGCTCCGAAGTCTGGCCCATCTTCTGGAATCAATCAAGAAGCAGGCGTCGGACGCGTCGGGGCCGGCCGGGTCGAGCCACCCGGCCGTCGTCCGGCGGTCGCTCCGCCGGGCACCATCATGCGGGCGGTGCTTGGCACCTTGCGGCTGCCTTGACGATCTCCGCCATTCGTTGAGGCGCAGAGGGACTACGCACGAAAATCCCGGTCGAACGGCTTCCTGTCATCGGCATGGTAGTGAAGAGCGTCGGGCTAAGGCGTGTCGTGGTCGGTGAGTTGCCGCAGGGCGGTGGTGGCCTGGGTGGCGATGGTGCCGTCGGCGGTGTGGAGCAGTTCGCGGAGCGGTTCGATGGCGCGCTGGACGCGGAGGGTCGCGACCGCGTGGGCGGCGCGTGGGTCCCGGTGCAGCAGCCCTAGCAGCATGTCTTCGACCCAGACGCGGCCGGGGCCGGGTAGTGCGGCCAGCCCGTCGAGAGCGTAGCGGTGCGCCCACGGCGGGTGGTCGTTGTGGATGCTGTCGATGAAGGTCTTGACCGGCTCGGCCTGGTCATCGGCCTGCCAGGTCAGCCCCAGTTGCTGCGGGGTTTCGCCGGCCGCTGTGCGGGCGATGACCGTCCGCAGGTCGCTCATCGCGTCGGTGCGTACCGATCGCAGCGGGGAGAACATCCGCGCGTGGATGCCGCCCAGCACATCGCGGTAGGAGGTGTTGTAGTCGGTCAGGCCGTGCAGGCTGATCAGGGCCGCGGTGGCCGAGGAACGGGCCGACTCGTGCGGGTCGGCCACCGCGGTGTCCCAGAACACCTCCAGGTCCGGGTCGGGGAACTGCGCCAGCAGGGTGAGCGCCGCGGCGCGGTCGTGCCTGTCGCCGGCGCCGGTGCGCAGCAGGTCGGCCAGCGCCGAACCGCCCGAGTCATCGCCCGAGTCATCGCCCAGGGCCAGCAGCGCCCGGGCCGCGGACAACCGCATCGCCGGCGAGGCCGAGGCGGCGGCCCGCTCGGCCAGCGCCGGGATGGCCCGGGTGCAGCCGACCTCGGCCAGGGCAGCGGCCAGGCGGCCGTCGTCGGTGCCCAGCCTGCCGATCAGCATGTCCTCCGCCTGGACCCGTTCCTGCCCGGTCAAAAGGTGCAGACCGATGCCGATCGCGAACCCGTCGATGTCATCCCGCCTGAATCGGATCGGCGCGTTCACCCTCGCCACGAACCGGTCGAACTCCGCTGAGGGCATCGGCGGTGTCTCCTCCTCCGGCAGACCGCCCCGAACCTACCTCTGTACTGGCAGGTGCGCTCAAGCTCGGGCAACAACGGGCTGGCTGTCTGCGTCGGTCGGCACGGAATCTGCCTACTCCGGCGCGTCGGGAAAGGCGCCATGCCCTGCACACCAGCCACGATGACCGGACCACTGCCCGGCCGGACGGGCCGACCGCCACAGGCTGGACGCCCCGCAACGACATCAGGACCACGTCAACCTCCACCCACCGCCACATCCGAGCCCGTCACCGATACTCGCCACCTGGCAGACAGCGACGCGGCAGACCGATACAGAACCTGAAACAGGCGCACGCCACGCGACATAGAAACGCAGTGCCGCTGCGCGGCAGAAGAGGACGCGGAAGGACGTCGCCAACCCACCCTACCGAGTTCGGCAAGAACCACTTCGGACTCGACCACTCCCAAAGTCCGCCGCTACGCCCTGCTGCGCCGCATCATGCTCACCGTCGCCGTCCGCGCCGTCACAGCAGCCCGCGCCAAAATGCCGTCCTGGGCGGCGGGCCTGATCGGCCCGCGATCAGCCGATCGTGGCAGCCGAGCTTCGCGTACCGCCCGGTTACTACGCCTACCCCGATGGTATTGGAACCATGACTCTGGTATACGCTCGTATTCGGGTTGTGGTTGTGAGCTCCGGGTAAACCATCCAGTGGGTGGCATGTCAGGTCGAGGAGGACGTGGTGACCAGCGATCCGCCAGCTGCCGCCGCCCCTGACGTGCCGGCCGCCCAGCCGCCTGTGCCGCAGCCGGGTTCCAGATGGCACTCAGCGCCATGGTGGGCGGGCATCGGCGGACTCGCTACGTTGCTGGCAACGGTAATAGCGATCGTGACGTGGTGGTTTCCGCGCGGGCAGGATAGTTCAGCGCCGGCTCCCACGGGCTCGGTCGGCGGCACCGGGTCGCCGTCCGCGTTCGACGGGCCGTTGCCCGTGACGGTGGTAGCTGGGGGGAGTTCGCCGGGCTGCGGAGGGCCCGCCCGGTATTACGTGCCGCTGAGCATCGACGAAATCAAGTCTGTGATGCCCATGCCGCCGCCGGACTTCCGCGGCGGCAATGACCAGACCTACGTCGACTATGTCGGCGCACTGGAGGCATGGGTCACCTCGGTGAGCGGGTGGCCGGAGACGGACTGGATCCGGTTTTCGGTAGAGGGAAACTCCAGCCGGGTGAGCATCCTCACCGGCCTGCGGGTCAACCTCATCTCCCGCGCGCCGTTGGCCAGCAAGACCGTACTGTCCCTGGAGGAATGCGGCGGGATAGGCGTTCCCCGCCCGTTCATCGCGGACTTCAGCACCACACCGCCTCGAGTCCAGGCATTACCTGGGACGACAGAGGACGCCGACGGCAACACCGTAAAGACGAAGCCGGTCACCTTCCCGTTCATGGTCTCTGACACCGACCCTGAGATCTTCGAGCTGACCGTCGGACCCGGACCGGAATGTGATTGCCTGTGGACCGCGACCCTGTCCTACACGCAGGGTGGCGAGTCCTACACGGCCCTGATCGATGACCATGGCAAACCATTCCACGGCGTACCCACCGATCATGTACCCACGTACTCCCTCGTCAACGGAACGCTCGACGGCCCATGACAGCCCGCGCCCCGCCGCGCGCTTCTCCCCGACCGGGGCCATCCAGCGCGCGAGTCGCGGCGGACATCGCCGCTCCGCGCGGTCGGCGGCATGTGCGGTCGTCTCGCGCGGTGCGCTATCACGCATCAAGCGGGGTGGCTGAGGGGCGTTGTCAGGTCAACGAGGTCCGGATGGCCACGCGGGACACAGCGTGGACATGCTCCGTGCAGGGCGGCATCGGCGCGCGTCCGCGCGCATCCGCACGTCCACGCCCGCGGCCATCGCCACCGGCATCACCGACTGCCGGCAGCGCAGCGCAGGACTGGCATAGACGGCATCGATGCCCGTGCCGAGCGCGGCCGCCAGCGCGGCGGCCTGCCGATGGCCCTGCTCGGTCAACGGCCGGTCGTCGTGATCACCCGCCCACCCCTCACGAGCAACAGCCGAGCAGTGCGGGACAAGTTCAACGACCAGGCCCCAGAACGCCGACAGCATGCTCGATATCCTCCCAAGCCTGCCGCCGCGCCGATCAGCGGCAGATGCGGGCGTTGCTGGCCGCCTCCGGTGAGGTCTGGGGCTATTGTTCGGCGGTGAGTGACCTCGTGGAGTTCGGGCGGCTGGTCGGCCGGGACGCTGGTCTGTGTGTGGTATCGACGCTTCGCGCCGATGACACGATCCAGTCCTCGGTGGTCAACGCGGGCGTGCTGCAACACCCGGTCAGTGGCGCGCTCGTGGTCGGGTTCGTGGCCAGGGGCGGCACCCACAAGCTTGTCCATCTGCGGGCCCGGCCCCGGGCCACAGTTGTGGTCCGCGCCGGCTGGGAATGGGTGGCGGCCGAAGGCCCAGTGGATCTCATCGGACCGGACGACCCGATGCCCGGTATCGACGCGGAGGCCCGCCGACTGCTGCTGCGGGCGGTGTTCACCGCCGCCGGCGGAACCCACGACGACTGGGACACCTACGACCAGGTGATGGCCGACGAACACCGCGCGGCGGTCCTGGTCACACCCGACAGGATCTACTCCAACCGATAGCCGCCGCGCACGCCGTTCACCAGACGTCCCGCGATCCAGACGCGCCGCTGGCATCGGACCGGCCGGCGGCGGCACGGTGCTCGACCCGGAGGTGGTCCGCCAGCTGCTGTCCGCGGCCACGGTCGACGCCGGACTCGCCCGGCGGCGTTGGGGCGGCGATCAGTGGCTGGCGATGCACTCACGTCGGCAGGGTCGTGTAGCGGGCGGGAGGGGTATGGGTTCTCGCCAGGTGGTGGAGAGGGTATATGGGCGGCGAGGATGTAGTGGGGGGCGGCGGTTGAGGTGGTTTCGCCCGGTCGTAGGCATGCTGGTGCCGGGGGCGGCGCGGGCGGACCCGCCGACGGGTCCGTTTGGTGCGCGGCAGGGGTTCAGGTAGACCGGGGAGGCGACACGGTGGCTGTGTGGGCGCGGCGGTAGTGCTCGGTCAGGACCGCGCTCGCCTGGCCGGCCCGGTATGCCACCGTGCGCCGGCAGATCTGGCACCGCACGACCGGAAGGTGCGTGACGGTGACCGGATAGCGGGAGGATTTCGAGTTCGTCATCGGCGTCCATGATGCCAGCCCTGCGCGCCCCGGTCCGTCCCCGCAACCCGGGCGGCCCGCAGAGGCCGGTGTACGCCCGCCCGAACCGCTGCCAGCGCGGCGGACCGATCCGGGGTGCCAGCGCAGCGCGGCAGGCGTGTTCCGCGCGCAGGCAGATGAGGTCGTCGGTGCGGAGCCGGGTAGCTGGGTGGTGCCCGAATCACTCGCCGGATCCGCAGGCGTCCCGGACGAACGCCTCCGCCGCCCCGCGGCCGGAAATCCGCACCCGAAGGCACCGTCACCATCCGACCGGTCGTGCGGATGTCAGGGCATGAGGTGCTCTGTGAGCCGCCGGGCGTAGTACTGCTCCCACGGCTCGGACAGGTGCCGGTCGGTGTGCTCCTTGTCCAGCAGCACCAGCAGGTACACCAGCTCACTGCGGACCGGGCTCGCGCCCAGCAACTCAGGCAGTTCGGACAACTCGATCAGCCAGTCGGCATACCAGGACGCCCAGTCCGGGTCCTCCCCGTCGACGATCCGGTAGACCCGGTGATGGGTCTCGGCCGCCTCGTGCAGAAGGTCAGCGATCGCCTTGACGTCCATCTGTTCCTCCCCGTCGGTACCCCGGCCTCCGACCGCCGCACCAGCACGGCAGGCCGGCCCGGACCGACCCGTTCCCGACCCGGGCACCGGAGGCCACGAGCCTAGGGGTGCCCCCGCCGCGGCGGGGCACCCGGCCATCGACACCGACGGCCTGCCGGCACCGACAAGCCGAATGAAGCGGGGCCGGAGACGCCCGACGGACCCGGCAGGGCCGATATCCCCCGATCACGCGGGCAGGAGTATCGGCGAGGCGTTCCGCGCCGTCCCACCGCAGCAGGCCGGTCGCGCATGCTCAACGCGCCGACCGAACCGCGGCGATGTACATGACGGGTCCCGTGCGCCGGGCGGGCCCCAGCCGGATGGCCGCTCCGCGGCTTCTTGGGCTCACTCCGCACGCTGCGGCCACCGGCGTACACACGGTGATGCCGCTGCAAGCTGCAGCGGCGCCGGCAGAGGTGGTCCCGGCCGGCGCGCCCAGGTCAGCTACTCGGCCAGTTTGGTGATCGCCTGTGCCCGCCGGCATGGGCGATCTGGTCGAGAGCGCCTTCCAGCGCCGCCCGTGCGGTGCCCTGGCCGCGATGTTTCTTGTCGACGTAGGAGCAGGTGATCCGCCAGTCCGGACGCGGCGGCGCGTCCTTGTCGTACTCGCGCCTGTGCTTGATGCCCGGGAGTTCCTCGGGGCTGCCGTACTGGCACCACCCCTGTGCGGCGCCGTCCTGGTCGAGGACGAGCGCGGCGTGAGCGCGACCTGTCCGGACCCGGTCCTCCTTGACCGCGCGCTCCCATCTTCCCGGCTCGCGAGCTCGACGCGCACAACCGCTCGCCGCTTGGCCGGTGGATCCACCGCCGTGGACCCAGCGTCGAGAAACGTGGTCAGCAGCCCGCAGTGGAATTCCTCGTCGATGGCGCGCGACGTGTCCGGCCCACGGCTGCGGCGCCATGTCAGGCCTCGGCGGTCGCTGCGGCTAGGAGCCGGGCGAGTTCGATCGGCTTGCTGACCATCGGCCAGTGGCCCGAGTCGATGTCGACGAAGTCAAGGTGCTTGGCCTTGGCGAGCTCGGGCACGTCACCGGCGTCGATCCACTCCTGAGCCTGGGCAGGGGTGAACTCAGGACACACGAGCACGACCGGGACGTCGAACCGTCGCTCGTCCGCCAGGCGCACCACGCCCCTGGTCACCCCCTCGGGGACGGGGATCGCAGCAGACGCGATGCGGCGCCGGGCCTTCTCGTCAAGGTCAGCAGAGTCTGGCCCCTCGAATGGGCCCCAGCCGGGGAAGGGCATGACGCCGTCCTTCGGCTCGAAGAAGTCGGCGTAGGACTCCCCGTCGGCGGACGGGAAGCCGCCGATGAGGGCGACTTTGGCCACCTTCTCCGGTCGCGCGTCGGCGGCCAGCCAAGCCAGGGTGCAGGCGGCGGAATGCCCCACCACCATGGGCTTTTCGGACGATGAGTCCATGGCGGCGAGCACCGCTGCCACCTGGTCGTCGAGCGTGGCGGAGGCAGATCCGTCACCCTGACCCGGGAGGGTGAGCGGCACGGGGCGGTGGCCGAGTGCCTCGAGCGTGGGCACGACATCGTCCCATGCGGATCCGTCGAGCCACAGGCCAGCAATGAGCAGGATGTCCATGATCAGTTCTCTTTCTCCAGTGCGGTCAGATCACGTTCGGCATAGAGCCGGTGTTCCCATTCCTCGTTGAGGACGATGCGGAGACATTCCTTGACGGGGAAGTTCTCCAGCCGGGGCCAGCCGGGCTCGGTGTGAGTCACCTTGGAGGCGAGTTGCTCGTCGGTGAGTGACTCCGTGACGTGGCGGACCATCGCCTGGCGTTCGCGTCGGAGCGTGAGCACCTCATCGAGCGAGGGTCGGGCCTCGCGGTCCCACGGGATACCGTCCCAGCCGGGCGCCTCGTCCCACGGCAGGTCCAACTGGTGCCACGGCGAGGCGTTGCCGAGGATCATCCGGCCCACCCAGGCAGCGCTGGCGAAGTTGAGGTGCCGCAGGGTCTGGATGAAGGACCACTCGTCGTCGACGCTGCGGTGGAGCGCCGCTTCGGGGAATGTCCTCGCACGCGCGAGGGTGCCCTCCCACAGCCGCTCCAGGATTGCCCACGCCTCACGGAACCCGCCGGTGTCGTCGGGGCGCATCCTCGCCCGCTCGGGCATGCGACGGTTCAGTTCGGCGTCGACCAGCGGTGCGATGTCGACGCCGTTCACTACGACGTTCTGTAGCTCGCCGCTGATCTCGACGTCGACCAGCTCGACGCCGCGCATGCGGCTCTCGTTGAACAGGGCGCCGCGGACCTGCGCCCCGGTGAAGTCGACTGCGTGCATGCTGGCGTCATTGAGGAACACCTGGGTGAAGGTGGCGCCCCGCAGGCTCACCCGCTCGAAGCGTGCTCCGGTGAGGTCCTGCTCGCGGAACTCGGTCATGGACATCACGCTAGGCTAGGACCAGTTCCGGACGATCTACTTCCGGTTCATCTCGTGCCCACTGAGTCTGCTCGTGTGCCGACCGATCTCAGCCCCACCGCACGAGCTCTGCATGCCCTCGAGATCCTCCAGACCCGCCCCGGCGCGACGGCCGACGAACTCGCCGCGTGGTTCGGTGTCACGGAGCGGGCCGCGCGTCGGGTCAGCCCGGGGCCCCCATGGCGGGTACCGGCTTGGGCGCGGGACGAGGCTGCCTCCGGTGGTCTTCACCGAGCCCGAGGCAGTTGGTCTGGTCATGGCGGTGCTCGACGGCCAGCCGGCAGCCGCCGACGTCGACGACCTCGTCGGTTCTGCCCTGGGCAAGGTCATCCGGGCACTGCCCGAGAGCGTCGGCCGGCAAGCGGCGGCGCTGTGAGAGCACGCGTCGGCTGCGCCCGACCGGTACTCGGCCCGTCCAGATCCCCCCACCACCAGCGCACTCGTCGCTGCCATCGCGGCCCCGACGTCGCGTGCTGGTCACGTATCGGAGCGAGTCCGGCAACGAGTGGGAGGCCGAGGTGGACCCCTGGGCGGTCGTCGTCCGCTACGGGCGCTGGTACCTCCTGTGTCACTCCCATCGCGCGGACGCGATCCGCACCTACCGGGTCTACCGGGTGCTCAACTCGGCATGGGCGTGTGGCGAGCGAGTGATCGAGGCGGGAGAGTCTGGGGCTTCGGTACGGTGCCGGAGGCCAGGTGGCGGATCGGCGGGCGGGGTGGAGAGCCCGCCGGTGGTTTCGACGCCGAATGGCCGGGTTCAGGCGGGCCGGGTTGCCGGCGGGGTGAGCGTGGCGGCGTGGGCGCGGCGATAGTGCTCCGTCAGGACCGCGCTGGCCTGGCCGGGCCGGTATGCCACGGTGCGTCGGCAGATCCGGCACCGCAGGAGCGGAAGATGCGTGACGGTGACGGGGTGGCGGGATGATGTGGGCTTGGTCATCGCTGCCCATGATGCCACGCCCCCGGGGCGGCACAGCCTCAACCGCCGGCCGCGCACCGGCCCGGTCCCGCAACCCGGCCGGCCCGGCCGAGCAGATCGGCTTGGCTGACTCCCTTTTCGCGGCGGCCTGCTGGCCGGTCTGCAACCGCAGGCGCTGGGCCGACGTGGCCGGCGTCGATGTCCACAATCCGGCACCGGATCCTCGGGCGCTGCCGCGCACCGGCCCGCGGATCAGGTGGCGAGGATCAAGCCGGTCGGGGTTGGCTCCCGTCCGTGATGCCGCCGGCCACCAACCGACGCAGCCGGCCGAGGACCACCCGTCCGCCGCCGATCGTGCCCGGCAGCCACAGCAGATCGCCGAGTACGGCCGATCCGATGCCTGGCCCTGATCACCGGTTCGGCACGATCCCCTACCGCTCAGCACCGCCACCCCGGACCGGCTGGCCCAGGTACTGACCCGCCGTCCCCCGACCACAGCCGTCCGCGACATGGACGTGCTTCGCGCGCAGTCAGAGTCGTGTGGTGCCGCTGCGCGGCTACGAACCGGATCGGACCAGGGCGCCGGGCTCGGCCTGTCCACTGTCATGTCCGGCGTACCGCTGGTCACCTCCGGTGTCGGAGCGGCGGTCGAGCCACGCTGGCGGCGCCGGGTGAGGGAGGTGAGCGTCGTGTTCGACCTCGTCCGGGTCCTCGACGCCGCGGCCTCATGCTCCTGACCTGCCTGGTCGGGCCGCAGTCGGTACCGCGCGGCGCTCAGGCCGGGCTTGCCCGCCGCTGGTCCGCCCGGCACGATTCCGCCATGGATGCAGCGGAGTATCTGCAAGGCGCGGCGCAACGGTTGCAGCAGGACGGGAGCCAGGTGTCGTGGGCTGGCCTACCGGGCGGGCAGGCTCTGGTTGGCTACCGGTCGCAGTTCAAGCTGTCCTGGTTGGCCACCAAGCTGCACCTGTTCACAGTGCTGTATCCGACCGCGGCGGCGACCGACGCCGAACTCGCGGCGTTGAGCCGGGACGCGGTCGAATACGCCAAGGCCACCAAGGGCGCGCTGCGCGGCTTTCAGTCCGGTGTTGCCATCATCCCCGCCCTGGTCGCCGAGACCGTCACCGAGCCGGCCCGAGCCGCCGCCCTCGCCCGTCCGAAGAAGGAGTTCGCGGCGTTCCTGCTGCCGGCCATCGTCGATCTGGCCACCGGGCAGACCTTCAGTTACCAGGGCCGCATTGTCTGGGGAACGATCTACGCCTCCTGGCTGCGCGCCCGTCTGGCCGCGGCTCTCCCGCCGCCGCGTTAGCCCTCCGGATACCGCGCCAGGCCCGGTGGGCATCGACCTGACCGGGCGGTACGTGCAGGGACGGCCGGGAGGCCGGTTCATCTATCTGTCCTGGGGCACCGTGAACGGTGCCGGCGTGTTCGCCCTCTTCCGCCGGGCGAAGCTGATGCTCGACGCGATCCCCGCCGACGTCCTGGATGCCGCCACGCGATCCGGACGGCTCACCGCTCGGCCGCGACTCACCGACGCCAAGGCGCATCCGCTATGCGCCCAAGTACGGCCGCCATTGGTTCACTGGTCAGCCGCGACCTCGACCTGATCTGTCCACGCCCATGCCGCGGAGCGGCCGCGCACATCCGCCGCTCTGCGCGCGGAGGCGCGCCCATGCCGCTGTCCGCGTGGTTGTTGTTGCGGTTAGAGCGGTGCGGTGAGTTCGAGGTGGATGCCGTCTGGGTCGGTGAAGGACAGGATCGCGATGCCGAACGCGGGTAGGTCACGGATCTCGCCGTGTTCGATTCGCTGGTGGGCCAGGCGGTCTGCCGCGTGCTCCAGGTCGGCGCGGGTGGGTTTGAACCGGTCGCCGGCGTCGGCGACCGGTCGCAGCCCGAGCAGCATGCCGCCTGCGGCGAACACGACGCCGCCGTAGAGCTGGTCGGGGTCGCTCCGGACAGCGGGGTCGGCCGGGCTACCCGGCGACTGCGCGACGATGGTGAAGCTGAGGACGTCGCGGTAGAACGCGCGGGAGCGTTCCAGGTCAGTGACGGTCAGCCGCAGGTGGTGCAGTCCGTTGGTCTGGATTCCAGCCATGGCCGTCTTCCTACCCGCTAGGCAACCTGCCGGGTAGCTCCCCACGGAGCAGCCACCGACGCGCCGAGGACGGCTACACGGTCGACGGCGGACGTCGCGGTCTCCGGCGTGCCCGCGCATCCTTCGCGGGTCCACGCTGCTGCACTGCCTTGCGGGGATCTTCCGGCCGGACAGCGGCGAAGTGTGGTTCGACGGCAGGCGCGTCGATCAGCTCGACGAGTCGCGGCGCACCGAGCTTCGTCGCGGCTGCTTCGGCTTCGTCTTCCAGTTCGGCAGCTGGTCCCCGAGCTCACCTCGGTCGACGACGTCGCGCTGCCGCTGCTGCTCGGTGGGCAGAAGCGACGCACGGCCTACCGGGAGGCCGCCGGCTGGCTGGACCGCCTGGGTCTTGGCGAACTGGGTGGGCGGCGCACCGGGGAGCTGTCCGGCGGTCAGGCGCAACGGGTGGCGCTGGCCCGGTCGCTGGTCACTGCGCCCCGGGTGCTGTTCGCCGACGAGCCGACCGGCTCGCTGGATTCGTTGACCGGCGAGGCGGTCATGGACACGCTGGTGGATCTCGCCCTGTCGCAGGGCACGACCGTCGTGCTGGTCACCCACAACGCCCGTGTCGCCGCGTTCGCCGACCGCGAGGTCATCGTGCGCGACGGCAGGGTCACCACGCCGCTCCCCGCGACGGTGAACTGATGCTCGGCCTCGGGCTGCGGCTCAGCGTGCGCGGCGGCCGGGAGGCGCTGATCCGCCTGGCGCTGACCACGGCGGCGGTGGCCGTCGGGGTCGCGGTCCTGCTCGCCGTGCTCGCCGATCACCACGCCTTCGAGCACGCCAGCACCCGGCCGTCGTGGGAGTCCACCACCGCCGCCGCGCCCGGGCGGCCGGCCGCCGGTGAGGAGCTGTGGAACTACAGCGAGAACATCTACGCGGGCCGGTTCGTCGAGCAGCTCGACGTCGCCGCGCTCGGGCCGCAGGCGCCGATCGTCCCGGGCCTGCCCCGGCTGCCTGACAACGGCCAGTTCTACGCCTCCCCCGCATTGGCCGCCTTGCTGCGCAGCACGCCGCATGACCAGCTCGGCGATCGCTTCCCGGGGACACAGGTCGGTCTGATCGGCGACACGGCACTGTCCGGCCCGAGCGAGCTCGCCGCCGTCATCGGGCACTCCGCCGATCAGCTCGCCGCGCTGCCTGGCACGATCCGGGTCGACACGATCACGACGGCGCCGCATCCGCAGGGCACCACGAACCTGTACCGGCTGGCGTTCGGCATCGGCGCCATCGCGTTGCTGTTCCCCCTGCTGATCCTGATCAACACCGCGACGCGGCTGGCCGCGGCACGCCGCGAGGAGCGCTACGCCGCGATGCGGCTGGTCGGTGCCACCCCACACCAGGTCAACGTCCTCGCGTCGGTGGATGCGGTGGTCAGCGCCCTGTTGGGCACAGCCCTCGGCATCGGTGTGTTCCTACTGATCCGGCCGGCGCTGGCCCGGATCGGGCTGTCCGGCGCGCAGTTCTTCGCCGACACGGTCACCCCGACGGTCTGGGGATACGCGGGGATGCTGGTGGCGGTCCCGCTGGGCCGCCGCGGCGGGCTCGCTGGCGTCGCTGCGCAGGGTGCAGACGACGCCGCTGGGGGTCGCTCGAAGGACGACGCCACCTCCACCGACGGTGTGGCGGGTGCTACCGCTGCTGGTCGGCATTCCCGTGTTCCTCTACCCGCTCGTTCACAACCCCGACGACCCGGCGCCCGTGCCGGTGTTCCTCGGCCTGGTGCTGATCATGCTCGGCCTGGTGCTGGGCGGGTCCTGGCTGACGATGCGGGCGGCGCTGCTGCTTGCCCGCGTCGCCCCCGGCGCCCCGTCGCTGCTGGCCGCGCGCCGGCTCGCCGACAACCCGAGAGCCGCCTTCCGGGCGGTCAGCGGGCTGGTCCTCGCGGTCTTCGTCGGCACGCTGATCGCCGGCGTGCCCCGGCCGACATCGCCGCGCAGAGCGCCGACCGGGTCGCGTTCGTCGATCTCGATGACACCGTGAAGGCGACCTACGGCCACGCCAAGCAGGGTGCGGGGCGCGGCTACACCGGCGTCAACGGTCCTAACGCGCTGCTGGCCACGATCTGCACGCCGCTGTCCGGGCCGGTGATCGCGGCCACTGGGCTGCGGAAGGGGTCGACCACGGCGCGGTGTCAGAGCACCGAGAAGCCCGCCGGAAGGCCCGGCCGGCCGGTGGCGGCGAGCAGGAGCGGCCCGGCGAGGCCGTCTGCGACGGCGAGGTCGGCGACGACGTGGAGTGCCTGCGCCGCGGCCGTTGCGGGGACCTCTGGCGGCACACCGAGGGCTGTGGCGAGGTCAGCGGTGTGGACGGCCAGCTCGAACGTACGCGTCGGCAGGTAGTCCCCGAGCCGCATGCCGCCCGCGATCGTCGTCACGAGCTCGGTGCCGTCCTGGGTCTCGACGAGCCGAAGCACGCGTGCGGCGATCTCCGCCACGGTGGCCGCGGGATCGGTGCCCAAAGCGGTCCCGGCGTCGCGTCCGCGCTCCGCGACAGCCGGGTCGGCGGCGGCCGCCCTCGTCGCGCGGAAGTAGTCCGTGGCGGAGGCAACCTCGGCGGCCGCGGCAGGACGAGCGAGGTACGTCTCGACCGTCAGAAGGGAACGGCTCGTGTGACCGACGAGGGCGCGGAGGTCCCACTCGCCCAGGCCAGGCCTGTTCCACCGGTCACCGACGAGGGCGGCCGTGCGTACGAACCACTCCGCGGCGTCGGTGAAGGCCCGACGCGAGTCGTCCCACGAGAAGACCATGCACGCGAGGCTAGACGCGTCGCGAGCGTGGCCAAGCACGGCCGGGCCCATGCCCTAGGCACCGCCGGCCCTCCCGTCTCACAGCTCGCCATGCTGGTGCCACGCAGAGGCGCCGCGCTGATCGCGGTAGTGGCGGAGCAGTTGGCGGCGGACGATCACGAGACCCAGCATCCGAGCCACCACGAGCCGCGCGATCGCCATGTGACATCCGCGCAGGTCAAGCCCGACCCTGAACTGGCTTCCCACAGGTGTTGTGGTGAAGTCCAGCACCTGAAACCGGGGTGAAACCGCGGTAAACCTCACGGGCTGCACGCTCACACCATGACAACCAAACCGATCGAGCCGGCAATCTCGGCTGTCGGGTTACGCAAGTCGTTCGGGGAGCACGTTGTGCTCGACGGCATCGATCTGCATGTGCCCGAGGGAACGGTCTTCTCGCTGCTCGGCCCCAACGGCGCCGGCAAGACCACCACGGTTCAGATTCTGTCGACGTTGATCGGCGCGGACGGCGGACAGGTGCGCGTCGCCGGTCATGATCTGGCCCAGGATCCCGATTCGGTCCGTGCCGCGATCGGCGTCACCGGTCAGTTCTCGGCGGTGGACAACCTGCTCACCGGCGAGGAGAACCTGATCCTGATGGCGGACCTGCACCACCTTGGCCGTCGTGAGGGCCGGCGGCGTGCGGCTGAACTGCTCGACCGGTTCGATCTGGTCGATGCGGCCAGGAAGATGGCCGCCACCTACTCCGGCGGCATGCGGCGCCGGCTCGACCTGGCGATGGGCCTGGTCGGCGAGCCGCGGATCATCTTCCTCGACGAGCCGACCGCGGGCCTGGACCCGCGCAGCCGCCGCACCGTGTGGCAGATCATCCGCGACTTGGTGGCCGGCGGCGTGACGATCTTCCTCACCACGCAGTACCTGGAGGAGGCGGACCAGCTCGCCGACCGGATCGCGGTCCTCGACCAGGGGAGGCTGGTCGCCGAGGGCACCGCGGAGGAGCTGAAGCGTCAGGTTCCCGGCGGGCACATCCGGCTGCGGTTCGCCGACGCGCGCCGCCTGGACGCGGCCGCCCGCGCCCTGGTCGGGGTGTCGCGGGACGACGACGCCCTCACCCTGCAGGTCCCCAGTGACGGCGGTGTCCGGTCGCTGCGGGCACTGCTCGACCGGCTCGACGACGCCTCGATCGAGGTGGCGGAGCTGTCCGTGCACACCCCCGACCTCGACGAGGTCTTCCTCGCCCTCACCGGCCGTACCGACAACGTGAAGGTGACCGCACCATGACCACCGCGAGCCGACAGCGAAGTGAGCATCGCAGGGCCGCCCTATGGATCTGCCGTCACCTCCGGGGGGTCTGCGGCCCGAGGAGCGGAGCGGAGCGCGGAGGCGAGCAATGACCACCCTGTCCTACGCGCTGACCGACTCGGCGACGATGCTGCGCCGCAGCCTCCGGCACATGCTGCGTTACCCCTCCATGACCGTCCAGCTCGCCGGCATGCCGGTCGTCTTCCTGCTGCTGTTCGTCTACGTCTTCGGCGGCACCCTGGGCAACGGGATAGGCGGTGGGGCCGGCGGCCGCGCCGCGTACGTCAACTACGTGGCTCCCGGCATCATGCTGATGACCGTGTCCGCCGCGGTCACCGGGACGGCGATCTCGGTCGCCATGGACATGACCGAAGGCATCATCGCCCGGTTCCGCACCATGGCCATCGCCCGCGTGTCGGTGCTGACCGGTCACGTCCTCGGCAGCATGATCCAGACAATGCTCGGCATCGGCATCGTCACCGGTGTCGCGCTGCTCGTCGGGTTCCGGCCCACCGCCGACGCGGTCGAGTGGGTCGCCGCGGTCGGCATCCTCGCGTTGATCACATTCGCGTTCATCTGGCTGTCGGTCGCGTTCGGCCTGGTGGCCAAGACCGTGGAGTCGGCCAGCAACCTGCCGATGCCGCTGGTCTTCCTGCCGTTCCTCGGCAGCGGGTTCGTCCCGACCGACTCGATGCCGGCCGGGTTGCGCGCCTTCGCCGAGTACCAGCCCTTCACCCCGTTCATCGAGACCGTGCGGGGACTGCTGATGGGCACCCCGATCGGCAGCAGCGCCCTCATCACGGTCGCCTGGTGCGCCGCCATCGCGCTGGCCGGCTACCTCTGGGCGAAGAAGCTGTTCAACCGCGATGCTGTGTCTCCATAAGCGCCTGGACCTACGGTCGGCGCACCGCTGTGCTTGCCATAAGCGCCTGGACCTACGGTCGGCGCACCGCCTGCGGGCTGGCGGAGGGCTGTGCTTGCCATAAGCGCCTGGACCTACGGTCGGCGCACCGCCTGCGGCTGGCGGAGGGCTGGACGCACTGCGGTCAGGGGACGCCGTGAGCGGCCGTCCCTGGGACGCCCACAGCCCGCATCCGCTGATCTACTGGCGGGCGCGCTAGGCCCGCGCGCGCAGTGCGGTCAGCGCGGCGGTTCGTAGATCCTCGCGGCTGAGGTCGGCGTACGACGACACGGCGGCGGCGTATGCCGACCGGTCGGCCCGCTCGGCGGCGTGCCGGGCGCGGGCGCTGGACATGGTCGGCTGGAACTGCCGGAGGCACCGGAAACGCTCCGCCAGCGCGACCAGGCGCACTCCCGACCGGGTGGCACGCTCGTCGCCGGTGCGCCGACCACGGTCGAGATCCACCATGGCCAGCGCCAGCAGGAGCGCACCGCAGAGCGGGAGGCCGGTGACGAACGACAGCTCGTCCTGGGCCGGGTCGGTGAGGAGCGCGGCCAGCGCGGGCGGCAGTTCGTGGAGGAGCTCCTCGACGAGGTCGAGCCGGCCGTGCTGGGCGTGCGCGACCACGGCAACCGCCTTGAGCTCCAGCGTCCACGGCTCCAGGCCCGGCTCGGCGCGAACGCCCGGGATCCTGGTGCTCGTCATCACCTCGACGGCGCGGCGCCACCGGCCGAGGCCGGCCTCCACCTCGCCGCGCGCCAGCAGGAGCTCACCGCGCACCGCGAGTTCGAACGAGCGGGTGCCGAACGTCTCATCGGCCAGACCGATCCCGGCCAGCTCCAACCAGTGCTCGGCCTCGTCGAGCGCACCGACCTGCAGGCACGCCAGCCCCAACGCCCACCGGATCCCGAACACGTCCGGCCAGTTCTCCAGCCCCTCCTGCACCTGCAACGCCGCCCGCAGGTGCCGCAGCGCCTCGGCACCGTCGTCGGCGTGCATGTGCAGCTCGGCGAGCCGGCCGTGAGCCACGATCCGGACGAACGGGAACTCCCGGTGCTCGAACACCTCCAGCATCCGTTCGGCCGCCTTCCGCGCGCCGTCCGGGTCGCCCCGGTTCCCCAGCAGGTAGCTGGACACGCCGCTGGCGATCCCGGCCAGCAGCGGCTCGTCGCTGTCGCACAGCCCGGTCAGCGCCGACGGATCCCGCTCGGGCGCGGTACACAGGACGATCGCGACGGCGCGGATCAGCGTGTCCGGCGGGGCAGGCGGGAGCCGGCGCAGGACGACCAGCGAGCGCACCGCACGCGGGCCGTGGATCGTGAAGGTGTACGCGGTGCACAGCGCCGCGGCCGTCCGGGTGACCTCGACGAACTCCGGCGCCGGCCGGTAGTGCGACAACACCCAGGCGGTCTCCTCGGCGAGCGCGGCCATGCGCACGTAGCTGGATTCGACGGTCCACAGGGCCGCGAGCACCGCGGCGGTCGCCGCCACCGTGGCGCCGTCCACCCGGTCAAGGCCGTACCGCAGCGCCTGAACGAGGTTGTCCTGCTCGGCCCGGATCCGCTCCATGGCCGGCGCCGGGTCGGCCCCAAAGGGCGAGTCGTGGTTCGCCAGCCCGAAGTCCCGTGCCCAGGCGAGGAACCGGTCGACCACCCGGTCGGTCTCGTCGGCCGCCTCCCGCTCCCCCGTGCCGAACTCGCGCACGGCCTCCAACATCCGGAAACGCACCCCCGACGGGGTGTCGACGACCTTGAGCAACGACTGGTCGACCAGATGCTCCACCACGCCCAGGACGCCGTCGCCGAGCAGCCGCCCGGCGGCGTCCCCCGTGAACCCACCGGGGAAGACCGACAGCGCACGCATCGCCGCCCGCCCGGCCGGGTCGAGGAGATTCCAGCTCCAGTCGACAACGGCGTGCAGGGTGTGATGCCGCTCCGGCGCGTCGCGCGGACCACCACGCAGCAGGGCGAACCGGTCCTCCAGCCGGCCGGCGATCTCGGGCACCGACATGACCCGGACCCGCGCCGCCGCCAGCTCCACCGCGAGCGGCAGCCCGTCCAAGTGACCGCACAACTCCGCCACATCATCGGCGGGCAGCTCGACGTCAGGGCGCGCCGCCCTGGCCCGCTGGCCGAACAGCTCAACCGTGGTCCGCAGGTCGAGCTCCGGCAGCAGGTACACCGACTCCGAGGACAGGCCGAGCGGAGCGCGGCTGGTGGTGAGCACCCCCAGGTCCCTGGTCATCGACACCAGGGCGCCTACCAGGTCGGCGACAGCGCGGATGAGGTGCTCGCAGTTGTCCAGCACCAGCAACGCGGGACCGGGACCGAGGGTGTCGACGATCCCGGTGAGGACATCCGTCGGGATGGCGGGGGGACCGACCGCGGTAGGCCGGGACTCGCCGACGCCGAGGACCGACGCGACCTCGCCGACCACATCGGCATCGCCCGCGACACCGGCCAGCGCGACGAAATGTACGACCCGCTGCTCCGCCCGCCGGCTCACCGCATGCGCAAGCCGGGTCTTCCCCAGACCGCCCGGCCCGACGATCGAGGCGACCCGGGACGTGCGCAGCAGGCTCGCGACCGCCGCGAGGTCATCGTCGCGGCCGAGCAGCGGGTTGGGCTCGTGCTGGACACCGTGCCGGACGGCGGGCGCCGCACCCTGCAACAGCTGCAGGTGCATGGCCTGCAGTGCGCCGCCGGGATCGGTGCCGAGCTCGTCGCGCAGCCAACGGCGGTACGCCTCGTACCTGGCCAGCGCCGCCGACGGGCCCACCGTCGCCGCTTCGGCGCGCAGCAGCTCCAGCAGCACCTCCTCGTCCCGCGGCCGCTCACCGGCCACCTTGGTCAGCGCCTCGACCGCCTCGCCATGCCGACCCAGCCGCGACAGCGCCAGCGCACGGGCCCGCAGCAGCGACCGGTACGTCGAGGCTCGCTCGGCCCGCAGCACCGACAACGGGTCGTCCAGCCCGGCGTCGCCGCCCGTGGCGCCGTCCCACAGCGCAAGACCCGCCTCGGCCTGCGCGAGCACCGCCGCATGGTCGCCGGCGCCGGAATGTTGCGCGGTTGCCGACGCGCTGCGCAGCACCGCAGAGGCGTCCACCTGTTCCTCCCGCAAGGCCAGGCGGTAACCGGTGGGGGTACGGACGATAACGTCGGAGCCCAGCTGCGCGCGGGCGCGGGAGACGAGGATCTGCAGCGCCTTGGCCGGGTTCTCCGGCTGTTCGTCCGGCCAGAGCCCGTCCATCAGCCGGGCGGTGCTGCAGCCCGAGCGCAGATCCCGTGCGAGCAGCGCGAGGAGACCACGCAGCCGAGGACCGGTGATCTCGCGGTCGCGGAACGCCACCCGCGACAGCAGGATCAACTCGGTGGTCACCAGAGCAGGTTAGCGGTGGGTGCAGGTATCAGGTGTCCTCGTCGGGGTCGTGGAAGATGACCAGCCGCGCTCGTCCGCGGGTGTCTTCGATGGGCAGCCCCGGCGTCCGAATGCCCTCCTCGAGGGTCTTCCCGGTGCACGGGTCGACCACGCGGTAACGCAGCGGCAGCGCCTCCTCCCGCATGGGGATGAGCGGCCCGCCGTGCTCCTGGTAGGTGATCTGCAGCGTGCCGGGGACGCGCAGCCCGCGCGGTGCGAGGAAGGTCGTCCAGTCCGGGGCCATGTCGGTGGTCGGGAGGCCGTCGAGGATGCGCCCCACCAGCCCCACGTACCTCGCGCCGGGGAACTCCAGCGCCTCGCGCCACGAGCCGGAGGCGGCGAGGAAGTACGCGCTGTGGCCCGGCTCGTCCGCGTGGTGCTTCCACTGCCATATGTTTGCCGCGCCGTAGACGACGCCCATCGTCCCGCCGGCACACAGGTTGCTCCAGGCCTCGTGCCCCTGCCACCAGCCGTCGGCGGTCGTGTCCGTGCGGGTGTGCTCGTAGGTGGGCTCGCCGTTCGCGACCGCCCTGGCCGGCACGTTGCGCCACATGTCCGCCACCCGTTCCGGCACGTGCTCGCCCGAGTGCCCGGTCTGGCACCACTGGAAGTCCAGCCAGTCGGCGTCCTGGTGCTCGCGGTTCGTCGCGGACGGGTTGTAGTGGACGCCGGTGGGCTGCCGGTAGCAGTCCCACGCCTCGATCTCCCGCCCGCCGGCCTCGATCTGCGGCTCGGTCCCCCACCCGTCGGCGCCGACGAGGTAGACCACCGGTGCGGCGCCGTACCGGGCGACCAGGTAGCGGCAGTACCGGGCGTACTCCCCGGGCGGGACCACGGTGCCCGCCACGTCCAGGCCCTTCCAGCCGAAGCCCTGGAACACCGGCTGCAGCACCGGGACGATCCCGTGGGCGAGCAGGATGTCCAGCAGCCGGTCGAGGGTCTGGAAGTAGCCGACGTTCAGTTCGGTGAGCCGGCCGTCCGGCAGGTCCTCGAACGCGACGTCGAACCCCTCGTCCGCCTGCCGGTCGCGCGGCCCGCGGGCGCGCATGTCCGGCTGGAGCGACATCAGCAGCGCCGCGTTGAAGCCTCTGGCCTGCCGGTCCGCGGCGTAGTCCGCGACGTCGGCCTCGCTCGCCCGCCAGGGCAGCGCCCAGGCGGTGTCGGCGACGAGCACCGCCGGCGTCCCGTCCGCGTGCACCAGGCTGCGCCCGCCCGGCGACATGCGCCAGAACCCGTGCCGGTGGAAGCGGTTGTCGGTCCCGGAGTCAGCGACCTCAGAATCAGCGACCTCAGAATCAGCGACCTCGACGGTGCCGCTCACGCCGCGCAGCCCCGGGTCGTCGACGGAGGCCTCCGCGCGCCAGCGCCAGGTGCCGGCCGACGGCGCGGCGAAGCGGACCCGCCAGGTGCCGCCGCCGTCGTAGAACGCGGGCCGGCGCAGCGTCACGCCGGACCCGGACCTGAAGTCGGCCCAGACCTCGACGTCGAGGTAGGCGTTGCGGTAGCCGGCCGCCGCGGTGAGGGCGATCTCGGCCGCCCGCCACGTGCCGGTCACAGCTCAACGCTGAGCAGCGACTGGAGGTAGCGGCGCAGGTCGCCGGCCATGTCCACCTCGTCCCGATGCAACAGCCACTGCACCTGCAGGCCGTCCATGAGCGCGATGACCGTCCGGGCGGCGCTGGCGCAGTCGATGCCCGGCTTCAGTTGGCCATGTGCCTCGGCATGCGCGAAGGCACCGCGGATCATCTCGAAGACGGAGGCGTAGCGATCGACGAAGTAGTCGTGGATCGGGTGGTCGCCGGAGGTGCCCTCGGCGGACACGATCACGTGCAGCTCCACCAGTTCCGGCGTGCTCGCGTTGTACTCCGCGAGCTCCACCAGGCCGCGGAGCAGGTCGACGCCCTGGGGCATCGGCTGTCCGAGCCGTGCCCCCGACTCGTCGTCGCGCCAGGTGAGCACCGCCTGCAGCAGGTGCTCCTTGCTGGGGAAGTGGTGCAGCAGCCCGGCCTGGCTGAGCCCCACCTTGTCGGCGACATCGCGGAGCGAGCCCTTGTGGAAGCCCGAGGAGGAGAAGACCTCGACGGCGGCCTCCACGATCTCCTGCCAAGAGTAGCCGAAACCGAGGCGAAAACAAACCTAGCGCTCGGTCGGTTTTTAGCGTAGCGTCCTCCTCCAAGCCGCCTGGACGGGAGGGCGCATCGGACGAAGGGATCAAGCAAAGTGCTTGCGAAGAAGCTGGTGACCGTCGCGGCGGCTATGGCCGCCGTGGCCGTCACCCTGACCGCCTGCGGGGGCGGCTCGACGAGCAGTGGCAGCGCGGGCACGGGTTCGGGGACGGGGACGCTGACGCTCGGCGCCCTGGTGCCGCCGACCAGCCTGGCCGCCGCGGGCGCGAACTGGGCCAACGAGGCGCCCTACATCCAGGCGGTGTACGACTCGCTGCTGCGCGAGACGCCGGACGCCAAGATCCAGCCGTGGCTGGCGACCAGCTGGTCATACAACGCCGACAAGACGGTGCTGACGATGAAGCTGCGCACCGACGTGAAGTTCACCGACGGCCAGGCGTTCACCGCTGACGTCGCCGCCAAGAACCTCCTCCGGTTCCGCGACGGCACGTCGGCGAACAAGTCCTACCTGGCCAACGTGAAGGACGCGAAGGCGACCGCTCCGGACACCCTCCAGATCACGCTCACCCAGGCGGACCCGGCGCTGCTCACCTACCTCGCGCAGAACGCCGGCGCCATGGAGAGCCCCAAGGCGTTCGGCGCGGCCGACGAGAAGACCAAGCCGGTCGGCTCCGGCCCGTACATCCTCGACAGTGGCAAGACCGTCGTCGGGTCGAAGTACGTGTTCACGAAGAACCCGAACTACTGGGCCAAGGACCAGCAGCACTACGCCACCTTGACCATCAACGTGTACAGCGCCATCTCGACCCAGGTGAACGCGCTGCGGGGCGGGCAGGTCAACGGCCTGAACCTCATCGACAACAGCGCCAACGACCAGCTCAAGGCCGCTGGCGTCCAGCTGTTCCCGCACGAGCTGGACTGGACCGGCCTGATCCTGTTCGACCGCGAGGGCAAGATGAACCCGGCGCTGGGCAACGTGAAGGTGCGCCAGGCGATCAACTACGCGATCGACCGTGAAGCCATGCTGAAGGCGGTCGACAAGGGCAACGGCACCGTCACCGGCCAGATCTTCGGAACCAACTCGCCGGCCTACGATCCGTCCCTGGACACGATGTACCCGTATGACAAGGACAAGGCCAAGCAGTTGCTGTCCGAGGCCGGCTACGGCAGCGGCCTGACGATCACGCTGCCCCAGTTCAACTTCGGCGCCACCACGGTCTTCGACCTGGTCAAGCAGTACCTGTCCGACGCCGGCATCACCGTCAAGTACGAGCAGGTGGCCTCCAACGACGCCATCGCCGCCATCCTCGCCCCGAAGTTCGCCGCCTCGTGGTTCCGCCTCCAGCAGGATCCGACGCCGTGGCAGGTCGGCAACTTCGAGATCAGCTCGACCGCGACGTTCAACGTCTTCCACGTCAAGGACGCCAAGGTGGACGGGCTGATGAAGAAGATCCAGACCGGGTCCGACGAAGAGGCCGCCACCGCGGCAAAGGAGCTCAACAGGTACGCCGTCGAGCAGGCCTGGTTCAACCCGTGGTACCGCGTCGCCGGCAACTTCGCCGCCGACAAGAAGACGAACGTGGTCCAGCAGAGCGACAACGCCTACCCGTACCTCTGGAACATCACGCCCAAGGTCTGATCTTCACCCCCCGAAGTCGCAAGGAATGCGACTTCTCGGGGACCCGAAAGATGATCGCGCCGGTGGGCCGCCGACCCGGGGGCGGCGGCCCACCCCACTCCCATCACCACTTCCGGCCATAGGGGTCATCGTGTTCCGATTCGTGCTGCGGCGCCTCGCCGCGGGCGTCGTACTGGTGGCGGTGCTGTCCACCGTCACGTTCCTCCTTCTCTACATCAGCGGGGGCAACATCGCCCGCCGCATCCTCGGCCAGCAGGCGACCGAGGACACAGTGGTGCAGAAGACGCATGAGCTGGGCCTGGACCGGCCGGTCCTGACCCGGTTCGCCGACTGGGTCTCCCACGCCCTGCGCGGTGACCTGGGCGCCTCCTGGTTCACCGGCCAGCCGGTCACCCAGGCGATCACCAGCCGGCTCACCGTGACCCTCTCCCTGGTCATCGGCGCCACGGTGCTCAGCGCCGTCGTGGCCGTGGTGCTCGGCGTGGTCGCCGCGACCCGGCGCGGCTGGGTCGACCGCCTCGTGCAGTTCCTGTCCGTCCTCGGCTTCGCGATCCCCGGATTCCTCATCGCGCTCGGCCTGGTCACCCTCTTCGCGATCAAGATGCACGTGTTCAAGCCCACCGGCTACGTGCAGTTCGGCGAGTCACCGACCCAGTGGCTGTCCTCGATCGCCCTGCCGGTGATCGCGCTGTCGGTCGGCAGCATCGCCGGCATCGCCGGGCAGATCCGCGGCTCGGTGATCGACGCGCTGCGCCAGGACTACGTCCGCACGCTGCGCAGCCGCGGCCTGTCCGAGACCCGGGTCGTCTACAAGCACGTGCTGCGCAACGCCGCCGGCCCCGCGCTGTCGGTGCTGGCCGTCCAGTTCGTCGGCCTGCTCGGTGGCGCAGTCATCGTGGAGCAGATCTTCGCCATCCCCGGCCTCGGCCAGGTCGCCGTCGGCGCCACCGGGCAAGGGGACATCCCGCTGGTGATGGGGCTGGTGCTCGCCACCGCCGTCATCGTCGTCGTCATCAACCTCGCCGTCGACCTGCTGCAGGGATGGCTGAACCCCAAGGTGCGTGTGTCATGACCACAGCGAGCCGACAGCGAGTGAGCATCGCAGCCCGGCCGGGGTCCCCTCTGGGGTGGCCGGGCGAGGAGCGGATCGAGCGCGGAGGCGAGCAATGACCACAGCGAGCCGACAGCGAGTGAGCATCGCAGCCCGGCCGGGGTCCCCTCTGGGGTGGCCGGGCGAGGAGCGGATCGAGCGCGGAGGCGAGCAATGACCGCCGCAACCATCCCTCCCGACGCCGTCCCCGACGTCGGGACCCTGGAGCAGACCGCGCACGCGTCGCTGTTCCGCCGGCTGCTGAGGAACGCCACCGGCGTGGTGTCCCTGGCCTTCCTCCTCCTCCTGGTGCTCGCCGGGCTGTTCGCGCCGGCGCTGGCGCCGCACGACCCGGACAGGGCCTCCGCCACCGACATCCTGGCCAAGCCGGGCGGCACGTACCTGCTGGGCGCGGACGGGTCCGGGCACGACATCCTGTCCCGGCTGCTGTACGCGATCCGGCCCACCATCGAGGGCGCCGCCCTGGCCGTCGTGTTGGCCGCCGCCATCGGCATCACCGCGGGCCTGATCTCCGGCTACTACGGCAAGTGGTTCGCCGGCGCGTCGTCCTGGGTGGCCAGCCTGCTGATGGCGCTGCCCGGCATCGTGGTGCTGCTCGCCGCGCGCGCGGTGATCGGCCCGTCGTTGTTCGGCGCCATGACGATCTTCGGGATCCTGATCGCGCCGGCGTTCTACCGGGTGGTGCACGCCGCGGTGTCCGGCGTGCGGCACGAGCTGTACGTCGACGCCGCCAGGGTCGCCGGGCTCAGTGACGGGCGGATCATCGCCCGGCACATCCTGACCGTGGTGCGCGCGCCGGCGATCATCCTCGCCGCGAGCCTCGCCGGGATCGCCATCGCCATCGAGGCCGGGCTGGACTTCCTGGGCCTGGGCGACCTGTCCAGGCCGACCTGGGGCGGGATGCTCAACGACGCGTTCACCAACATCTACTCTGCCCCGCTGCAGCTGCTCTGGCCGAGCCTCGCGATCGGCCTGACCTGCATGGCGCTGGCCCTGCTGGGCAACGCGCTGCGGGACGAACTGGAGCGCAGCGTCACCCCGAAGCGGCGGCGGGCGAAGCGGGCGCCGGCGACGGTGTCGGTGCAGCGGGAGCCGGTCATCGCCCACGAGGAGATCGGCGAGGCCACCGGCGAGGAGCTGCTGCAGGTCCGGGAGCTGGCGGTCGGCTACGACCAACCCAACGGCTCGGTGAGGACCGTCGTGGAGGACGTCTCGCTCACCGTCCGCCGCGGCGAGGTGCACGGCCTCATCGGAGAGTCGGGCTCCGGCAAGACCCAGACCGCGTTCGCGATCATGCGGCTGCTGCCGGCGGGCGGGCGGATCGTCGCCGGTGACATCAACTTCGAGGGCGTCGACCTGGCGCGCATCTCGGACAAGGAGATGACCCGCCTGCGCGGCGCCAAGATCGCCTACATCCCGCAGGAGCCGATGTCCAACCTGGACCCGGCGTTCACCATCGGCAGCCAGCTGGTCGAGCCGATGCGGGTCTCGCTCGGCATCGGCAGGGCCGAGGCCAGGCAGCGGGCGCTGCAGCTGCTGGAACGGGTCGGCATCCCCGAGCCGCAGCGCACCTTCGACGCCTACCCGCACCAGATCTCCGGCGGCATGGCGCAGCGCGTCCTCATCGCCGGCGCGGTGTCCTGCAACCCGGACCTGCTCATCGCCGACGAGCCCACCACGGCGCTGGACGTAACCGTGCAGGCCGAGGTGCTGGACCTGCTGCGCGACCTGCAGGCCGAGTTCCACATGGGCGTCCTGCTCGTGACCCACAACTTCGGCGTGGTCGCCGACCTGTGCGACCGGGTCTCGGTCATGCGCTCCGGCCGCATCGTCGAGACCGGCCCGGCCCGGTCGATCTTCGCCGACCCCCGACACCCGTACACCAAGTCCCTGTTCGACGCGATCCTCGAGGACAGCGAGCCCCGCGGACCTCTCGCCACCAAGGAGGCCGGCCGATGAGTGAACGCCTTCTCGACGTCGAGAACGTCGAGGTCGAATACCCCGCCCGGGGCTTGCGCGGCAAGCCGTTCAAGGCGCTGAAGGGCGTCTCCCTGGACATCCTGCCCGGCGAGACGGTCGGCCTGGTCGGCGAGTCCGGCTCCGGCAAGACGACCCTGGGCCGGGCCGTGCTGGGCCTCGCCCCGGTCACCGGCGGCGCCATCCGCTACAACGGCCGCGACATCAGCCACCTGTCGCGGGCCCAGCGGCGGGAGCTGTCCAGCGACATCCAGGTCGTCTTCCAGGACCCGTACACCTCGCTGAACCCGGCGCTGACGATCGAGCAGATCCTCACCGAGCCGCTCACCGTCCGGAAGGTCGCCAAGGCCGAGGCGACCAAGCGGGTCCGCGAGCTGCTCGACCAGGTGCACCTGCCCGCCGACGCCGGCAGCCGGCTGCCGCGCGAGTTCAGTGGCGGGCAGCGCCAGCGCATCGCCATCGCGCGCGCCCTGGCGCTGGACCCGCGGTTGATCGTCTGCGACGAGCCGGTCTCCGCCCTGGACCTGTCCACCCAGGCCCGGGTGCTCGCCCTGTTCAAGGAGATCCAGGAGCGCACCGGCGTCGCGTACCTGTTCGTCTCGCACGACCTCGCGGTGGTCCGCCACCTCAGCCACCGCGTCGCGGTCATGTACGGCGGCGAGATCGTCGAGTGGGGCGACGGCGACCAGGTCACCGCCCGCCCCCGGCACCCCTACACGCAGACGCTGTTGCTTGCCGCCCCGGTCCCCGACCCGGTGGCTCAGCAGAAGCGCCGCGCCGAACGCCAGCGGCTCAAGGCCGCCCTCGCCACCAGTTAAGGAAGCCGCCTTTCATGACCACACTCGCCGGCGACCCCACCATCGCCGAAGCGCTCGCCGCCCTCACGCTGGAGGAGAAGGTCCAGCTGCTGACCGGCCGCGACTTCTGGACCACCTGGCCGATCGAGAAGATCGGGCTGCGCCGCATCCTCGTCTCCGACGGCCCGTCCGGCGTCCGCGGCGAGGTGTGGGACGAGCGCGACCCGTCCCTCAACCTGCCGTCCGCCACCGCGCTGGCCTCCTCCTGGGACCCCGACATCGCCCGCCGCTACGGCGCCGCGGCCGCGGTCGAGGCCCGCCGCAAGAACGTCGACGTGGTGCTCGGCCCCACCATCAACCTGCACCGCTCCCCCCTCGGTGGCCGGCACTTCGAGGCGTTCAGCGAGGACCCGGTACTCACCGCCGACCTCGCCGCCGCCTACGTGAACGGCGTGCAGGACAACGGCGTCGGCGCCACGCCGAAGCACTACATCGCCAACGACTCCGAGACCGACCGGTTCACCATCGACGTCCGCGTCAGCGACCGCGCGCTGCGCGAGCTGTACCTGCTCGCGTTCGAGAAGGCGGTCACCGAGGCACACGCCTGGCTCGTCATGAGCTCCTACAACTCGGTCAACGGCGCCACCGCGACCGAGAACGAGCTGCTGGAGACCCCGCTGAGCAGCGAGTGGGGCTTCGACGGCGTCGTGATCAGCGACTGGACCGCCGTCCGGTCGCTGGAGGCCGCGACGGCCGCGCAGGACCTCGTCATGCCCGGCCCGGACGGGCCGTGGGGCGACGCGCTGGTCGAGGCCGTGCGCGCCGGGAAAATCGACGAGTCGGTCATCGACCGCAAGGTGGCCCGTATCCTCACCCTCGCGCAGCGGGTCGGCGCGATCGAGGGCTTCCCGGCCGCCGCGCCGGTCTGGGTCGAGGACGGCGTCGCCTTCGCCCGGCACGCCGCCGTCGAGGGCACGGTCCTGCTGGAGAACCGCGGCGAGCTGCCCTGGGACGCCGCGGCGCTGCGCTCGGTCGCGGTGATCGGCGACAACGCGGCCAACGCCCGCACCCAGGGTGGCGGCAGCGCCACCGTGCTGCCCGAGCGCACCGTCTCCCCGCTGGCCGGGCTGCGTGCCGCGCTGCCCGGCTTGGACGTCACGTACTCCCGGGGCGCCGTCGTGCAGGAGGGCGTGGTCGAGCTGCCGCTGGCGCAGCTGACCAACCCGGTCACCGGCGGGCCCGGCCTGCGCGCCCGGTTCCTGGACGCCGACGGCACCGAGCTGTTCGCCGAGGACCGCCTGTCCAGCATGCTGGTCTGGTTCGGCGGGGACGCCCCGATCGGGCGCTCGGCCACCGTGGAGCTGACGATGCGGTTCACCCCGGCCGAGTCGGGCACGGTGCGCCTCGGCTTCGCCGCCGTCGGCCACGGCAGGGTGTACCTCGACGGCAAGCTCATCGTCGATGAGGACGTCGAGGCCGCGCACACCGACCTGGGCGCCGCCCTGATGGCCCCGCCCACCGCCGCCGCCGAGGTGAACCTGACCGCCGGCACGCCGGTCGAGCTCCGCTTCGAGTACGACCTGCGCGACCGCGGCGGCCCGCTGGCCGACCTGCTGTGGCTGCGCTTCGGCACCGAGCCGGCCGCGGTGGACGAGGACGCGCTCATCGCCGCGGCCGCGGACGCCGCCGCCCGCGCCGACGTGGCGCTGGTCGTGGTCGGCACCAACTCGGTGGTCGAGTCCGAGGGCTATGACCGCACGTCGCTGGCGCTGCCGGGCCGGCAGGACGACCTGGTCCGCGCCGTCGCCGCGGCGAACCCGCGCACCGTGGTGCTGGTGAACTCCGGCTCGCCCGTCCTGCTGCCGTGGCGGAACGACGTCGCCGCCCTGCTCGTCGGGTACTTCGGCGGACAGGAGATGGGCAACGCCGTCGCGGACGTGCTGCTCGGCGTCGCCGAGCCGGGCGGACGGCTGCCCACCACCTGGCCGGCGGCCGAGGCCGACGTGCCGGTGCTGTCCACGACGCCGGTCGACGGCAGGCTGGAGTACGCCGAGGGCATCCACATCGGCTACCGGGCATGGCTCAGGCAGGACGCCGCCCCGGCGTACTGGTTCGGCAGCGGGCAGGGCTACACGGACATCGCCCTGACCGGCGTGCGGGCGCCGTCCTCGGTGGCGGCCGGCGAGACGGTCACGGTGACCGTCGAGGTGGCCAACCGCGGCGCGCGGCCCGGCAAGCAGGTCGTGCAGGTGTACGCCGAACGCGCCGCCTCCGCGGTGGACCGGCCGGCGCGGTGGCTGGTCGGCTACGCACCGGTCCGCGTGCCCGCCGGCGAGACCGCCACGGTGACGGTGCGCGTCCCCACCCGGCTGCTCGCCTACTGGGAGGACGGCTGGCGGTACGAGCCGGGCGGGCACCGGCTCCGGGTGGGCACCTCGGCCGTCGAGCTGCCGCTGGCCGCCACGGTGGAGCTGGTCTGATGCCGCCGAATCCGCTGATCCCGGGCTTCAACCCCGACCCGAGCATCGTGCTTGTCGATGGCGTGTACTACCTGGTCACCTCGACCTTCGAGTACCTGCCCGGAATCCCCGTCTACCGCAGCAGCGACCTGGTGACCTGGCGGCACATCGGCAACGTGGCGACCCGGCCGGAGCAGGTGGGCATCGACGACGTGCGGACCGGCGGCGGCGTGTGGGCGCCGACCATCCGCCACCGCGACGGCGTCTTCTACGTCATCGTCACCGTCGCGATGAGCCCGCGCGGGTGCGTCGTGTTCACCGCGACCGACCCGGCCGGGCCGTGGAGCGACGGCACCACCATCGAGGGGGTCGGCGGCATCGACCCCGACCTCGCCTGGGACGACGACACGGCCTATGTCACGTTCTCGGGGTTGTACACCAGCGGCCCCGAGATGGGTGCGCACGGGGCCATGGAGCACAGGGGCATCCAGCAGGTCCTGGTCGATCTGGAGGCCGGCAAGGCGCTGGAGGAGCCGCGCTCGCTGTGGTCGGGCACCGGGCTGAAGTTCCCCGAGGCACCGCACCTGTACCGGCGCGGCGACCACTGGTACCTCATGATCGCCGAGGGCGGCACGGAGCGCGGGCACGGCGTCAGCATCGCCCGCGGCCCGTCCCCGGAGGGCCCGTTCGAGCCTCACCCGGCCAACCCGGTGCTCAGCGCACGGAGCACCTCCCGGCCGATCCAGAACACCGGGCACGCCGACCTGGTGGAGACGCCGGACGGCGGGTCGGCGCTGGTGCTGCTGGGCATGCGCCCGCTCGGCATGACCCAGTCGTTCTCGCCGCTGGGACGGGAGACCTTCATCACGCCGGTGTCCTGGGTGGACGGTTGGCCGCGGCCCGAGCCGGTGCTGACGGCTCCGCGGGACGGCGTGGAGGAGGAGGTCTTCGACTTCACCGACCCGTCCGCGTTGGCGGACCCCGGCTGGCTGGCGGTCCGCACCACACCGGCGTCGGTCGCCTCGGTCGCGGACGGCCGGCTCGTGATCACCGGCCGGGTGGGGCTGGAAGACTCGCATCCGCAGTTCGTCGGCCGCCGCCAGCGGCACCTGACCGCCACCGTGTCGTCCACAGTGGACGCCTCGAGCGGGGCGGGCGGGCTCGCGGTCCGCTACGACGAGGACCACTGGTTCTGCCTCGAGGCGCGCGGGGCGGCCGTCACGGCGCGGGCCCGCATCGCCGGGCTCGCCCAGGACTGGCACGCGACCGCGCCGCCGGGCGAGGTGGAGCTGCGCATCGAGATGGCGCCCGCAGCGCCAGGCTTCACACCGGAGGCGATGGGCGGCGACCGCGTCCGGCTGCTGGCGGGCGGCACGCTGCTCGCGGAGCTCGCGGAGCTCGACGGCCGCTACTGGACGGCGGAGACCTGCGCGTCCTTCACCGGCCGGGTGATCGGGCTGTTCGCGTCCGAGGGCACGGTCCGCTTCGCCGGCTTCCGGTACCGGGGCAGCGAGCGCTGATGGACCGCATCCGCTTCGGCGCCGCCTACTACGCCGAGTACCAGCGCCGGCCCGACATCGAGGCCGACTTCGACCTGATGGCGAAGGCTGGCTTCTCGGTGATCCGGGTCGGCGAGTCGGTCTGGTCCACCTGGGAGCCCGAGGACGGGCGGTTCGAGCTGGACTGGCTGGAGCCGGTCCTCGACGCCGCCGCCCGGCGGGACATCGGGGTCATCCTGGGCACGCCGACCTACGCCGTCCCGATGTGGCTCGTCCGGCGGTACCCGGAGATCGCCGCCGAGGACGCCTCGGGGCACCGGGTCGGCTGGGGCGCGCGGCAGGAGGTCGACTTCG
>WNGB01002150.1_pt1 | contig 32119 bp, 37 predicted proteins | sample 5400681 | NCBI WGS metagenome assembly WNGB01 (sample SAMN13153367, study PRJNA577476) | soil metagenome | isolation source: 115 cm soil or saprolite under grassland replicate 2 | place: USA:California | collected 2016-06-15
GTTAGCCATCCCCAGCCGGTGCAATTGCAAATTATTTGCAACAAGGCTAAATAGCGGGATGAAGGGGAGTCGCCGGTATGGCCGTATCGTCCTTGCCTGAAGACCGGGCGCCATTGTCGGAATCGGGCTGGCGGCGGGCACGCACCACCCCGTCGCTGTCCGAGGTGTTCGGCACGATCGCCACGCGTCCTCAAGGGTCGCTGGGGAAAAAGCTCGTCGCATTTCTTGGCCCCGGCTACCTGGTCGCCGTCGGCTACATGGATCCGGGCAACTGGGCGACCTCGCTCGCCGGCGGCTCCAAGTTCGGATACGCGCTGCTCACGATCGCCCTGCTGTCGAACATCATGGCGATTATCCTGCAGGCGCTGTGCGCGCGGCTTGGCATCGGCGCCGGCCGTGATCTGGCGCAGGCGTGCCGCGATGCATTCCCGCGCGCGGTGTCGTGGCCGCTCTGGGTGCTGGCGGAGATCGCGATCTGCTCGACCGATCTTGCAGAGGTGATCGGTACGGCGATTGGCCTCAATCTTCTATTCGGCATTCCATTGGAGATCGGGGTCATAATCACAGCCTGCGATGTGTTCTTGATCCTGTGGATGCAGAATCTCGGCTTCCGTTGGATCGAGGCCTTCATTGTGACCATGCTCGGGGTCATCGCGGTGTGCTTCACCATCCAGATCGCAATGGCCGATCCGGATTGGGGCGCGGTGATCCGCGGCTTCGCGCCGACGACGGAGATCGTCACCAATCCGGACATGCTCTATCTCTCGCTCGGCATCTTGGGCGCCACCGTGATGCCGCACAATCTCTACCTCCATTCCGGCGTGGTGCAGACTCGCCGTTTCGGCGACACGGTTCCGGACAAGCGCGAGGCGATCAAGCTCGCCACGCTCGATTCCACCATCGCGCTGATGTTCGCGCTGCTCATTAATGCGTCGATCCTCATCCTGGCGGCGGCGACCTTCAACAAGGCGGGCAAGACCGACGTAGCGGAGCTCGACCAGGCGTATTCGTTCCTGGCACCGCTGCTCGGCTCTGCCATCGCGCCGACCCTTTTCGGCATCGCGTTGTTGTGCTGCGGGCTCAATTCGACGGTGACCGCGACGCTGTCGGGCCAGATCGTGATGGAAGGCTTCTTGGACATCCGGCTGCCGCCGTGGCTGCGGCGGCTGGTGACGCGCGCGATCGCGATCGTGCCGGCGGCGATCGTCACCATTTGGTACGGCGAGAAGGGGACCGCCCAGCTCCTGATTCTGAGCCAGGTGATCCTGAGCCTTCAACTTCCCTTCGCGATCGTGCCGCTGGTGATGTTCACCTCCGACCGCAACAAGATGGGCGAACTGATCGCGCCGCGCTGGCTGACCGCGCTCGCGGCGCTCGTCGCCGCGATCGTCATTGCGCTCAACGTGAAGCTCCTGGTCGATTTCGCTGTCGGCCAGTAGCGACGCAAATCGGCCGCAGCGCATCTCTCCGTAGGACGAGGGCGGCTCAATCAGCCTTCAGGCCGGCGGCTCGCACCAGCGGCGGCCATTTCTGCCTTTCGACCGCGAGAAAGGCCTCGAACTCTTGCGGCGTCATCGATTGGGGCTCGAAGCCGAGCTTCGCCAAGGTCGCTCGCATGTCGGGAGATCTGAGGCTCCCGTTGATTTCGGTGTTGAGCTTGTCGATCACGGCGGTCGCAGTGCCGGACGGGGCGAAAATCCCCAGCCAGACATCCGGGTTGTATCCGACCTGTGGGAGCCCGCTTTCGATCATGGTCGGAACGGCCGGCAGGTCAGGGCTGCGTGCCGGCCCGGTGAAAGCGAGAGGCCGCGCTTTGCCTTCCTGGATCAGGGGAAGAAGGGTCGCGACAGGTGCGATATTGATGTGAATGCGGCCGCCCAACAGGTCAGCTCTCGCCTGCTCGCCGCCGCGATAAGGGATGCTGGCGATGTCGACGCCCGCCGCCTGCTTGAAGGTTTCGCCGAGGAGATGCGGCGTGGTTCCGAGGCCGAAGCCGAAGGTCAATTTGCCGGGATTGGCCTTGGCGTGCGCGATCAATTCCTGAATGGTTTTGGCCGGAACGCTGGGTGCCACGACCATGACGTGCGACCAGGTGACCAGGATGGCCACCGGAGTAAGGCTCTTCACCGGATCGAAGTCGAGATTGGGATACAGCACGGGCAGATATGCGACATTCGGACCTATGAGCAGCAAGGTGTGACCGTCCGGGGCGGCGGTCGCGACCGCCTTGGTTCCGATCGTGGTGCCGCCGCCCGGCCGGTTCTCGATGATGACGCTCTGGCCGATACGGTTTTGCAGATGTTGGGTGGCGACCCGGGCGAGCGCGTCGACCGGCGACCCCGGCGTAAACGGCACAATGACCTTGATGAGTCTGTTCGGATAGACTTGCGCTTCGGCGGCGCCCAACCCGAGCGCGAACGACAGCAGTGTTGCCGCGAGACGTCGCCCCGTTCCCATGCTCGCCACCGTCGATGTAACGTCGTTCGGTATTGAACCGGCGTCGCCCCACAGCTCGAATTCTGAAACCGTGGGATGGCAGAGGTGTCGCTATGTCTCGACCCGCTTCCAGCCGTCCGACGTGAGCCGCTCCTGCGGCAGGAAGCGGCCCTTGTAGTCCATCTTGCGCGAGCCGCGCACCCAATAGCCGAGATAGACGTAAGGCAGTCCCATGCGCCGGGCGCGGGCGATGTGATCGAGGATCATGAAGGTGCCGAGCGAGCGCAGCGCTTCATCCGAATCGAAAAACGAATACACCATCGAAAGTCCGTCGCTGAGCACGTCGGTGAGCGCGACCGCGAGCAATCGCCCGGCGCCGCGCCCGTTGATGGCGCTGTCGGGTCCGCGCTGCCGGTATTCGATCAGGCGGGTCTCTACGTGGCTGTCCTCGACCATCATGGCGTAGTCGAGCACCGTCATGTCGGCCATGCCGCCGTCGCGATGGCGCGCATCGAGGTAGGAGCGGAACACCGAATATTGCTCAGAGGTCGGCACCGCCACGCGCATCTCGCCGATCAGGTCGGCATTGCGCTCCTGGATGCGCCGCATGCTGCGCGTCGGCCTGAAATCCTCGGCCACGACCCTGACTGAAATGCAAGCGCGACACGTCTCGCAGGCCGGCCGATACGCGATCGACTGGCTGCGGCGGAAGCCGCCATGGGTGAGGAGGTCGTTGAGCTCTCCCGCCCGCTCCCCGACCAGATGCGTGAACACCTTGCGCTCCTCGTGGCCCGGCAGATAGGGGCAGGGCGAGGGAGCGGTGAGATAGAACTGCGGCGTGTTGCGGGAATGCTGCGTCACGGCCCTGGTCGAGCTCCAGCCGGCAGATTCGCCTTGCCGGCATCCCATAGGATCGCCCGCTAAGCGTTTTCCGTCAAACGTATTATTCCGTCAGATCGGCCCTTGCGGGCGGCGCAGGGCCTGGGCGCGGGCGGGAGCGTTGATGACGATCGTCCCCACCAGCATGTCGTGCAGGAGACGTCGGCGTTCATTGAAAAACGCAACCAGCAGGATGAACGGCGTCAGGTACGTGACCGTCACCCAAAAAACGATCGCGTGCACCGCACCGAGGACGAAATAGGCGGGTGCGCCGTACCAGGTGCGCATCTCGAGATCCATGAGCCGCATGCCGATGGTGGCCGACGCCGGGCTGCCGAAGGTCAATCCGTAGTAGGCGATGGCCCAGATCACGGTCGCCGGCGACAGCAGCCAGAACAGCGCCCAGCCGAGCCCGAGCGTGACCAGCCCGAATATGAAGATGAAGATCAACGCGAACAGGACCGGGATGCTGATGATGACCACGTCGATGAGGAAGGCGATGCAGCGCCGGGCCAGCACGCCCTCGAACAATTCCGGGTTTGCCTTCGGATCGTAGGCGTGGGGTTTGAGCTCGATCGACACGCCGATCTTTCTCGGTTCGCTGTCGGTCATGGCCAGGTTCCTTGCTATGCTTGCTTCGAATCCACCGGCAGATGGAGAATAGACTGTCTTTGCGCAAGAGGCACAATCGTTTTGCGGGGATTGCGGTTGGTCGGGCCGCGCCGGAGCAGGCGGGAGGCGAGCCATGAGCGTGACTGTTGCCGACATCGTGGCGGCGCGGCGCACCATCGCCGGGCAAGTGCTGCGCACGCCGATGCTGCCGGCGCCGAAGCTCTCAGCGCTGACCGGCGCCGAGGTTTTCGTCAAATACGAGAATCTGCAGGTCACCAACTCGTTCAAGGAACGGGGCGCGCTCAACAAGCTCGCCTCCCTCGGTGACGCCGAGCGCGCCCGCGGCGTCATCGCCATGTCGGCTGGCAACCACGCGCAGGCGGTCGCCTACCACGCCGCCCGCCTGCGAATTCCGGCGACCATCGTGATGCCGGTGACGACACCGTTCGTGAAGGTGGAGGCGACGCAGGCCCATGGTGCCGAAGTGGTGCTCGACGGCGAAACCATCGCCGAGGCACAGGTCCGCGCCGAGGCGATCGCCAATGAGCGCGGCCTGATTTGGGTTCACCCCTACGACGATGCGCGCGTGATCGCAGGGCAGGGCACCATCGCCTTCGAAATGCTCGAGGAGGTCCCCGATCTCGACGTGCTGGTGATACCGATCGGCGGCGGCGGCCTGATCGCCGGCAACGCGGTGGCGGCGCGGGCGATCAGGCCGCCGATCGCGATCGTCGGAGCGGAAGCCGCGCTTTATCCCTGCTTTTGGAACGCGCTGCATGGCGATGATCGCGCGCTCGGCGGGCCGACGCTGGCCGAAGGCATCGCGGTCAAGAACGTCGGCAAGCTCACGCTGCCGATCGTGCGCGAGCTGGTCGCCGAGATCGTGCTGGTCGACGAGGGGCATCTCGAGCGCGCGGTCAACGCCTATCTCACGCTGCAGAAGACCATGGCGGAAGGCGCCGGCGCGGCAGGGCTCGCCGCCATGCTGGTCAAGCCGGAACGATTTCACGGCCGCAAGGTCGGCCTGATCCTGTGCGGCGGCAACATCGATCCGCGCATCCTCGCTTCGGTCATGGTGCGCGAGCTCGAGCGCGAGGACCGCATCGTCTCGTTCCGGCTCACGATCCCCGATCGGCCCGGCGTGCTGGGACAGATCGCGACGCGGCTGGGGCAGCTCGGCGCCAACATTCTCGAGGTCGACCATCGCCGGCTGTTCCTCGACGTGCCGGCGAAGGGCGCCAAGCTGGACGTCACGGTGGAAACGCGCGACCGGGCGCATGGAAGGCGGATTTTCGAGGCATTGGAGGCGGAGGGCTACCAACCGGTATGGATCGATACCGCGACCACGATGGAGTAGGCGCTGTACCCCGGATGTGCTGCACCGCATCGACGACAAGCAACAAGAAATACTTTCGGTTTCGGTCTTCTCTCTCCATGATCCAAGGCACCGGCGAATCACCCTGCCTGGGGGGTTGAGGTTGCGCGAGAAAGAGCTTCGCATTGCGCTCGTTTGCTTCGGCGGCGTTTCGCTCGCCGTCTACATGCACGGAATCAGCAAGGAAATCCTGAAGCTGGTGCGTGCCTCGAGCGCATTGCACGCGATCGCGGACCGCTCGCGGCGCACGACCGCCTCGTTCTTCGACCAGGTTGATCGCCACGATCCGGAATACGACACCGAGCAGGTCTATTTCGATCTGCTGCGTGAGGTCGGCCGCAGCGTCGAATTGCGCGTCGTCGTCGACATCATCGCGGGCGCGTCGGCGGGCGGCATCAACGGCACCATGCTGGCGCGCGCGCTCAGCCACGACCTGCCGATGGGCGCGCTGCGCGATCTGTGGATCGAAAACGCCGACGTTGCGGTCCTGCTGTCGCCCGATGCGCGGGCGGGGACTTGGAGCAAGTGGTTCCTCACGCCGTTCATCTGGGCGGCGTCCAAGACCGGCAGGTTCCGCTCGATCAAGGACATGGAGGTGCGTCAGAAGCTTTCGCTGTTCGTGCGCTCGCGCTGGTTCAAACCGCCGCTCGACGGGCGGGTCATGGCCGGTCTGATGTATGACGCGATCACCTCGATGGGAGCACCGCAGCGCCCCAACGCGTCACTGCTCCCCTCCGGCCAATCGCTCGACCTGTTCGTCACCATGACCGACTATTACGGCTATCAACAGCTCATACAAATCCACGATCCCCCGCTCATTCACGAGCGGGACCACCACCACATTCTGCACTTCAGTTACCGCCGGCACTCCAGCGGCGAAGTCGAGAGCGACTTCGACCTGGACAATGCGGGGGGGCTCGCCTTCGCGGCGCGCGCGACGTCTTCGTTTCCTGGCGCCTTCCCTCCGGCCCGGATCGTGGAAATGGACGAGGTGGTGGCGCAACGGCAAGGCAGCTGGCCGCGACGCGCCGAGTTCATCGCCAATTGCTTCCCGAACCATTTGCGCGCCGGTATCGATCCGACGACGGCGTCTTTTCTCGACGGCGCGGTGCTCAACAACAGGCCATTTCAAGAAGCGATCTCCGCGATCCACGGCCGGCCGGCCTATCGCGAGGTTGATCGCCGCCTAGTCTACATCGATCCGCACCCGGCGCCGCCAGTGTCACGACGGCAGTACAGAGTCCCGGGTTTCTTTGCGACCATTCGCGGCGCGCTGTCGGATATTCCGAGCTCTCAGCCGGTGACCGATGAGCTTGGCCGGGTGGTCGACTTCAACGACCAGGTGCGGCGGCTACGGGCGATCGTCGACAGCGCACGGCCGCAGATCAGCCAATTGGTGGCCAAAGTCGTTACCAGCAAATTCGAACGGGCGACTTCGACGGACGACCTGCGTGCCTGGCGCGAGCAGGTGAACTCGCACGTCGCGCTCGACGCCGGTTTTGCCTACCAGTCCTATGTGCGGCTCAAGCTTGCGTCGGTGCGAGGCTTCGGTGCCCAGTTGATCGTCAAGCTGCGGGGCGTGGCGCCGCAATCCCCGTTGTCGCGCGTGGTGGCCGAAATCATCGATGCCTGGGCCGTGCGCAAGGGCATTGTCTACGAGCGCGCCGACAGCGAAGCGCTCGAGTTCGATACGCAGACCGCGGAACACCTCCCGGCTTGGGTAAAATACCTGCTGGCTTTCGACGTCAAATACCGCGAGCGGCGCCTGCACTTTTTGATCGAGGGGCAGAACAGGCTTTATCAGCTGATCGGTCAGGATCGCTTCGTCGGCCTCGATCCGCTCGTGGTCGACCGGCTCAAGCGGGCATTCTACGGTCGCCTCGATTCGCTTCGGCGCCGGGAGAATGCCAGCTTCTACAGTCGCGAGGTCCGCGACTTGGTGGCCGACATTTTCCCGGCTGCGCCCTCCGCCGGTGAGGTCAAGCATCTCGATACCTATGCCAATTCGTTCGTGGAAAAGAACGCTCATAAGATCGATGGTCTGATCGAGCGATTGGCTTTCGAGATCGGTCTCAACGCGAGCACGCGCGAGCTCGACGATCTGTTGGCCTCGCTCGAGCCGGCCGAATGGCACCCGGACGCGCGCCGCGAAGTGCTGGTCAATTATCTGGGCTTTCCGTTCTGGGACGTCTTGACCTTTCCGATAACGAGCGCGCGCGACATCAGCGAGCTGCATGAGATTCTGATCGACCGGATCAGCCCGCAGGACGCCCGCGCGCTCAAGGGGTTCGAGGGAATCGAGAGCTTGAAAGGCATCGGCTTCGGCCATTTCGCCGCGTTTCTCTCACGGGCCTATCGCGAGAATGACTACCTGCTCGGCCGCCTCCACGCTCTCGACCGGCTGATCGATATCGTCTGCGATTCGGCGGGGATCGATTCCACGCACGGTTCAATCGATGTATCAGAGCTCAAGCAGCGGGGGTTCACCCAAATCCTCGACGCCGAGGAAAAGATCCTGACCCACAGCAGCGAGCTGATCGCGGCGTTGCGGCGCTGCGTTGGGGACATGGCAGCGAAATAGGCGGGCGCGATTGCGGCAATCGCTACTGCGAGGCGGCGCCCGATATCTTCACCACATCCGCCCAAAACGGAATATCGGCCGCGATGGTCGCCATGAACTGCTCCGGGCGGTCGCAGAGCGGATCGACGCCGTAGGCGATCAGGCGCGCAATGAAGCGTGTAGCCGTCGGCCGGCGCCCGGGCGGTTGCTTCCGCAGCGAGCGTGCCATTCGCGCCCGCCCGGTTTTCGATCACGAACTGCTGGCCCAGGCGGTCGCTGAGGCGCTGGCCGACCAGACGCGCGATGCCGTCGGAATTGCCGCCCGGCGCGAAGCCGACCAGCATGCGCACCGGCTTCTGCGGCCAAGGCTGCGCCTGCGCTTGGCTGGGCCGGACCGAGCCCATGGTCGCGAAAGCGACGATGGAAGCGAGGAATTTCCGGCGTGTGTTCATCGGCGGGCCGTTGTCGTTGCGGAGTTTACGCCGATCCTCGCTGCGGCCAGCGCAGGCATTCCGCCAGGCCGCGCCCCATGATCCATTCCAGATCGTCGGGCGACAAGAAATCGAGCTCCTCGGTGAATTGAGTGACGGCCCGGCGGTAGGAGCAGCTCGCCGGCACGCGGGTGATGTCGCTGCCCCAAAACGCGCGGTGCGGGCCGAACGCCGCGATGACGCGGCGCAGCGGCGCGTGCAGGTTCTTGAACGGGTACGGCTCGGTCGAGTAGCAGGGCAGCGCCGAGACCTTGACGAACACGTTGGGATGGTGCGCAAGCGCGTTGATGCGCTCGACCGCGGGCGTGGCCTTACCGTCCATGGTCGCGCGGGCAAACCCCATGTGATCGACGATGAGCGTGAGCTTGGGATGGCGGGCCGCGATCACGCCGATCTCGGCAAGGCGCTCGGGCGCGTGCACCATGACCGGGATGCCGTGGCGTTCCGCCTCCGGCCAGAACCAGTCGGCGGTGCCGTCGGTCAGCCACGGTCGGTCGGCATCACGGTGGAACGTCAGCCGCACGCCCAGCATGCCCGGCTGGTCCCGCCATCCGTTGAGGAAGTCCTTGCCGGCGCCGCTCTTGAGCGGCACGCGGCCCATGATCGCGAAGCGGTCGGGATGCTTGCGCACCGCCTCGATCGCGTAATCGTTACGGTCGGCGTCGAATGACGGCGGCACCAGGATCGCGCGGTCGACGCCGGCGCGGTCCATGTCGGCGACGAGCTGCTCGTAGCCGTATGGCTTGCGGTCGCCGACGCCCTGGCCCAGCCGCCGGTCCGGCCGGTCGGGTGGCCACACATGCACCTGCGAGTCGATGATCATCATCACCCTGCGTCCGATTATGCCGCGGTCATCACTCGGTTGCGCAGCGCGTCGTTGTCAGCGGATCGCAGGTGAAGCGAACGGCAATGATTACTTCGCGCCCTTCAACTTCTCGGCCACCCGGGGCGCGAAATACGTGAGCACGCCGCAAGCGCCGGCGCGCTTGAAGGCGATCAGGCTCTCCATCATCGCCTTCTCGCCGTCGAGCCAGCCGTTCTGCACCGCCGCCATGATCATCGAATATTCGCCCGACACCTGATAGGCGAAGGTCGGCATCGCGAAGGCGTCCTTCACTCGGCGCAGGATGTCGAGATAGGGCATGCCGGGCTTGACCATGACCATGTCGGCACCTTCTGAAATGTCGAGCTCGACCTCGCGCAGCGCTTCGTCGGTGTTCGCCGGGTCCATCTGATAGGTCCGCTTGTCGCCGGTGAGGGTGGTCGCCGAGCCGACTGCTTCGCGGAACGGGCCATAGAACGCCGAGGCGAATTTCGCCGCATAGGCCATGATCGACACGTCGGTGAACGAAGCCTGGTCGAGCCCCGCGCGGATCGCGCCGACGCGGCCGTCCATCATGTCGGATGGTGCGATGATGTCGCAGCCGGCCTCGGCCTCGACCAGGGCCTGCCGCACCAGCACCTCCACGGTCTCGTCGTTGAGGATGATGCCGTCGCGGAGGAGGCCGTCATGGCCGTGGCTGGTATAGGGATCGAGCGCGACGTCGCAGAGCACGCCGAGCTGCGGCGCCTCCTGCTTGATCGCGCGTATTGCACGGCACACCAGGTTGTCCGGATTGAGCGCCTCGCTGCCGTCCGCATCGCGCAGCGTCGGATCGGTATAGGGGAACAGCGCGAGGCAGGGGATGGCGAGCTCGGCCGCGCGCGCCGCATCGCGCACCGCCTCGTCGACCGAGAGGCGCTCGACGCCCGGCATGGAGGCGACCGGCACGCGCGTCTTGGTCCCATCGACCAGGAACAGCGGCCAGATCAGGTCGTCGGTGGTGAGCACGTGCTCGCGCACCAGGCGGCGCGCCCACTCGGCCTTGCGGTTGCGGCGTGGGCGGGTGGTAAGATCGAGGCGGGTCGCGGCCCTCGCCTTGGCTTCGACCGGAGCAAGGCGAGCCTCGATCGGGCGGCCGTATTTGATGGCCATGGGCGGACTCCTGTCTTGCGGTCGGTATTTGTAGCGCTTCCGGGAACGGGCTGCCAGCGGCGCTTTACGGCGTCCCGATATCGGCCGCCGCGTGACCATGGGGAAGAACGGCAATATCGGGTTGCTGGCCGAGGTGTCCCCGTGTCACCATGCAGGCCGCGATCACCCTAGTGAGACCTGCCCATGTCAGCGACCGATCCGTCCCCGCAACCCGCAATGTCCGACAAGCAGCTCGCACTGATTGTTTATATCCTCTATCTCGCCGCCTATATCACCGGCATCACCGGGCTGATCGGTGTCATCATCGCGCATATCAGAGTCGGCGATGCCGACCCGCTGTCACGCACGCACTACCAGTTCCAAATCCGGACGTTCTGGATCGGACTATTGTATCTGGTGGTCGGGACGGTGCTGCTGTTCGTCGTCGTCGGCATTGCCATATTGTTCTGGTGGTTCATCTGGTCGCTGGTGCGCAACGTCAAAGGCCTGCTTGCCTTGAACGAAAACAAGCCGATTCAGAATCCGGCGTCGTGGATGTTCGGCTGATCCGAACAGCGTTACTCGCCGATCGATGTTGCGACGATTGTTGGATTGATTTGTCGATGCCGATCCGTTGTATTGGATCGGCAACTTCCGATTTTTTGGCCAATGATTGACGGCCGAAGATGCGCCGGTCACCGCCATGGACTTCGACCTTACCGAGGAACAACGCGCCATCCAGGACACCGCCCGCGCCTTCGCGCGGGACGAGATGATGCCGTTTGCGCGCGAATGGGACGAGGCCGAGACCTTCCCGGTCGACACGCTCCGGCGCGCCGCCGCGCTCGGTTTCGGCGGCATCTATGTGGGTGCCGACGTCGGCGGCTCGGCGTTGTCCCGGCTCGATACCACGCTCATCTTCGAGGAATTGGCGCAGGGCTGCGCCTCGACCGCCGCCTACATCTCGATCCACAACATGGTGGCGGGGATCATCGACACCTATGGCTCGACCGAGCTGCGGCTGCGCTTGCTGCCCGATCTTTGCAGCATGGCGCAGCTCGGCAGCTATTGCCTGACCGAGCCGGATTCGGGCTCGGATGCCGCAAGCCTGAAAACCCGCGCGGTGCGCCAGCACGACCACTACGTGCTCGACGGCACCAAGGCGTTCATCTCGGGCGGCGGCGTATCCGACGTCTATCTGGTGATGGCGCGCACGGGGGAGGGGGGGCCGAGCGGCATCTCGTGCTTCCTGGTCGAGAACGGCACGCCCGGGCTCTCCTTCGGCGCCCAGGAAAAGAAGCTCGGCTGGCATTCGCAGCCGACCGCGATGGTGATGCTCGAGGAGTGCCGGGTGCCGGTGACGAACCGCATCGGCACCGAGGGCCAGGGCTTCAAGATCGCCATGAGCGCGCTCGACGGCGGGCGGCTCAACATCGCCGCCTGCTCGCTCGGCGGCGCGCAATTCTGCCTCGACCGCACCATTGCCCATATGAAGGAGCGCAAGCAATTCGGCACCCGGCTCGCCGATTTCCAGGCGCTGGGCTTCCGTGTCGCCGACTATGCGACCGAGCTTGAGGCGGCGCGCCTGCTGCTGCACCGGGCCGCGGTGGCGCTCGACCGCCGCGAGCCCGCCGCCACGCGCCTCGCCGCCATGGCCAAGCGGCTCGCCACCGATACCGGGTTCGACGTGGTCAACGGCTGCCTGCAGCTCCACGGCGGCTACGGCTATCTGCGCGATCATCCCATTGAACGGGTATTGCGAGACCTTCGCGTGCATCAGATTCTCGAAGGCACCAACGAGGTGATGCGGGTGATCGTGAGCCGCGATATGCTGGGGAATTGAGACACTCGAATGTCGACCGGGCTCGTCATCAGCCAACTGCTCGCGCTCGTCACCGCCGCCATCTTCAGCGGAGCGGCGATCTACATCAACGTGGCGGAACAGCCGGCACGGCTTTGTCTCGACGACAAGGCGCTGCTCGCGGAATGGAAGCCGAGCTACACGCGCGGCTTCTCCATGCAGGCGAGTCTTGCGCTCGCTTCGGCGCTGTTCGGGCTGCTAGCGTTCTGGATGACGCGCGACTGGCGCTGGCTGCTCGGCGCCCTGCTGATCTTCGCCAACTGGCCCTATACGCTCGTGGTCGTTCTTCCGGTCAACAGGCGGCTGGAGGCAACGCCGATCGAGGCCGCGAACGCAGCTACGCGCGACATGATCAAGACCTGGGGCAGACTCCACGCCGGGCGCAGCGCGCTCGGGCTGGCGGCGACGGCGGTCTATCTCTGGGCGATGATTTGATCAGCGCCAGATGGCGTCGCGCGGACCGATCATTCCGCCGCGCGCTCCATGGCGACCTCCGCTTCGAGGCTCGCAACGTCGCGGAAGATCGAGGCGACCGCGAGCACGCGGCCTTTGTGCTTGAAACGCAGCAGGCAATCCTTGGCCGCAATGTCGCCGTCGATGGCAATCTCGTCCCATCGTTCAGCATGGCCCACATAGTTGATCGGAATGTCGTAATGCTGGCTCCAGAAGAACGGCACGGCGGTGAATTTTTCGCCTTCTCCGAGCATGTTGAGTGCGGCCGTCTGCCCCTGGCGCTCGGCGACGACCCAATGCTCGACGCGAATTTTTTCGCCTGTGTGCGGGTCGGGCCAGCGCGCAACGTCGCCTGCCGCGAAGAGTCCCGGGACGCTGGTCTCCAGGTACTCATTGACCGCAACGCCGCGATCGAGCACGAGGCCGGCCTTCTCCGCAAGCTCCACGCGGGGTCGCACGCCGACACCGACGACGACCAAGTCGGCATCGAGTGCTTCGCCGCCCTTGAGCTGCACTCGTTTGCCGTCGATTGCGGTCGCGGTGTTTTCGAGGTGGAAAACGACTCCATGCTCCTGATGCAGCGAATGCACAAAGTCGCCCATGCCGGGACCAAGGATTCGTTCCATCGGCCGCTTCTCCGGCGCGATCACGTGAACTTCGAGCTCGCGGGCGCGCAAGGATGCCGCCACTTCGAGGCCGATGAAGCTGGCGCCGATGACGACCGCGCGCCGCGTCCCTTTGGCCGCGTCGATGATCGCCCGGCAGTCGGCAAGCGAGCGCAGCGTGTGCACATGCGGCTGATCGGCGCCAGGAATCGGTAGCCGGACCGGCTCGGCGCCGGTCGCAAGCAGCAGCCGGTCGTAGGCGACCTTGCCGCCGCCGGCGAGCAGGACCTCGCGCCCATTTACGTCAATGCCGACGACCTCCTGCCGAAGGCGCACATCGATACGCTGCTCGGCGTAGAAGTCCTCGGACCGCAGCGGCAGCCAGTCCTCGGGCGCGTTGCCGGCGAGGTAGTCCTTGGAAAGGTTTGGCCGGTCGTAGGGCGGCGCGTCGTCGCTGCTGAGCATGACGATGCCGCCCTGATAATCGCGCCGCCGCAGCATCTCGGCCGCGGCGAAGCCGGCCGCGCCGCTGCCGACGATCACGATTTTGTCCGGAGCGCTGCGTGCGGGCTTGGCGCGCCGGGGCTTCGGCTGCTCGCGCTTCCCGCGCACGAAGATTTTGCCATCGCGCTGCTCCACGGCCCAGCACGGGACCGGGCTCAATGCCGGCGCCCGTACGGCCTCGCCGGTGCGCAGCTCGAAGCAGGCATGGTGCCACGGGCAGCGCACCGTCTCGTCGACCACGAGCCCATCGACAAGAGGCCCGTGGTAATGCGTGCAATGCGCTCCAATCGCGAAGACCTCCGCCCCGCGGCGAACGAGCAGGATTTCCTCGTCGCCGACATGGCCGACGAGCTTCCCGCCGTCTGGAAGCTCTGCGTCGGAGATGCCCTGCGCAAGGTCGGGACCGCTTGGTTTGGATTGGTCTTGCGCCATGGCGTGCTCCTAAGTCGATCAGTCTCACGGGGCTGGTGATTAGACACCCCGGCGGCGGTATTGTTCCCGCGCCTGTTGCCGCAAGCACCCGCGCTTTGCTAATCGACCATAAATTTCTCAAAAAGGGGGCGCCATGGACTTCGACCTTGCCGAAAAGCGGCATGCATGCTGAGCGATCCTGATATCCTGTTCGAGCGGCCCGGCGCCGCCGGTCTGGTCACCCTCAACCGTCCGCAGGCGCTCAACGCCGTGTCGCTCCCAATGGTGCGCGCGCTCAGCAAACAGCTCGCCGAATGGGAAACCGACCCCGCGGTCACGCGCGTGATCGTCACCGCGAGCGGCGGCCGCGCATTCTCGGCCGGCGGCGATCTGCGCGCCCTCTACGATCTCGGGCGCGCCGGACGCTATGACGAGGCGCTGACCTTCTGGCGCGAGGAATACGCGCTCAACGCCGCCATCAAGCGCTATCGCAAGCCCTATGTGGCGCTCATCGACGGCATCGTCATGGGCGGCGGCGTCGGGGTGTCGGTGCACGGCTCCCATCGGGTGGCCGGCAACCGCTTCGTCTTCGCCATGCCCGAGGTCGGCATCGGCTTCTTTCCCGACATCGGGGCGACCTGGTTCCTGCCGCGCCTGCCGGGCGAGTTCGGTGCCTATTGCGCGCTCACCGGCGAGCGGATCAATGCCGCGGATGGGGTTGCCGCCGGGGTCGCAACCCACCGGGTCGAGTCGGCACGCCTGCCCGAATTGATCGACGCGCTGTGTGGCACGGTCTCGGTCGATGCGGTCCTCGGCGCCTTCGCACGGCCGGTAGGGGAGGGCCCGGTTACGGCGCGGCGGAGCGCGATCGACGACCTGTTCAAGGGCGGCCGGGTCGAGGACATCCTGGCGGCGCTCGACCATGCGGCTGCCGCCAATGGAACTCATGCCGCCTTCGCCGCTGCCACCGCGGCCTTGATCCGCACAAAATCTCCGACGAGTCTGAAGATCGCGCTCATGCAGATGCGGCGCGGGCCGGCGCTCGACTTCGACGAGTGCATGCGCACGGAATTCCGCATAGTCTCGCGCGTGGTGCGCGGACACGACTTCTACGAAGGGACCAGGGCCGTGATCGTCGACAAGGATCAGGCGCCGCGCTGGCAGCCGCCCGTGCTCGAGGCGGTCAGCGACGCGGACGTCGACGCTCACTTTGCGCCGATTGCGGATGAGCTCGAGCTGCCATGATCGATCCCGACCAGGCGCAGACGCTCGAGCCGGTGCAGGCGGAACCAGCTGAGCCCCCCGCGCAGCGGTGGGCCTATTGGCTCGTCATCTTTCTGCGGATCATGGCGGCGGTATCGCTGGTCAAGGGCCTCTATCACTGGGCCGTGGTCTGCGGGATCGACGCGCCGTCGCGCGCCGGCTTCGAGGCCTATACGACGCCGTATCAGGTCGCGACCGTGTTCTTCGCGGTGATCGATCTGGTGGCGGCGGTCGGGCTATGGCTGGCGGCGCCCTGGGGCGCGGTGGTGTGGCTCACCTCGGTCATCTCCATGGCGGCGGTGGAAGCCCTGTTTCCGCAGATCTACGGCGGAAGCATGTGGGTCGCGATGCTCGAGATCATGCTGCTCGGCGCTTATTTGTCGCTTGCGCTGATGGCGGCACGCGAGCAGCCGGCGTAGATTTGCGGCAATAATATCGGGGGTGGGAGGACTCCATGGCAAAGATCGGCTTCATCGGGCTCGGCAATATGGGGCAGCCGATGGCGCACAACCTGATCAAGGCCGGGCACGCGGTCTCGGGTTTCGATGTGAACAGGGATGCCGTCGACAAGCTCGCTGCGGCCGGCGGCGCGCCGATGCATCAGATCGGCGACGCCTGCCAGGACGCCGAGGTCGTGATCACCATGCTGCCGGCGGGCAAGCATGTGCGCGACGTCTATTTCGGCGAAGGCGGCGTGCTGGAGGCGGCGCTGGCCGGAACGCTGCTCATCGATTCCTCGACCATCGACGTCGAAACCGCGCGCGACGTGGCGCATGTCGCGGACGGGAAGGGGTTTGAGATGATCGACGCGCCGGTGTCGGGCGGGGTGGCCGGCGCGCAGGCGGCGACGCTCACCTTCATGGTTGGGGGTCCGGAGGCCGCATTCGAGCGCGCCCGGCCCGTGCTCGAAGCGATGGGCAAGACCATCGTCCACGCCGGCGGACCCGGCAACGGCCAAGCCGCGAAGATCTGCAACAACATGATCCTCGGCGCCTCGATGATCGTGGTGTCGGAAGCGTTTCTCTTGGCCGAGAAGCTCGGCCTCGACGCGCAAAAGCTGTTCGACATTTCCTCGAAGTCATCGGGTCAGTGCTGGTCGATGACGAGCTATTGCCCGGTGCCGGGGCCGGTGCCGAGCTCGCCCGCGAACCGCGACTACCAGGCCGGCTTCACCGCCGCCATGATGCTCAAGGACCTCAAGCTCGCCCAGGCGGCGGCGCGCGCGACCCGCGCCACCACGCCGCTCGGCGCCGGGGCAGCGGCGGTCTACGAGCAGTTCGTCGAGAGCAGCGACGGCAGCGAGGATTTTTCCGGGATCATCCGCTTTTTACGCGGAGCATGAGCCCGGCTCGAAAGGGTGAGGCGAGACAGCCACACTGTGGCATGCGCGCATCGTGAATCGAGCGTTACGACAAACGCGCCAATTGTCCGTTCAATCGACCATTCACCGTTGCAAATAAACCCTATCTTTATCGTGTTGTTTAAACCGATTTTAGACCCTGCGGCGTAGTGTGGGCGTCGAGCGGGGGAACAGGGCCTCGCCGTCACAAAACAAGACAAGTGTACAGGAAGGCGTCATGATGAAAGCCGTTGCCAAGGCGGTGGAGCCGGCCGATCGCGAAGCGCGTTTCGACCACATCCGCCCGCTCTATCTCGAAGCCTTGACGTTGGTCGAGCGGCTGCATCGCCGGTTGCTCGACGTCATCAAGGACGAATTCGACCGCCGCAGCCGCGCCGACATCAACTCGGTGCAGGCATTGCTGCTGTACAATATCGGCGACAAGGAGCTGACCGCGGGCGAGCTGCGCACGCGCGGCTATTATCTCGGCTCCAACGTCTCCTACAATCTCAAGAAGCTCGTCGAGATGGGCTTCCTCGATCACCAGCGGTCGCGCGTCGACCGCCGCTCGGTGCGCATCAAACTCACCGAGAAGGGACGCGAGGTGCGCGACATCGTCGACGCCCTCTACCAGAAGCACGTGCGCACGGTCGAGCAGGTCGGCGGCATCAATTCCGACGAGTTCGCGACCCTGAACAAGTCGCTGCATCGCCTCGAGCGGTTCTGGACCGACCAGATCCTCTATCGCTTGTAAGCGCAGCTTTACTGGCGGTCCTCGCCCCGGCGTTCCGCGCTGGGGCGTTTTTTTTCAAAGTTGCTCGGCGGCGCGGTAGGTCCCGCGCCGCCTTTGCGTCGTGGGGGCGATTTGCCGGCGCTTTTTTTTCCCCAATCCGCACCAGGTCTACATGCACGACACGCCGCAAAAGAACCTGTTCGGCGAGGATTTCCGTTTTCATTCCTCCGGCTGCGTGCGGGTGCAGAACGTGCGCGAGCTGGTGCATTGGCTGCTGGCCGAGACCATCGGCTGGCCGCGCGTGGAAATCGACCGAGTGATCAGGTCGGCCGAGCGCAAGGACGCCAAGCTCGTCAAACCGGTGCCGCTCTCCTGGGTCTATGTCACCGCTTGGGCGACCGCCGACGGTGTGGTGCAGTTCCGCGACGACATCTACGGGCGGGACGACCTCGGCCCGGTGGCCAACACGTCGCCAGGGTAGGGCGGCGGGGACGTCGCAAGCGCGCAATCGCTCATTTATAGTGCTGAACCGGCACGCGAGGTGCGGCCGAGGAGACCCATATGAATGCGATCAAGGCGCTGTGGCACTCGGCCAAGCGCTACGTCGATTCCGGCGACCTCGGGCTGATCGCCGGCGCCGGCGGCAAACGCCTGGCCGATGCGCCGCAAGTCGCCACCATCGCCGAGAGCTATCCGGGTTTCGATGTGATCGCGTTCAATGCCCTGGTTGCGCCCGCGGGCGTGCCGGCGCCGATCTTGAACAAGCTGTCGGCCGATATTCGCAGCGTGATCAATTCAGCGGAGTTTTCCGAGAAGGTCCGCAATCTCGGCATCTTCCCGTCGGGCAATACCCCACAAGAGCTCGAAGCCTGGATGCGTGAGCAGATCGCGCGCTGGCGAGAGATTGCAACAGCAGCGAACATCAAGGCGGACTAGAGATGGACAGCGTGCTTCAAGCCATCGACTGCGACGTGCATCCGACGGTGCCGAACGTGAAGGCGCTGCTGCCCTATCTCGACGACTTCTGGCGCGATTCGGTGCAGGAACGCGGCATCGAGTCGCTGGAGACCGTCACCTATCCGCCGCATGCGCCGCTGACGTCGCGTCCCGAGTGGCGCGGCAAGAACGGCCGCGCCGCGACCGAGGTGTCGCAACTCTCGCAACAAGTTTGCGACCGCTGGCAGGCGGGGATCGCGATCTGCAATTGTCTCTACGGCGTGGGCCTCCTGTTCAGCGAGGACATGGCCAACGCCTTCACGCGCGCGCTCAACGACTGGGTCGCCAAGGAATGGCTCGACCGCGACCCGCGGCTGCGCGCCTCGATCGTGATCCCGACCCAGAACACCGAATACGCGGTGGACGAGATCGAGCGCTGCGCCAGGGACCGGCGCTTTGTGCAAATCCTGGTGCTCGCCATGCAGGAAGTGCCGCTCGGACGCCGACAGTTCTGGCCGATCTATGCGGCCGCCGAGCGCCACGGCCTGCCGCTCGGCATCCACGCCGGCTCGACCTACCGCCATTCGATCACGTCGCTCGGCTGGCCGAGCTACTACATCGAGGACTATGCGGCTCATACCCAGGCATTCCAGTCGCAGGTGGCGAGCCTCGTTTGCGAGGGCGTCTTCGCGAAGTATCCCGGCCTGAAGGTGGTGCTGCTCGAATCGGGGGTGACTTGGCTCCCCGGCTTCCTGTGGCGTTTCGCCAAATTCTGGCGCGGCGTGCGCGCCGAGGTGCCCTGGGTCGACCGCTCGCCGGCCGAGATCGTGCGCGACCATTTCCGGCTCACCATCCAGCCGTTCGACGCGCCCGCCGACCCCGATCAGGTGGAACGGGCCATCGACCATTTACGTTCCGATGCTATACTGCTCTATGCTTCGGACTTCCCGCACTGGCAGTTCGACGGTGACCAAACCATGCCGGCCGGCATCCCGAAGGCGTTGCGTCACAAGATCATGGTGGAGAACCCGCTCGCGACTTATTCCCGGCTGAAGAGTCTTTGAGTTGACGCGTTTTCTGCGGCGAACCGGAAGCCCACCCCGGATCAAGTCCGGGGCAGGCTTCGCCGGAAAACGCTATGAAGGAGGACGCGCGATGAATATGGAAGTCAGGCAACCTGATCGCAGCGCCAAGGCGCGCGTCGGGATCATCGATTGCGATATCCATCCGAAGAATTCGGTCGAGGATTTGCGGCCCTATCTGAGCAATCGGTGGTGGGACTACCTGCAGACTTACGGCCAGCGGCAGCGCCACGGCTACGTCAAGGGCTATCCCTATCCCAAGAGCCAGCCGCTGGCGTCGCGGCGCGATTCCTGGCCGCCGGGGGGCGGGCTGCCCGCCAGCGATTTGAATTTCATGCGAGAACAACATCTCGACCTCTACGGCATCGAATACGGGGTCATGAATCCGCTTTCGCCCTCGGGGCAGGGCGACCAGAACGACGAGCTCAGCGCCGCCATGGCATTCGCGACCAACGAGTATCAGCTCGAAGGTTGGAACCGGCGCGACCCGCGGCTCAAGGCGTCGGTCGTGGTTCCCTATGAAAACGCCGAGCTTGCGCGCAAGGAAATCCGCCGCCGCGCCGGCGACAAGCGCTTTGCGCACGTGCTGTTCCTCAGCCGCACCAGTGAGCTCCTCGGCAAGCCGCGCTATTGGCCGATTTTCGAGGCCGCGGTCGAGGCGGGGCTCCCGGTCGGCGTGCATGTGTTCGGATCGAGCGGGAGGCCGATGTCCAACACCGGCTGGCCGTCGTTCTATATCGAGGAGATCACCGAGCACTCGGCCTCATTGGCGGCCTCGGTCGCCAGCCTGATCATCGAGGGCGTGTTCGAGCGTTGGCCGGAATTGAAGATCGTGCTGATCGAAGCGGGCTGCGGCTGGATTCCTTCGCTCGGCTGGCGGCTCGACCAGAACTGGAAGCGGATGAAGGACGAGGTGCCGCATCTTAAGCGCGCGCCATCGGAATATCTGCGCGAGCATTTCTGGGTCTCGACCCAGCCGATGGAGGAGACCGAGGAACCGCAGCACCTCATCGACATCATGCAGTGGATCGGCTGGGACAAGATCCTGTTCGCCAGCGACTATCCGCACTGGGATTTCGACGATCCGTTCACGGCCTTGCCGCCCTCTCTCAGTGACGAGCGCCGCAACATGATCTATTCCGGCAACGCCAAGGCGCTCTATCGGTTCGACTGATGGCCAAGCACGTGGTCGCCGCGGTCGGCGACATTCCGCCCGGCACGCGCAAGCTCACGCAGGTGAACGGCCGGGCGATCGTGGTCTACAATCTCGGCGGCGAGTTCTTTGCGCTCAACAATCGTTGTCCGCACCGCGGCGGCAGCCTCCACCTCGGCATCCAGACCGGGCTCGTCGAATCGAGCGAGCCCGGGCAATATTGCTATTCGCGCCAGGGCGAGATGGTGAAGTGCCCCTGGCACGGCTGGGAATTCGACATCCGCACCGGCCAGTCCTGGTGCGATCCCACCCGCATCCGCGTGCGCCACTATCCGGTGTCGGTGCAGCCGGGGACGCGGCTGGTCGCCGGCCCCTATGTCGCCGAAACGGTGCCGGTGACCGTCGAGGGCGACTACGTGGTGATCGAGGCGTGACGTGACGCAGGCAGCCGAAGACAGCGGCAGGGAGGTCTATTTCGAATTCACGGCGATCGGGCGATCGGTCAAGGTTTCGGCCATCGATGCAGCGACCGGCCTCGAAGTGAGCGTGGTCGGACCCGCATCGGCCTCGCGGGCGGATCTCGAACGTCTGGCGCTGCAAAAGCTCAAGGCGCGGCTCGCCGGTGACGGGAATCGGTAATCAGTGGTCAGTCATCAAAACGGAAATTTCCGATGGCCGGCCACTGATACTGATTACTGATTTCTGGCCCCTGGAACCCCTAGATGTGGGCAACAAGCCCGCTCTCCCGCCCATAGCTTGGCGCTCCCGGCCGGGTATGCTATCGCCGCGAGCGAACCCTCCGGGCGTGGGGGGCCACTCCGAAAAAGCCGCGGAACATCTAATGACCGATCCGTCGCCAGCCCGTGCCCCTGCGGCGAGCCTGTTCTCGGCATCGCTTGCAGAGACCGACCCCGAAATCGCCGATGCCGTCCGGCGCGAACTCGGCCGCCAGCGCGACGAGATCGAGCTGATCGCGTCGGAAAACATCGTCAGCAAGGCGGTCTTGGAGGCGCAGGGGTCGGTTCTCACCAACAAGTATGCCGAGGGGCTGCCGGGGCGGCGGTATTACGGCGGCTGCCAGTATGTCGACATCGCCGAAACGTTGGCGATCGAACGGGTTACCAAGCTTTTCGGATGTAAATTCGCAAACGTGCAGCCGCATTCCGGCGCCTCCGCCAATGCCGCGGCGTTCATGGCCTTGATGGTGCCGGGCGACACTTTCATGGGGCTCAATCTCGCCGCCGGCGGACACCTGACCCACGGCTCCCCCGTCAACATGTCGGGCCGCTGGTTCAAGCCGGTGCCCTATGGGGTGCGCCGCGACGACCACCGCATCGACTTCGAAGAGGTGCAAAGGCTCGCCCGCGAGCATCGGCCGAAGGTGATCATCGCCGGCGGCTCGGCCTATCCGCGCATCATCGATTTCCGCCGCTTCCGCGAGATCGCCGACGAGGTCGGAGCCTATCTGCTGGTCGACATGGCGCACTTCGCCGGCCTCGTCGCCGGCGGCGTGCACCCGAGCCCGTTCCCGCACGCCCACGTGGTCACCTCGACGGCGCACAAGACGCTACGCGGGCCGCGCTCGGGCTTCATCCTGACCAACGACGACGAGTTGGCGAAGAAGATCAATTCGGCGGTTTTCCCCGGCCTGCAGGGCGGCCCGCTGATGCACGTGATCGCCGCCAAGGCGGTGGCGTTCGGCGAGGCGCTGCGGCCATCGTTCAAGCTCTACGCCAAGAACGTCGCCGAGAACGCCAAGGCGCTGGCCGAGACGCTCAAGTCGAAGGGGCTGGACATCGTTTCCGGCGGCACCGATACCCATCTGATGCTGGTCGACCTTCGGCCCAAGCGCCTCACCGGCAAGGTCGCGGAGGCGGCGCTCGAGCGCGCCCACATCACCTGCAACAAGAACGGCATCCCGTTCGACCCCGAGAAGCCGGCGGTCACCTCCGGCGTCCGGCTCGGCACGCCGGCCTGCACCACCCGCGGCTTCGGCATCGCCGAATTCCAGGAGGTGGGCGAGTTGATCGTCGAGGTGCTCGACGTGCTCTCGCAGAAGGGCGTCGATGCGGATTCGCTGGTCGAAGGCACGGTGCGGGAAAAAGTGAAGAAGCTCGTCGGCCGGTTTCCGATCTATCAGGGGTGAGCGGGCAGGGACATCAACGGCGTCATGCTCCGGCGTGGCCGGGGCATCCACGTCTTGAACTGTCCAGCGAATTGAAGACGTGGATGGCCGGGACAAGCCCGGCCATGACGGGAGGAGAGGGCCGCCCATGCGCTGTCCGAATTGCGCGAGCCTCGACACCCAGGTGAAGGATTCGCGGCCGACGGAGGATTCATCCGTCATCCGTCGCCGCCGCGTATGCCTGTCCTGCAATTTCCGCTTTACGACGTTCGAGCGCGTGCAGCTGCGCGAGCTGGTCGTGATCAAGCGCAACGGGCGGCGCGTGCCGTTCGACCGCGACAAGCTCCTTCGCTCGGTGCAGATCGCGCTGCGCAAGCGCCCGGTCGAGCCCGAGCGGATCGACCAGGCGGTGTCGAAAATCGTGCGCGAGCTCGAAAGCCAGGGCGAGAGCGAAATCTCGTCCGAGACCGTCGGCGAGATGGTGATGGAGGCGCTGCGCTCGCTCGACGACGTCGCCTATGTGCGCTTCGCTTCGGTCTATCGCAATTTCCGCGAAGCCAAGGATTTCGAGGCCGTGCTCGATGAGCTCTCGGGCGAAGAGGACGGCCGACCGCCGGCGGCGGCGAGGAAGTGACGGCCAATGGGCAGGTGCGTCCGCTGATCCCGCGTGCTAGTCTCCGCACCATGAACAAGAGGCTCGAATCCATCATCGATCGTGTTGCGACCTGGCCCGAGGAGGCGCAGGACGAAGCCGTGCGCGCGCTCACCGCCATCGAGCGCAAGCACGTCGGCGTTAGCCGGCCGCTCACGCCCGAGGAGGAGGCAAAGCTCGCGGCGCTGCGTGAGACCATCAATCGCTCGATCGAGCAGGGCGGTAGCTACACGGACGAGGAAGTGGAAGCCAGCATTATGGCGCGTCTCGACGCCTGGGAGCGGCGGCGGAAGGGCGCGTAGTGGCAAGGCTCCGCTTCAGCGCAGCCGCCAAGAACGATCTCGATTCGATTAATGCCACGATCTCGCCGCGGCGCCGATCCGGATGGGGCGACCGCGGGATGGACTGCAGCCCGGTCTGCGCAGCCATCCCCACAAAGCGTACGCCATTTTCTTCCGCTATGTCGGCGACGTGCTCGAAGTCGTCAACATTCTCGAAGGGCACCTGGACATCGAGGCGTTCTTCGACGACGAGCGATGAGGGAATAGCCCGGCCATGGCGCGGATGGGTTCGGTAATCGACGCCCATGGCGACCGCCGATTGCGCAAAAATGAGCGAGCATAGGGTCATCCGTCCGGAACGAAAAACTGCCATGCGATTCAGACCTGTAGCTTCGGGCGGAACGACCGGTCTCTTCCTCATGCTGCTGCTCGCCACTGCCGGCGCCGCCGAAATCAAGGCCGACCATGCTGAGCGAGCTGATCCCTGCGTTCGAGCGCGCCACCGGGCACAAGGTCGTGGTCGCCTACGAATCCTCGTGGCTGCTCGTCGGGCGTATCCAGAAGGGCGAGACGCCGGACGTGGCCTTCCTCACCGCGCGCCAGGCCGACGGTCTGATCGAAGAGGGCAAGCTCGCGCGCCGGGTCGATCTCGTCCGCTCCAGCATCGGCATCGCGGTGCGCGCGGGCGCGTCCAAGCCCGAGATCGGCTCGGTCGAGGCGTTCAAGCGCACGCTCCTGGCGGCGAAGTCGTTTGCCCGCAACGAGGGCGCCGACAGCGGCATCTTCATGGTGAGCCTGCTCGAGCGCTTAGGGATCGCCGAAGAGATGAAGGCGAAGTCCACGCTGGTGCGGCGGGGCTTTGTCGCCGAGCTGGTCGCCAGGGGCGAGGTCGAGATGGCCGCCCAGCAAATGCCCGAGCTGATGGCGGTCGCCGGCGTCGCGGCCACGCCGCTGCCGCCGGAGATCCAGCACGTGATCGTGTTCTGCGCGGGGGTCCCTGCGGCGCCGAAGGCGCCCGCCGCCGTCGACGAGCTGATCAAATTTCTATCGTCGCCGGCGGCGGCAGTGCTGATCAAGGCAAAGGGACTCGAGCCGATGTGACGCGTGTGGTGCGTACAAGCGTGACGGCCGCGCGGTTGCTTCAGCGGTAAGATCGGTGCTGTATTGTCATGTCCTGCGCGCAGAGGAGCTTGCGACATGAGAACGTTGCTTCTTGCTGCGGCATGTGCCGCAGCCTTGCAGAGCATCACCAGTGCGTCGGCGCAGAGCTATCCGACGCGTCCCGTCACGCTGGTCGTGCCGCTCGCACCGGGCGGGTCGACGGATGTGATCGGGCGCATCATGGCCGAGGCCATGCGGCCGGCGCTCGGCCAACCGGTCATTGTCGAGAATACCGCCGGCGCGGGCGGCACCATCGGTGTCGGTCGCGTCGCCCGCGCGTCGCCCGATGGCTACACGATCTTGATCGGTCAATGGGGCACGAACGTTGCGAGCGGCGCCATCTATCCGCTCCAATTCGACCTGCTGAAGGATTTCGAGCCGATCGCACTGATCGCGACCCAGCCGTTCCTGATCGTCGCGCGGAAGACCATGCCGGCGAACAATCTGAAGGATCTGATCGCCTGGTTGAAGGCCAACCCGGACAAGGCCACGCAGGGCAACTCCGGCATAGGCACCCCGAGCCATGTCGGCGGCATCTTGTTCCAGAATTCCATCGGCGCCCGCATTCAACTCGTGCCCTACCGCAGCGCTGGGCTGACGATGCAGGGTTTGCTGGCCGGGAATATCGATATCGCGCTCGACACGCCGGCCTTGTCCATGCCGCAGGTGCATGCCGGCAACATCAAGGCCTATGCCGTCACCGCCAAGAGCCGGATTGCGATCGCGCCCGACATTCCGACGACGGACGAAGCGGGGCTGCCTGGTTTCTACTTTTCGTTTTGGCATGCGCTGTGGGCGCCCAAGGGCACGCCCAAGGACGTCATGGCCAAGCTCAACGGCGCCGTCGTAAGTTCGCTCGCCGACCCGACCATACGTCAGAAACTCCTCGATCTCGCCCAGGAGATCTTCCCGCGCGAGCAGCTCACGCCGGAGGTGCTCGGCGCCTATCAGAAGGCCGAGATCGAGAAGTGGTGGCCGATCATCAAGGCGGCGGATATCAAGGCGCAGTGAAGCGTCGCTCTCCTCCGGCAGTCTCGCTCAAGGATATTTCGGCATCGGGAAGCCGGTGAACTTCCGCTCGATCAGAGCTTTCAGCGCTCGGGCGTCGGGCTTGGCATCCGGCGGAGAATCGGGGTTGGCATACAAGGTCCCGCGCCTGGTCACCGCCTCGCTCGGCAATTTCAACAGATTGGCGCCGACGCCTGGCGCGGCATACTCGGTTGTGATCATTCCATCGCGTGTCAACGGCCCGACCGGCACGAGATAGAAGCCGTCCTCGCGATAGGGGCCGTACATCTTGTAGCCGAGCAGCTTGCTGTCGAGCTCGCCGCGCCAGCTGGACAGCTTCTGCAGCGTGAGCTCCGGTCCGTTGGATCGAATGTAGACGCGTTTGAGCGGCAGCTCTTCCGGCTTCCGGCTCACCACCGTCAGCAGCATCACCGAGTACTTTCGCAGTGCGGCAAATTCGGCCGCATTGTCGGGCAAGCCGATACGCATGAACTCGCCTCGCGCCGCCGGCGCGCCACGCTCTTCTCGTCGCTTCGCGGCAGCTTCGATGTCGGCGATGACGCGCTCGGGCGTCGTGGCGACGTTGATAGCTTTCTCCTTCGGATCATTTTTCGGTGCCGGTGTCTGCGCGTGAGCGGGCTGCATTGTTGGGGCAACTGCAAGAAGGCCAATCACAACCGGAATGACGACGCGATTCATCATGTCCCCCTAGTGGTCGATGGGTGCCGACGAGGTGAGTGCTTGGACGCTACCGGCGCTCCGCTGCTCCGGGCGAGCGGTCGCCCTTTACCGCTGCCGACAGCAAGTCGAAAAGCGCGAGCTTCGCGCCGGTTGCGGCCTCGACCCGAATGAGACCGCGATGCAGCGCATCGTCCCAGTGAGCTTTACGCGTGTCTGGCAGCGCCTTGCTCGAGCGGGATTATTCTTGTCGACTCTTACACTGTTTGGCAGGGCGGTGAAATGCCCGTGCCGATCGTGCGTCGAGGGCAGTGCGGCCAGCCCAACTGCCGTGCTATCTCCTCCATGGAACTAATCGGACTCCTTTGCCATTGATTGAGTGTATCAGGGAGTGTCGCCGTGGGCTTCGCAGGTGCACAAAATTCCGATGAAATCATTGAGAAATTGAAGGCTACCGTCCGGCGTTTGCAGGCGGCGCTCGCCCCATCGATTTTCCGCAAGGCTCCGCCGGATGCCATTGTCGTCCGCGAACTCACCTCGATGCTTATGAGCGACGGAGTAAAGAACCTGCTCGCCCAGGCGCCCGACAATCCATTTGCTCAGGTCATCCGCAGAGCGCAAGCCGTCATCGAGGAGGGCGCCCCCGACCGGGATACGATCAATCGGCTCTGGCAGTTCATGGACGACGACGATTTGAACGCCGAGCTCGCGACTGACGACGAGAACGAGTCGCCGACCAAACTGGTAAGTCTGATGCTTGCAGGGCCCTATTACGAAGGCCCGAAAACGCATCAGTAATGACGCGACGCCGTGCTCTGACGTCACTGGCCCCGTTTGCCAGCGTTCCCCCATAGTTTAGTGTTCTTCGGCTCGTCGAGCCGGGCGGCTTTCTCGCGTCTGACGCGACGGAATCGGTCGGCCACGTGCCGGAAGGGGAATGTCAGATGGATCAGCTCAGTGTTCATGCCGGCGCGACCGAGACCCCGTTGCCCGCTGATTTCCGCTGGCCGGGTGGCAAGCGTCTGGCGGTGTTCTTTCGTTGCGCGTTCGAAGGTTGGTCCGACGGCCATTGGCCGGGAATCGGTCCGATGGGCAACCCGCTCAAGGCCGGCGTCCCGGACCTCAACGCCATCGGCTTTGCCGAGTACGGCCACCGGCGCGGCATCTTCCGCGTGCTCGACACGCTTGCGCGCGCGGGCGTCAAAGCCACGATGATCGTCTCCGGCATCATGGCCGAGCGCCATCCTGAAATCGTGCGCAGGATCTCGGAGGAGGGGCACGACATCGTGGCGCACTCCTACGCGATGGACGTGATCCCGATCTATCTCAACGAGGACGAGGAGCGCGCCAATATCCGGCGCACCGTCGACCTGATCGTGCGCGCGACCGGGCAACGGCCGACCGGCTGGATCAGCCCGCGCGGCACGCCGAGCCCGCGCACCGGCCGCCTCTTGGCCGAGGAGGGATTCGAATGGCACGGGGATTCTTTGAACGACGATCTCCCTTACTTCGTTCATTTCAAAGCCGGCACGCTCGTCTCGTTCTCGAGCAACATGGAATGCAACGACCTGCCGCTCTACATGCGCCACGGCAATCCGCCCCGCGTGATGCTCGAAATCTTCCAGGACTGGCTCGAATACGCGCGCAAATACGAAGAGGGCGCCGCCAGGATCGACCCGACCATTCATTCCCACGTCTTCGGCCGGCCGGTGGGCATGTCGGTGTTCCAGCGCATGATCGACATCGCCAAGCAGGCCGACGACATCTGGATCGGCACGCGCTCCGAGGCGGTGAAATACATCTTCGCTCAGAGCAAAGGTGGGGTCCGGTCGGCGGCGCGGGGATGAGCTTTCGCGGGATCGGCGTGTGACGAAGAGAATGCAGAAGGCGCCGTCATGGGTCTGTTGCGCGGGCTTTTAGGCGTTGCTCTCCTCGCCGTCTCGGCGCAGGCGGCCGGCGCGCAGCAATTTCCGTCGAAGCCCATCACCATGGTGGTGCCCTATGCGCCGGGCGGCAACGTCGATGTGAGCGCGCGCGTTCTGCAAGCGGCGATCGGCGACGCGCTGGGCCAGCCGGTCGTGATCGAGAACCGGCCCGGCGGCGCCGGCCTGATCGCCGGCGAATACGTGGCGCGGTCGGAGCCGGACGGCCACACCCTGCTTGTGGGATCGAACGGGCCGGTCATTCTCGGGCCGCTGACGATGTCGAAGCCGGCCTACCGGTGGGAACAGGCGTTCGCCCCGGTCAGCTCGCTCGCCTTCGCCACCAATATGCTTTTGGTGCGTCCGTCGTTGCCGGTCGGATCGGTCAAGGAGCTGGTCGACTACGCGCAAAAGAATCCGGACAAGCTCACGCTCGCAACCAGCAGCGTCGCCAGCATCAACCATTTCCTCGGCGAGCTGTTCAAGCTCAAAGCCGGTATCCGATGGACCGAGGTGCATTATCGAGGCAATGCACCCGCAATCAATGATCTGATCGCGGGCCATGTCGACGTAGGCTTCCAGCAGTTGGTCGATTCGCTCCAGCATCTGGAAGCCGGCAAGCTGCGCGCGCTTGCCGTGCCCGGCAAGAAGCGCGTGGCCGCGCTCCCGGAGGTGCCGACGATGGCGGAAGCCGGATTTTCGGACGTGGAAGGCATTACTTTCAACGGCATCTTCGCACCCAAGCGAACCCCGAAAGACATCGTCGACCGCTTGAGCGCGGTCATCCAAGTCGCGCTCGCCAAAAAAGCCGCCGTCGACCAGCTCGCTGCGCTCGGTTCCGAGGCGCGCGGCCGCACGCCCGAGGAGTTCACGCGCTTCCTGCAAGAGGAGACCGCGAAGTGGGGTGACCTCGTAAAAAAGGCCAACATCAAGTCGTCAGAATAGCCGTGATCTCCGTCTTGTCGGTCAGGCGAGCGCTGCGAGCCGTCGATGGGTTCAATCTACGGCACCGGAAATCCGGCAAACTTTCTTTGAATGAACGCCTTGAGAGCTTTTGCATCGGGCTTGGCGTTCGGCGCCGGGTCGGGGTTGGGATACTTCTTGGCGCTTTCGATCGCCACCGCGGTCGGGAGCTGCACGACGCTCATGCCGACTCTATTGGCGGCAAAATCGATCAGCACGACACCCTCGCGCATCAGCATGCCGGCCGGCAACAGGTAGAAGCCATCCTCGCGATAGCGGCCGTACAACTTATTGGCAAGACGTCCGCTATCGATTTCGCTGCGCCAGCTCGAGAGCTGCTGCACCGGAACCTCGCGTCCTCCGGCTTGAATATAAGCGCGTTTGAGCGGCAGCTCCTCCGGCTTCTGGGATAGCACCGTCAGCAGCATCACGGAGTGCTTCGCGAGCGCCGCAAATTCAGTAGTGTTGTCGGCCCAGGAGATGCTGAAGCGGCGGTAGCGCGCCTGAACAGCGTCGCCGCGGTCTTGCGCAGCCTTTGCGGCTTTGTCGATTTCGCCATTGACATGGTCGGGCGTGACCGTGAGGTGAACGACAACGCTTTTCGGGGCTTTGGGCTGCGGCGCGGGGATCTGCGCCCGAGTGGGCAGCGTTGCTGCGGCGGCTGCGATGAGGCCGATGGAGGCCAGGAACGCCAAGTGCTTCATTGTGTCCTCTTGGTGCACGCCCCGTCGCGACCGCTTTGTCCGGCCTTCGGCACCGGTGGCGCCTTCGAATCAGCATATCATTTGCGGGCCGGGAACCAATGCCTCGCCGCTACGTTGTCTATTGCTGGACGTTATTGAATGAGTTGTCAGCGGGACAGAACCAATGAGCAAGCTTCTGGTGTCCATCGCCGCGGCAGCAATATTGTCGGTTGTCCCCGCGGCGCACGCGCAAACACCCCCGCAACAAGAACTCGCGCCCGCAGCCCGCGTCAATCTCACGCTGGAGCAAAGACACGTCATCAAGGAGCTGATCAAGGATCTGAAGATCGAGCCGACCAAGACATCGGTCCAGCCTTCGGTCGGCGACGCGCTGCCGCCGGACGTCACTCTGCAGCCCATGCCGAACGAGATCGGCCGCAAGGTGCCGCAGATCAAGGCCCATCGATTTCTGATCACTGCCGATCAAATCGTGATCGTCGACCCGAAGGACAACAAGGTCGCCGAGCTGATCGAGCTCAAAGCGAACTGAATTCGTTTCAGCGGCAAGCTCCCTGCGTGAACCGGCAATCACGGGAAGGAGCCCCCGCGATACGCTTTCACTGCGAGGACTCCTTCCCTCCTTGAGCGCTCTTCAAATGGAACGCTTGGGTGCTCGCACGTTGGGGGAGGGGGGTGCTTGCACCTGTCTAAAGAACTCTCGGCAGCAAACGGCGGTTCCATCCGCCGGGGCGGCGCGAATCGGCCGCCAAACGTCGTAATGGCAATAATTCCTGGCTTCTCATGGAAAGCGCGCTGTTTGCGGGTGTTTTCTTGCCGAGAAATGTGCCTGCGACAGCGTGCTCGAGATCAGTCCGGCATTAGGTAGCAAACGCACCAACTATCCTGTCGGCCTATGCTACCGGTTTTGCTACCGTTTTCGCTCCCAATCACGGAGCGTAACAATGAACGCATTTGTTGTGAGCGGCCTGGTCAAGCGCCGCGCCGAGCTGGCGGGCGAGATTGAGCGAACGCACGAAGCCCTTCGCAAGATGGTTCTGGACTTAGAGAACCTAGACGCGACGATCCTGCAATTCGAGCCTGATTTCAGAGTCGAGACGATTCAGCCCAAGGCGTTCCGCCCGCCCAAGGATTGGAGCAATCGAGGCCAGATGTCCCGGATCATCCTTAGCATCCTTCGCCAAGCGTCAGAGCCGCTTACCAGTCGCGATATCGCCTTGGAGCTACTGGTAGAGCGGGCCTTGGACAAGAACGATCAGCGACTCTTGAGGCTAATGACAAAGCGGGTTGGCGTTGCCCTACGGGGACAACGGGAAAACGGCGCGGTACGCTGCCAACAGGGGCCAGGGCAGTATATGATTTGGGAAATTGCCAGATAAGCTCGCGTCAACGGGCGTCAGTGACGGACTGAGGAGATGGGCATGGAACGGCTAGTACAGATTTTGCTCGCGCCGCTTGGATTCGTTTGGGCGCTAGCATCCCCCGTGACCTATATTTTGGCGGTGGTGCATACTTGGCAAACCAAGGCGTCCGTTGTGTGGAAACTATTTATCAATGTTACCCTCGATGCGCTCATGGCAGCGTTTTGGCCGATCACTTGGTTCCTTTGGGGTATACAGCACTCCTTGGGACAGGATACGCCCATTCGGCTCTTATTTGGATAAATGCCCATGACCGATGATCCAGCCGAAGAGGCCATCAAACGAGTGCTTTCAAAGCCATCTGGCCGCGCCGCAGGCAAGGAGGCAGCCGTGGAATTCGACGGATTTGATATTTCTCGCATTCAGCAAGTCAGGACCGTTCCAGATGATTATTTTGCAGCAACCGTTGAAGTCAGGTTCAGGGAAAAATTAGGAGAGATTCACGTCGGGCAAACGGTTTCAGTCACAGTACGTGTGATCCATAAAGCTGACGCCACCTTTGCATCTCTTGAACAGAAACTATTCGATGACGCAAAACGTCTTCTAAACCACGCGGCCCT
>WNGB01002151.1_pt1 | contig 32114 bp, 32 predicted proteins | sample 5400681 | NCBI WGS metagenome assembly WNGB01 (sample SAMN13153367, study PRJNA577476) | soil metagenome | isolation source: 115 cm soil or saprolite under grassland replicate 2 | place: USA:California | collected 2016-06-15
CCGCGGGCGCTACGGGCAGCGACTCCATTTCTGGAACCTGGCGGAGCGGACGCTCGAGCAGACCATCGACCTCGGCGAGCAGGGGCTCGTCCCCCTGGAGATCCGCTGGCTGCACGATCCCGAAGCGGAGCAGGGCTTCGTCGCCGCTGCCCTCTCGAGCGTGATCTGGCGCTTTTACCGCTCGAACGGCTCGTGGGCGGCCGATCCGGTCATCGCGGTAGAGCCGGTAGAGCTCGAGAGCTGGCCCATCCCCGTGCCCAGCCTCATGACGGACATCGTCCTCTCGATGGACGATCAGGCGCTCTACGTCTCCAACTGGCTCCACGGCGACCTCCACCGCTACGACGTCTCCGATCCCGCCAACCCGAAGCTGACCGGGAGGCTCTGGCTGGGCGGCCTTCTCGGACAGAGGAGCGACGCCGGCCGGGACCTGAACGGCGGCCCGCAGATGATGCAACTCTCGCTCGACGGCCGCCGCCTCTATGTCACGAACTCCCTCTACTCCACCTGGGACAACCAGTTCTATCCCGATCTGCGCTCGTGGCTTCTCAAGGTCGACATCGACGAGGACGGGTCGATGGAGGTCGACCGCGATTTCTTCGTCGACTTCCACGACCGTCCAAACGGCCCCGCGCGCGCGCACGAGGTACGACTCCAGGGCGGCGACTGCACGACGGAGATTTTCCCGTGATCCTTGCCCACCACGGATACGGAGAGGAGCTAATCGTCTACGCGGTCGCCGGCGGCGGCGGAGCCGCCTACGCGGTCGGCCTCGTCTGGCGGGCCAAGGTAGAGGCCTTCATTCGGTGGCTGCGCCGGAAGTAGCTCGCTCGGCCGCCGAGGGAGCACTCCTCGACGCGGCCGAACGGCTGCTCGTCGAAGTCGGGTACGCGGGAATCACCACTCGGCGACTCGCGGCCGAGGCCGGCGTCAACCACGGGCTCGTCCACTATTACTACGGGTCGCTCGAGAACCTGCTCGTTCAGGTGCTCGAGCGCTTCACGGCCCGGATGATCGAGCGGCAGCGTGCGATGTACGCCGCCGAGATCCCTTTCATCGAGAAGTGGCGGACGGCGATGCGCTATCTGGTCGCGGACAGCGATTACCAGAAGGTCTGGTGGGAGCTGCAGGCGCTCGCCTGGAACCGGCCCGAACTGCGCGAGCATGTGGCTCGCGTCGACTATGAATGGCGAGCCGTGCTTACCGAGGCGTTCGCCGAGCCGCAAGAGCGCTACGGCCTCGAGATACCCCTCGAAGCTCTGGTTTCGCTCGTGATCACCTTCAACGTCGGCGTGATTCTCGAGCGGCTCGCCGGCATCACGACGGGCCACCGAGAGCTGCTCGACTGGATCGACGGCTGGATCGAGCGCAAGGAGAAGGAGCAATGGCGACAGCGGAAGCGCTAGCGGCGCCGGCTGAGCAGACGCGCGCCCGCTATCCGGACGACGAAGGGTACGTCGAGCGCGACGGCGTCCGCCTCTTCTACGAGGTCTACGGTCAGGGAGAGCCCACAGTTTTGTTCCTGCCGACGTGGTCGATCATCCACTCCCGCCACTGGAAGATGCAGATCCCGTACCTCGCGCGGCACTGCCGTGTCCTCACCTTCGACGGGCGCGGCAACGGCAAGTCGGACCGCCCCCTCACGCCGGAGTCCTACGATGAGCGCGAGTTCGCGGCCGACGCCGTCGCAGTGCTGGATGCGACCGGGACGGACAGCGCGGCCGTCGTTGGATTCTCGCAAGGAGCTCAGCGTGGCTTGATCCTGGCCGCCGAGCACCCCGAGCGCGTGGACGCGGCGGTTTTCATCGGCCCCTCCTTCCCGGGCGGCGGGGATCCGCTCGTCGAGCGCACCGTGCATTCCTGGGAGGACGAGCTCGAGACGGATGAGGGCTGGGCCAAGTACAACAAGCACTACTGGCTGCGCGACTATCGCGGCTTCGTCGAGTTCTTCATGTCGCGAATGTTCACGGAGCCGCATTCGACCAAGCAGATCGAGGACACGGTGGGTTGGGCCCTCGAGACCACCCCCGAGACGCTCGCGCTCACGCACCTGGGAGGCGGTCTCGACCCGGACGAGGCGCGGGATCTCGCCCAGCGTGTCCGTTGCCCGACCCTCGTGATCCACGGAGAGGACGACGCCATCGTCTCCGTGACTCGGGGCATGGCCCTTGCCGAGCAGACAGGTGGCAGCCTCGTGGCGCTCGAAGGATCGGGTCACGGGCCGCACGCGCGCGATCCGGTCAAGGTCAATCTTCTGCTGCGGGACTTCGTTGCGCCACCCTCACCTACCCGCTGGACGCGCGGAAAATCGAGGCGGCGGCGCGCTCTCTACGTGTCGTCCCCGATCGGCCTCGGGCACGCCCAGCGGGACGTCGCGATCGCGCGCGAGCTCCGCAGGCTCGTACCGGACCTCGAGATCGACTGGCTCGCGCAGCACCCGGTGACGAAGGTGCTCGAGGGCGAGGGCGAGCGGATCCACCCGGCCAGCGCCGAGCTTGCGAACGAGTCGACCCACATCGAGAGCGAGTCGGCCGAGCACGACCTCCACTGCTTCCAGGCCTGGAGGCGGATGGACGAGATCCTGCTTGCCAACTTCATGGTCTTCCACGACCTCGTCCAGGAGGAGGACTACGACCTCTGGATCGGGGACGAGGCCTGGGAGCTCGACTACTACCTGCACGAGAACCCGGAGCAGAAGAGCGCGGCGTACGTCTGGCTGACCGACTTCGTCGGCTGGCTGCCGATGGCCGACGGCGGCGAGCGCGAGTCGTTCCTGACGGCCGACTACAACGCCGAGATGATCGAGCACATCGCGCGCTTTCCGCGGGTGCGAGACCGCGCGATCTTCGTCGGGAACGCAGACGATGTTGTTCCCGAGAGCTTCGGCGGCGACCTCCCGCTGATCAAGGACTGGACCGAGCAGCACTACGATTTCGCCGGTTACATCTCGGGGTTCGACCCCGGGGTCTTCGGCGACCGGGAACGCTTGCGGGCCGAGCTGGGTTATTCCGAGCGCGAGCGCGTCTGCATCGTCACCGTCGGCGGGTCCGGTGTCGGCGGCCATCTCCTGCGCCGGGTGATCGAGTCGTTCCCGGCGGCCAAGGAGCTCGTGCCTGAATTGCGCATGGTCGTCGTCGCCGGGCCGCGCATCGATCCGGCCTCACTGCCGCAGTCCCAGGGCCTCGAGGTGCACGCCTACGTTCACAACCTCTATCGCCACCTCGCCGCCTGCGACCTCGCCGTCGTGCAGGGTGGCCTGACAACGGCGATGGAGCTGACCGCCAACCAGCGCCCGTTCCTCTACTTCCCTCTTCGCCACCATTTCGAGCAGAACTTCCACGTCCGCCACCGGCTCGAGCGCTACGGAGCGGGCCGATGCATGGACTTCGACGAATCCACGCCCGGCGTAATCGCCGCCGCGATAGCCGAGGAGATCGGTCGCGAGGTCGATTACGAGCCGGTCGAGACCGACGGCGCCGCGCGCGCCGCGGCCCACATCGCGGAGGTGCTGCAATGACCGAAGAACGGGTAATCAAGAGCACTGTCCTCGACTAGTTCGAGATCTACGGGCCGATCGCGACCGTGGTTGTGCATTCGAACGTCTACCGCAAATATCTGCACCTAGGACCGATGGATGAAGGCTGGAAGATCGTGAACGCGCTATGGGACTGGGCGTAAGCGTCCGCGAACCGTCGCTCGTCGTCGGGGCAGGGTTGCTCCTGGCATCCGTCGCGGTGTGGACCGCGCTGGTGGCTATGGGCGACGAGATGCCGATGGGATTCGGCCTCTGGATCGGCGCCTGGACGGTGATGATGGCCGCCATGATGCTCCCGTCGGCCTCACCGCTCGTGCTTCTTTACGCGCGCCGGTCGACCGCGCTCCATTCCGCGTTGCTAACGGCCGGATATCTGCTCGTGTGGGCGGCGATCGGGCTGGCCGCGTACGGAGTCGCCATGCGCCTACCCAACCCGAGCAACAGGGTCGTCGGCGCCGTTCTCATCGCCGCGGGCATCTACCAGCTCACCCCGGTCAAGACGGCCTGCCTCACCCGCTGCCGCAACCCCGCGGACTTCCTCGTCACCCACTGGCGCCGTGGAAGAATGGGCGCGCTGAGGGTCGGGGCCGAGCACGGCGCCAACTGCGTCGGGTGCTGCTGGGCCCTGATGGGAGTCCTGATAGTCGCCGGCTCGATGAGCCTCGCCTGGGTCGTGGCGATCGCGCTCGTGGTAGCTGGAGAGAAGCTCCTGCCGGCCGGACAGCTGCTCGGCCGCCTGGGCGGAGTCGGATTGCTGGTCGCCGGAATCGTCGCGCTGTAGAAAGGGAGACTGAGATGGCGGACTGGAAAGTCAAGGGAACGGTGCTGGTGGCATGCAGCTGCGACTACGGCTGTCCGTGCAACTTCAACGCCCTCCCGCCACCGGGGATTGCGAAGGCGGCTGGATCTGGCACATCGAGCAGGGAAGCTACGGCGATGTCTCGCTCGACGGGCTCACCTTCGGCGTCTACGCCGACTGGCCGCACACATCAACACGTACGAGCTCGTCGGTGTCCACCCCGCACCGTTCGAGGTCGAGCTCGCCGACGGGCGCAGCCGCTTGAAAGTCGGGGACGCCGTCGACCTCGAGATGGAGCCAATCAAGAATCCCCTAACGGGCGACGAGACGCGGGCGGCGGTTGTGCTCCCCAAGGGACTCGTCTTGAACGAAGGCTGGTGCGCGACCTCCACGCACTTCAGCGTCAAGGGCGACGTCGAGTACGACCACAGCGGCAAGAACACCGAGTACGCCAAGTTCGAATACAGCGGTCCCTAGAGAATCAGCACCGCCGAACCGCGGATCTCTCCGGCCCTCAGCCGTCGAAGCGCCTCGTTCGCCTCGTCGAGCGGAAAGGCTTCAACCTCGGTATTGACCGGCACCTCGGGCGCCAACCCCAGAAACTCGTCACCATCGAGCCGAGTCAAGTTCGCCACCGAACGTACGCCTCGCTCGCCCCACAAGAGTTCGTACGGGAACGAAGGGATGTCGCTCATGTGGATGCCGGCGCAGACGACGACACCCCCCTTGGCGAGCGCACTGAGCGCGACCGGGACGAGAGCGCCGACGGGAGCGAAGATGATCGCCGCGTCGAGCTCTTCGGTCGGCCGCTTGTCGGAGCCTCCCGCCCATTCGGCGCCGAGCGAGCGCGCGAAGCTCTGGCCTTCCTCGTCGCCGGCGCGCGTGAAGGCGAACACGCGCCGGCCCTGGTGGCGCGCGACCTGGGCGACGATGTGGGCGGACGCGCCGAAGCCGTAGAGGCCGAGCCGCTCGGCGTCGCCCGCCAGCCTCAGCGACCGGTAGCCGATCAGCCCCGCGCAAAGGAGCGGCGCTGCGTGAACGTCCGAGTAGCTCTCGGGCAGCGGGAAGCAGAACTGCTCGTCGGCGACCGCGTACTCCGCGTAGCCGCCGTCGAGTTGATAGCCCGTAAACCGAGCGTGATCGCAGAGGTTCTCGCGTCCTGACCGGCAGTAGCGGCAGTCCCCGTCTGTCCAGCCAAGCCACGGGATGCCTACGCGCTCGCCTGCCACAAACCGCTGCCCGCCGCCGGCGACCCGCCCGACGATCTGGTGCCCGGGAACGAGCGGGAGCTTCGGATCCGTTAGCTCGCCGTCGACGATGTGGAGGTCGGTGCGGCAAACCGCGCAGGCCTCGATCTCAACCAGCACCTCACCCGGGCCTGGATCGGGCGCCGGAAGGTCGGCGAGTCGGAGTAGCTCTCCAGGCGCGTCGAGCACCATCGCGCGCATGGCACGACGCTACCGGAGACCCGGGTCTACGAGGCGGACACTCGTTCCGACGCCTCGGCGAGGACGTCGCCGAGGATGGAGACGATCTCATCGAACTCTGCTTGCTCCGCGACGAGCGGCGGTGAGATCTGCACAACTGGGTCCCCGCGGTCGTCCGCACGGCAGATGAGGCCCCGCTCGAAGAGCCGCGGGGAGAGGAACCCTCGCAAGAGCGTCTCGCACTCCTCGTCCGAGAACGTCTCACGCGTGTCCTTGTCCTTCACCAGCTCGAGCGCGTAGAAGAAACCTGTCCCGCGCAGGTCGCCGACGATCGGCAGGTCGAGCAGCTGCGCCAGAGTCGCCCGGAAGGTGTCCTGTTGCTCAGCGACGTGCTCGACGATCCCCTCCCGCTTCATGATCTCGATGTTCTTGAGCGCGATGGCCGCCATCACGGGATGGCCGCCGAACGTGATCCCGTGGGAGTACATCTGCGCGCCCTCGAGGAAGGGCTCCATCACGGGGTCGCGCACGATCACGGCTCCAATGGCCGCGTGGGCGGAGGAGAGCCCCTTCGCCGACGTGATGATGTCGGGACGGATGTCGTAGCGATCGGAGGCGAACCACGCGCCGAGCCGCCCGAAGCCGGTGATGACCTCGTCGCAGCACAGGAGGATGCCGTAGCGGTCGCAGATCTCCCGAACTCCCCGGAAGTAGCCCTCGGGCGGCGTGAATGAACCGCCCGCGTTCTGCACCGGCTCCATGATCACCATCGCGACGGTGTCCGCTCCGGCCTGCTCGATCATCTCCTCCAGATCTGTGAGCAGGAAGGACGTGAACTCCTCCTCGGTCTCGTCAGGAGGCCGGTGGTAGCGGTTCGTGTTGTGGACGTGGAGCGTGTCGGGCACCAGCGGCTCGAACGGCGTCTTCAGCGCCGCGATGCCGTTGATCGAGAGCGCACCCATGGTCGTGCCGTGATAGGCGATGCGCCGCGCGATCGCCTTCCACCGGCGCTCACCACGAGCGGCGTAGTACTGCCGTGCCAGCTTCCAGGCCGACTCGACCGCCTCGGACCCGCCGGAGACGAAGAAGACCCGATTCAGATCGCCCGGGGCGAGCGACGCCACCTCGGCGGCAAGCTCGATTGCCCGGGGATGCGCATAGCTCCAGTTCGTGTAGAAGGGGAGCTCCCGCATCTGCGCCGCCGCGGCTTCGCCCATCTCCTCACCGAACCCGTAGCCGATGTTGACGGCGAAGAGCCCCGCCAGCGCGTCGAGGTAGCGCTTCCCGTTGGAGTCCTCGAGATAGCACCCGTCGCCCCGCACGATCACCGGAATTTCCGTGTCGAGGTAGCTCGACATGCGCGTGAAGTGCAGCCAGAGGTGATCGCGGGCGGCCTTCTGCAGCTCGGAGGGGGACAGTGAGGTGGCGGGGATGCTCACTCAGGCTCCTTTCAGAGACCGACGACGTTGGATGAGGACGTTCGCGAGCATGAGGCTCACGGCAACGACGAAGATGGCCGTCCCCATGACGTTCACCTGCGGCGGAACACCGACTCGTGCGGCTCCCCAGATGAAGAGGGGGAACGTAATCGTCGCGCCCGCGTTGAAGTTCGTGATCACGAAGTCGTCCACGGAGAGGGCGAAGGCGAGGAGCCCGGCCGCGAGGATCCCGGGTGCGATCAGGGGCAGCGTCACCTTGCGGAAGGTCGTCCATTCGCTCGCGAACAGGTCCATCGCAGCCTCCTCGAGATGACGGTCGAAGCCGACGAGCCGGGCCTTCACCGTCACGACGACGTAGCTGATGTTGAACATGATGTGGGCGATGACGATCGTCCCGAATCCCGTCGCGATTCCCCTGTTCAGGAAGAGCGTCAGGAGCGAGGCCCCCATGACGATCTCCGGAGTCGTCATCGGCGTGAAGATGAGCAGATTGGTGGCCCCGCGACCGCGGAAGCGATACCGGACGAGCGCGAGCGCGATCAGCGTCCCGAGCGCGGTCGCGACGACGCTCGAGATGGCCGCGACCTTGAGCGAGACGACCATCGCGTCGGTCAGACCCGGGACCGCGTCCCAGCGGCGCCAGTTGTCGAGGGTGAAGCTCTGCCAGGTGAAGTTGAAGCGGCCGGCCGGGTTGTTGAAGGAAAAGAGGATGACGATCGAGATCGGGAGGAAGAGGTAGCCGAGGACGAGCACGGCGTAGACGGTCAGCACGTGTCGGCGCATGCCCGCCCACACGCGCGCGAGCGCTCCCGGGGCCGGCCGGCGAACGGGCAGCGTCTCGGCCGTCGCGGTCATCCGGTGAGCTTCTCCGTCCCGAGCAGGCGAGCGTAGAGCAAGACGCCGGCCAGGATCGCCGCCATCAGGATGAACGAGAGCGCGGCGGCCGCCGGGTAGTCCGTGATGGCGAGGAACTTGGACTGGATGACGTTCCCGATCATGTATTGCCGAGGTGAGCCGAGAAGCTGTGCGTTCACGAAGTCACCGGCTGCGGGGATGAAGGTCAGGAGTGTTCCGGCGAAGATGCCGGGCAGCGAGAGCGGCAGGGTGACGCGGAGGAACGCCTTCGTCTTGCTCGCGTAGAGGTCCTGCGCCGCCTCGATCAGGTTCGCGTCGATCTGCTCGAGCGAGACGTAGAGGGGCAGGGCCATGAAGGGGAGGAAGTTGTAGGTGATCCCCGCGATGACGGCCGTCGAGCTCGCGAGCAGGTGCCCGTGTTCGGAGAGGAGGTGGAGGTTGCGAAGCGTGCTCGACACGAAGCCTTCGTCGGAGAGGATCGACTCCCAGGCAATCGTCCTGATCAGGTAGGTGACGAAGAACGGCGCGATCACGAGCAGGAGGAAGAAGTTCTTCCACCGCCCGCCGCGGAAGGCGATCCAGTAGGCGAGGGGATAGCTCACGAGAAGCGCGATCACCGTCGCGATGCCCGCGTACTCGAACGAGCGGATGAGCTGCGTGTCGTAGGTTGTGATCGCGTGCGTGTAGTTGTGCCACGCCCACTGGACCGTGTAGCCGAACTCGATCGACCCTTCCTCGATCGAGGTCTTTCCGAGGTAGTACATTGGGACGAGGAAGAACACGGCCAGCCACGCCAGCCCCGGGAGAAGCAGCGCGTACGGCGTCAGCCAGCGGTGCCGATGAAGAAATGCCACGTGTCCTGCTTACGCGCCGATCAACGCCTGGAACTTCTCCTTGTAGTCCTTGTTGTTCAGCGCCTTCGCGTCGAAGATCTTGACGTTCGCCAGCATCTCGTCGGTCGGGAAGATGAGAGTGTTCTTCGCGACGTCGGGGTCCTGCGCCAGAAGCACTTTGTCCGCGCCCTTGACGGGGCAAATGTAGTTGACCCAGTCCTCGATCTCAGCGGCGATCTCGGGGTCGTACACGAAGTTCATGTAGACGGACGCCGTGTAAACGTCGCCGCCCTTCGGGATGAGCATGTTGTCCGTCCAGATCATCCCGCCGCTGTCCGCGAGGTTCCACTTCAGGTTGGGATTGTCGGCCTGGAGCTGCACGAGGTCGCCCGACCATGACAACGAGGCCCAGGCGTCGCCCTTGGGAAGCAGCGTGATGTAGTCGTTGCCCGTGAACTGGCGCACCTGGCCCGAGTCGACGGCATCCTGGATCGTCTTGATCGCGCGGTCGAATGACTCGTCGGTGACGTTCGTCGGGTCGTCGCCGTTTGCCTGCATGACGACCCCGACCGTGTCGCTCATCTCGGTCAGGAGGGTGACCTTGCCCTTCAGCTTCGGATCGGTGAGGAGCTGGTCGATCGTCGTGATGTCGCCCCCAGTGCGCTTCGGGTCGTAGCCGATGCCGGTCATGCCGGATTGCCACGGCAGGCTGTAGTCGCGGTTTTTGTCCCAGGTCGGGTGGGCAAGCGCGTCCTGGAGGTTCTTCATGTTCGGGATGGACTGCTTGTCGAGCTTCTCGAGCCAGCCGAGCTTGATCATGCGGGCCGGGAGCCCCGACGAGTCGGTCAGGACGATGATGTCGCGCCCGATCGGCTGTCCGTGCGAGAGGGGACCCTGGATCTTCCCAAAGAACGAGTCGTTGTCGTTGATGTCCTCGATGTACTTGACCTTCACGCCGGTCTGCTTCGTGAATTGGTCGAGGGACGGGCGATTCCCCTTGTCGTCGACGTCGATGTACTCGGGCCAGTTCGAGAAGCGAAGGGTCGAGGCCAGCTGGCGCTTGATCTGGGTCGTGGTCGCGCTCGTATTCGCCTGCCCCTGGATGCCGCTGCTCCCCCCACACGCGGCGATCAAGGACGGGAGCGTGAGCGCGGCGCCGCCGGCAGCTGCCCGCCTGAGCAGCTGGCTTCGGGTGATGGGATCGTTGAAGCGGGGGTCGGTCATTCCTCAATCTCCTCCTCGACGTCGACTACGAAGGTTGCCTCCGGGCTCCAGCTGAGCGTCACCTGATCGCCCGGCTGGGCCGCGCCTGCGTTGGAGCCGGTGTTCTGGACGTAGACGGTGATAGGACCGTGGGCGGTATCGATGATGTACTGCGTCGAGACGCCGATGTAGGCGCGCTCGCGCACGTCTCCGGCAAGACTGTTCTCCTCGCCGGCGCCGAGGCGGATCTTCTCGGGCCGGATTCCGACGGCGACCTTGCCCCGCCGCCGCGAGGCCGCGGGAGCGCGCACGATCGTCCCGTCCGAAAGCCGGACGATGCCGTCGCCCTCAGCCTCGCCTTCGAGGAGGTTGGACACGCCCAGGAAGCGGGCCACGAACGGCGTCGCCGGCCGCTCGTAGAGGTCGTCAGGCGAGCCGAGCTGCTCGATGTGGCCCGCGTTCATGACCGCGATCGAGTCGGCCATGGTCATGGCCTCCTCCTGGTCGTGCGTCACGTGGATGAACGTGATGCCGAGATCGTGCTGAAGGGCCTTGATGAAGAGCTGCATCTCCTTGCGGAGCTTGAGGTCGAGCGCGCCGAGGGGCTCGTCGAGGAGCAGTACCCGGGGGCTGTTGACCAGGGCCCTGGCGAGCGCGATGCGTTGCTGCTGGCCTCCCGAGAGTTGCCGCGGCTTGCGCCGCTCGAAACCCGAGAGCTGCACGAGCTCGAGTATCCGGGTGACCTGCTTGCGGAGGTCCTGCCCCTTCACGCCTCGTCGGCGGAGCCCGAACGCGACGTTCTCGAAGATCGAGAGGTGCGGGAAGAGCGCGTAGCTCTGGAAGACCGTGTTGACGTCCCGCTTGTAGGGCGGGAGGCCGGTGACATCACGATCTCCGAGGAAGATCGTCCCCTCGGTCGGTTCTTCGAATCCTCCGATCATCCGTAGCGTCGTCGTCTTGCCGCAGCCCGACGGCCCAAGAAGGGCGAAGAAGCTCCCGTGTGGTATCTCGAGCGAGACGCCGTCGACGGCGACCACGTCGTCGAATCGCTTCGTGACCTGCTCGAGACGGACGTCGACTTCCGGAACGCGCTCCGCACCTTCCGGGCGAGACTCCGCTCGGGTTGCTTCGCTCGCCTCGATCAATCGATCTTCGCCATTACATGCTTGATCTGGGTGTAGTCCTCGAGCGAGTAGACGGACAGGTCCTTGCCGTAGCCCGACTGCTTGAAGCCGCCGTGCGGCATCTCGGAGACGAGCGGAATGTGGTCGTTGATCCAGACGGTCCCGAACTGGAGCTTCCGGGCCGCGTTCAGTGCGCGACCGACGTCCCGCGTCCAGACGGAGGCGGCCAGGCCGTAGCGGACGTCGTTCGCCCAGGCGATCGCCTGGTCGTCATCGGCGAAGCGCTGGACGCTCACGACTGGGCCGAAGACCTCGCGCTGGACGATCTCAGCGTCCTGACCGACGTCGGTGACGACAGTCGGCTTCACGAAGAAGCCGCGGTCGCCGTTCGAGTCGCCGCCAGTGAGGATCGTTGCCTTCGCGTCCTTGGCCCGCTCGAGGAAGCCGAACACGCGCTCCTGCTGGTCCTTCGAGATCACAGGGCCCATCTCGATGTCGTCCCCCTCGGCGGGATCGCCGACGTGGAGGGATTCGACCGCGGGAACGAGCTGCTCGATGAGCGTGTCGTAGATCTTGGGCCCAGCCATGACTCGCGAGGCAGCCGTGCAGTCCTGGCCGGAGTTCCAGTAGCCGGCGATCTTGATCGCCTCGGCCACGGCTGCCGGATCCGCGTCGTCGAAGACGACGACGGGCGCCTTGCCGCCGAGCTCGAGGTGGACGCGCTTCAGGTTGTCCGCGGCCGTGCGGGCGATGGTCTTGCCCGTCTCGACGTCTCCGGTCAGGGACACGAGCCGCACCTCGGGATGCTTGACGAGCGCCTCGCCGACGGGCACGCCGTCGCCCGTGATGACGTTGAGGACCCCTGGCGGGATGACGCCCTCGGCCAGCTCCATGAAGCGGAGCAGTGACAGGGGCGTTTGCTCCGACGGCTTCAGGATCTGCACGTTGCCCGCGGCCAGCGCGGGCGCGAACTTCCAGACGGCCATCATCAGGGGGTAGTTCCACGGAGCGATGCCGGCCACGACGCCGATCGGCTCGCGGCGCAGCATCGACGTGTACCCACGCATGTACTCGCCGGCGGCACGGCCCTCCAGAACGCGGGCGGCGCCTGCGAAAAAGCGGATGTTGTCCGCAGCCACAGGCATCTCGTCTTTCGCGTAGGACAGCGGCTTCCCGACGTTCTTCGACTCGAGCGCGGCGAGCTCGTCGGCGTTCTCGTCGATCAGGTCGGCGAGCTTGAAGAGAAACTCTGCGCGCTCCCCGGGGGTGGTCTCGAGCCATTCGGGCAGCGCCGCTTTCGCAGCTTGCACGGCCCGATCGGCATCCTTCGCCGTACTGCTGGGTACCTCCGCGATCACCTCGCCCGTCGAAGGGTTGACGACCTCCATGGTCTCGCCGCCGGCGGAATCGACCCACTCCCCGCCGACGAAATTCTTGTGCTGGGACACGGCAACGCTCATGTGGACCTCTACCTCCCTCTATACGGCACGGCCAGCGTAGCCCGCAGGCGGATTCCCAACAACCCTGAAGCGACGTCCTAAGCCGGTGGGAACGGTTGGACGCGACGGCCTACGCCTCGCCGCGAGGTGCAAACCCCGGGCTTGTGTTTCACCGGCACATAGTCCACGACGCCCTTGTTGTCGAAGATTCCGCGCAGAGGACATGTCCAGGAGCGCTCGTACGCGTGAAACACAAATACCGAGTTTTAGGCGAGGTTGGGTCTAGAGGCTGAGGAGTGCTACGCCGCTCGCCACTAGGAGGATGGCGTCGGCGAGCCGTTCGGGACCGACTCGATCTCGGCCCGGTCCGCTCCAGAAGCTCGGCGCGCCGGCCGCCGATCGCCACCGGGCTCCGGTCCGCGCGAGCTCGAGCGCGGTCGCGCGCCCGATGCCGGTTCCGCCGCCCGTGACGAGCGCGACCTTGTCCGCGTTCACGTCAGGCGCCTTGTAATCCGATGTGGACGACGACCTCGCCGTCCTCGACGGTCACCGGGAAGGTCTTGGCCCTGATTCGTGGATCGGCGAGCGCGCGGCCCGTGGCGATCTCGAACTCCCAGCCGTGCCAGGCGCAGCGCAGAATCCGGCCTTCGTCCGCGTAGACGTATTCGAAGTCGTCAGTCGAGCGAGTCACACCGGTTACGGGCCCGAGACAGAGCGCGCCTCCCCGGTGCGGGCAGCGGTTGTGCAGCGCGTAGAAGCTCCCCTCCACGTTGAAGACGCCGACGCTTCGGCCGCCCAGGTCGACCACGAGCCGTTGCCCCGGCGCGAGCTCGTTCGCCTCGCAAACGCGGAAGCGGCCGCCGCTCACCCTACGCCGGCTGACGCCGTCCCCGCGGCTGCCGGGAGCCGGTACAGATCGCGCGCGTTGCCGTCGAAGACGGCGGCTTCCCACGTCTCCGGAAGCTGGATCGTGGTCGGGTCGTCGAAATCCCAGTGCGGGTAGTCGGAGGCGAAGAGCAAGACCTCCCCGCCGCTCATCGCCTCGAGCACGGTCCACAGGTGACGCTTGTCCTGCGGCTGCTCGAGTGGCTGCGTGGTCAGCCGGATGTGCTCGCGCGCGTACTCGCTGGGCAGCCGCGTCAGCCAGGGCGTCTCCTTGCGCAATGCCTTGTAGTCCGCGTCCAGACGCCAGAGAAGCGCCGGCAGCCAGGCCACTCCGCACTCGATCAGGACGAACCGCGCATTGGGGAAGCGCTCGAAGATCCCATGCGCGATCACGCTCGCCACATGTCCCATGCCCGTCTCCGAGAAGAGGGCGTGCGCTTCCCAGAAGAACGTCGGCGGCCCGCAGCCGGTCGGATTCGCGTTGATTCCTCCCTGGCCGCCGAGGTGTGCGGCCACCGGCAGCTCGAGCTCGGCGGCCGCTTCCCAGAGGGGGTCGTAGAACGGGTCTCCGTACGGACGCTCCGAGCCCGTGGACATGAGCACCTGGACGACGCCCGGGTGATCGCCAAGGCGTCGGATCTCCTTGGCGGCGCCGCGGGGATCCTGCGGGGCCACCACGAGCGAGCCCCGCAGGCGTCCGTCACGGGGCAGCCACTCGTCGATCATCCAGTCGTTGTAGGCACGCGCGAGCGCGCTCGCGTAGCGCGGGTTAGCGAGCGTCGAGACCTCGATCGCCTCCTCGCCGGTGAGGATCGCGTAATCGACCTGGTAGGGGTCGAGCAGCTGAGCGCGCAGCGCGTCGTAATGGTCCTCCGTAGTCCCGTCCTCAGGCGCCGGCACGTCCGAGCGCTTGAACCCTTCCGGATGGAGCCACGGCCTGTGTCCGTGCGGAAACGAGCCCGGCGGGCCCGGAATCTCGCCACGCACGAGATAGTCGCGGAAAGGCGGCTCCAGATACGGGAGCAACACCTCCGCCGAAGGCCACTGGTTGTGGACGTCGCAGTCGATCACGGCGCGTCGGAGGTCGGATTCTAGCCCCAGCCCACGCCGTGCACTATCGTCGGCCGGGTGACCGAGCGCCCCAACGTCGTCATGGTCGTCTGCGACACCTTCCGGCGCGATCACATCGGCGCGTACGGCAACGAGACGATCAGCACGCCGAACCTGGACGCCCTCGCGCGCGATGCGGTCGTGTTCGACCACCACGTGATCTCGTCGTTCCCGACCATGCCGGCGAGGGCGGACTTCCTCACGGGTCAGTTCGCCTTCACGTTCATGGGTTGGGAGCCGCTGCCGGCCGGGCTCGAGACGCTCCCCGGGCAGCTCTCCGCGAACGGCTACCTGACGATGGGAGTGGTCGACACGCCGTTCTTCATCCGCAACGGCTACGCATACGACCGCGGGTTCGACGACTTCATCTGGATCCGCGGGCAGGGGGACGACACCCGTCCTCAAGAACGCACCGACGCGCGCCTCACCTGGACAGCGGAGGCCGACCGTCTCGTCGCCCGCACGATGACGGCCGCGGAGGGCTGGCTCGAGCGCCATTACAAGGAGCCCTTCTTCCTCTATGTCGACACGTGGGACCCGCACGAGCCGTGGGACGCACCGGACTACTACGCCGCCCTGTACAAGCCCGACCACGACGGCCGGCACATCTATCCCTGCTACGGCCGCTGGCAGGAGCACGGGCTGACCGAAGAGGACATGGAGACCGTGCGCGCCAGCTACTGCGGCGAGGTGACGATGGTCGACCGCTGGGTCGGGCACTTGCTCGAGAAGCTCGACGTTCTCGGCCTACGGGAGCGCACCTACGTCCTCTTCACATCCGACCACGGCTTCTACTTCGGGGAGCACGGCTATTTCGGAAAGGCTGAATGGTTCCACGACCCTGACGCCGTCCTCGCGCCTGATGCGAACGTCCCCGACTGGCTCCCGGAGTCGTGGCTCTTGACGATCGGCTGGTCTCCCCTCTACCAGGAGCTCACTCGAGTCCCGCTGATGTTGCGGGGCCCCGGCCTGGAGCCGTCCCGCCGGCAGGCGCTCACGACGGCGCCCGACATCGCGCCGACGATCCTCGAGCTCCTGGGGCAGACGCCTCCCCCGGCGATGCGAGGGCGCTCCTTCCGCGCGGCGCTCGGCGGCGAGCGCGGCGAGCACCGTCCGTTCGTGGTCAGCTCCTGGCCGCTCTACTTCGCCGAAGGCGAGATGACGAGCGCAGTCGACTCCAGACCGCGCCGTATCGCGCGTTACATGCCGCTCACGGTCACGAGCCGGACGAGATCGCTCATCCTCGGCGGGCCCACGGAGCAGCCGGAGCTCTACGACCTCGAGACCGATCCCGGCGAACTGGCCAACGTCTGGTCCGACCGAGTCGAGGAGGGCCGTCAACTCGCCGTCGAGGCCGTCGCCTTCCTGGAGGAATGCGAGACGCCGGCGCGCTACCTCGAGCCGCGCAGGTCGGCCCTGCGCACCTTCGCGCCTTCATAGCGGGGCCTTTACTCCCGAGACCCCGCGCACTAGGATCGCGCCGTTGCGACATGCGCAACATGGTGCAGACCGTCGACCGGGCTCTTCGCATCCTTCAGTCGTTCGAGGATGACGGCGCCGCGCGCAGCGTGAGCGAGATCGCCTCGGGCCTGGGGGTGCACCGCAGCACGGCGTCGCGCCTCGCGGGGACACTCGCCGCTCGAGGCTTTCTCGAGCGCGCCCCCGACGGCGACTCGTTCCAACTGGGACCGCAGCTGGGGAGACTCGGAATGCTCGCCGTCGGCGCGCGGAGTCTCATCGAGGTCGCGCGCAGGCCGATGGAGCGACTCGCCTGGCATACCGGCGAGACGGTGACGTTCGCCGTTCGGCACGGCAACGAGGCTGCGACCGTCGCGCAGGTCGACGCCCGATACGTGGTCGGCGTGATGAATTGGGTCGGAAGGCGCACGCCGTTGCACTGCACCTCGGACGGCAAGGTCCTGCTCGCGTTCGGCGACGAGGGCCTGGCGGGTGTGCTCCCGAAGCTGACCTCTCGCACGATCACGAGCAGGGCCGAGCTCGAACGGCAGCTGGACGAGGTGAGAGAGCGGGGCTGGGCTTCAGCCGTCGGCGAATTCGAGGACGGACTGCAGGGGGTCGCGGTCCCGGTCTTCGACTCATGGGGGCGCTGCCTGGCGGCGCTCAGCGTGTCGGGGCCGTCGTACCGGGTGCCGCGCGAGGCCTTCCCGGAGCTCGCCCAGCAATGCAAGAAGATCGCCCAGGAGATCGGTGTAGACGTGGTTTGGGCATGAAACGGCGCGTAGAAGGGAGAGAGAACATGGCCCATCTAGACGAGGACCCACTGGCGAGCGAGTGGACCCGGAGACAGCTCCTCAAGGGGGCCGCCGGCTTCGCGGCCGGCGTGAGCGTGCTCGGGCTAGCGGGCTGCGGAGGCGATGAGGGCGGCGGCGGCGCGGAGGGTGGCACCGCCACGGGGCAGATCAAACGAGGAGGAATTCTCCAGGTCTCGTTCAGCGACTCGAGCACAGACGAGAGCCTCGACCCGGCGATCTCCGAGCTGAACAACGACTCGTTCTACACGGGGCAGATCTACGAAGGACTCACGGTTGCCGACACCGAATGGGGCGTCCACCCGGTTCTCGCCGAGAAGTGGGAACCGAACGAGGACGCGAGCGAGTGGACCTTCACCCTGCGCCAGGGCGTGACGTTTCACGACGGAACCCCGTTCACCTCCAAGGACGCGGCCTACAGCATCGGCCGCCTCCTCGACGAGGAACTCGGCTCGCCACTCTTCTCACGGCTCGAGCCGAGCCTCGACCCAGACGGGATCGAGTCTCCGGACGACACCACGCTCGTGCTCACGCTCAAGCGGCCGGACTCGTTGATCCCGCTCGCGCTGAGCGCGCGCCACGCGATGATCGTGAAGGACGGAACGAAGGACTTCGCACTCGCGAACGCGCAAGGAACGGGCGCGTTCAAGGTTAAGTCGTTCCAGCCGGGACAGAGCTGGGAGGTCGAGAAGAACGCCAGCTACTGGGAGCAGGGCCTCCCATACCTGGACGGCATCCGTGGCGCCGTGATCGGCGAGCAGTCGACGAAGGTGCAGTCGGTCACGTCAGGCCAGTCGCATATCGCCGATCCGATCGACTACTCGGCTGCCTCGACGGTTTCCGGAAACGCAGAGCTGGTCGAGTTCAAGGGGGCGACTTACCTCCTCGTCGCAATGGATCAGACTAAAGAGCCGTTCACGGACGAGCGCGTAGTCGACGCGATCAAGATGGCCGTCGACCGCGAGCAAGTCCTCAACGCCGTCTTCCAGGGGTACGGCGACGTGACGGGGGACGTTCCCGTGCCCCCAAACGACTTCTTCTACCCCTCGGATCTCCAGACCGCTCAGGACATCGAGGGAGCCAAACAGCTGCTGGCCGATGCCGGCCACCCGGACGGCATCGACCTCGAGCTCCACACCTCGGCTTCGTACGGCGGAATGGTCGACCTCGCCGTAGCCTTTCAGCAGGTAGTCGAGCCCGCCGGGATCCGGGTGAAGATCAACCAGGGATCGCCGGACACGTACTGGGATCAGGTCTGGCTCGTGAAGCCGATGTACGTGTCGTACTACACGCGCAGGCATCCGAACGAGATCCTCTCGATCACCTATGCCTCGAATGCCCCGTGGAACGAGTGCAAGCTCAAGGACCAGGCGCTCGACGACCTGCTTGCCGAAGGCCTGAAGACGACTGATCGCGATGAGCAGAAGCAGATCTACCAGGACGCGCTCAGCCTGGTCGCGGACAAGCACGGCACGTCGATCCCGGCCTTTGTCAGCAAGCTCTGGCTGAAGAAGAAGAACGTTCGCGGCGAGGAGCTCGAGCTGTCCCGGGGCATGATCATGAAGAGGGCGTACATCGCCTAACCTGCGGTGCCGAACCCCGGCCCACCCGTAGAGCGCGGCCCGGCGGCGGCTCCGGGCCTGCCTCCGGGCCCTGCCTTGACTCCCGTCCCGCCGCGGACCCGATTCGCGCGCATCGAGACGTTTGGCCGCCAGCTTGGGGTGGCCCTCATCACGCTCCTCGTCATCTCCGTCGTCACGTTTGCCGCGACGAACTACAAGTCACCCGAGGAAGTGGCCCGCCAGGCGCTCGGCCGTGAGGCGGCCAAGGTCCAGCTCGAGGCCTACCTGAAGCAACACGGGCTGGACGAGCCGATCTACGTCCGCTACCGCAACTGGCTCGGCGACTTCGTCCGGGGCGACTTCGGCACGTCCCCCGTGACGGGACGCTCCGTGCGAGACGACATCGGCCCTCGGTTCGTGCGAACTCTCCTTCTCTCCCTGGTCGCGCTCGCGGTGGCCTTGCCTCTGTCCGTCGCGCTCGGCGTCTTCATGGCTAGACGCATCGGGCGCTGGAGCGACTTCACTCTCCTGATCGGCACCGTCATCGTCGCCGCCATGCCCGAGTTCGTCGTCGGCATCGGCCTACTCATGCTCTTCGCGGTCACCCTGGGCTGGCTGCCGGTCGATTCGACTGGAATCTCGTTCGGCGGCTTCGAGGCACAGGCGAAGGCCTACATCCTGCCGGCGCTGACCCTCGTGCTCGCGATGGTTCCCCACATCGCGCGTATCGCCCGGGTATCGGCGCGCGAGGCCTTCGGGGCGCCGTTCGTCCAGGCGGCCGTCCTCCGCGGTCTCTCTCGACGCAGCGTCACCTGGGACCACGGGATGCGGAACGCGGCCGTACCTCTCGTGAACGCGGTGGCGATCAACATCGTGTACCTGCTCTCGGGAGTGATCGTCGTCGAGAACGTCTTCGCCTTCCCCGGGATCGGCCAGGCGCTCGTGCAGGCGATCGGGGCCGGCGACGTGATTACGGTTCAGGCGATCGCCCTCGTCATGGGCGCGATGTTCATCGCTATCAGCCTGGCGGCCGACCTGCTGGCCGTGTACTTCAACCCCCGGCTACGGACGGCGGCCGCGTAAGCGATGGCAACAGGCGCCGCCGTTGAGATCGCTGTCCCCGAGCAGCTCGAGGAGGAGGGCGCTCCACCGCCGTCGGCGTGGCGGACGATCCTCGGAACCTACGAGGGAAGGATCGGCCTCGCCGTCGGCCTGGTCATGCTCGGCGTGACGGCTTTCGGCCGCTTCCTCGCCCCGTATTCGCCGACGGAGCTCGGCGTCGGGGTGGCGACCCAGGGGCCTTCGGCCGATCATTACTTCGGGACTGACCACCTCGGCCGCGACGTGTTCAGCCGCTTCCTCGCCGGAGGCGACACGATCGTGCTGATCCCGCTCGCCGCCGTCGTCCTCGCCTTCATTATCGGAGGTGGCCTGGGCATGCTGGGCGGCTACCTCCGCGGATACCCGGATGCGCTGATCACTCGCACCTTCGACCTCTTGCTCACCCTGCCTCCGCTCTTGCTGGTTCTCGTGCTGATCGCCGGGCTCGGGACGAGCTCGGTCGTCCTTGTGCTCACCGTGGCGCTGGTCTTCATCCCGCGCATGGGCCGGGTCATCCGCGGCGCAACACAGGCGGTCGTGACGAGCGACTACGTCGCCGCAGCCCAGGCTCGCGGCGAGCGAACGGGGGCGATCCTCGTCCGCGAGGTGCTGCCGAATATCGCAGCCCCGGCGATCGCGGACTTCGCCCTACGCATCACCTACGGGGTCATCTTCGTCGCGACGCTCAACTTCCTCGGCCTCGGCGCCCAGCCTCCGGCCCCGGACTGGGGCCTCATGGTGGCCGACTCCCGCGCCTACCTCGCAGCCCAGCCCTGGGCCGCGCTCGCGCCCGCCTTCGGAATCGCGGCCCTCTCCGTCTCCTTCAACCTGATCGCGGACGCGCTCACACGACATCTGACCCGCGAGTCCGCGCGCGGAGTGGTGCCGCTATGAGCGAGCCCGTCTTCCGGGTCGAAGACCTCAGCGTCGGCTACCTCCGCTCCGACGGCCAGGACAACGTCGTCGTCTGGAAGGCGGCCTTCTCCCTCGCGCCCGGGTCGATCCTCGGGCTCGCCGGGGAGTCGGGTTGCGGCAAGTCGACGACGGCGCTCGCGGCGATCGGGTACCGCGGCCCCGGCAGCCGGATCCTGAGCGGGACCGCGCACCTCGAAGACGTGGACCTGCTGGCTTTGCCAAGCGGGAAGCTGCGCTCGATCTGGGGCCGCCGCGTCGCCTACGTCGCGCAAAACGCCACGACCGCGCTTAATCCGGCCATCCCGGTCGGCCGCCAGCTCGCGCAGCCGCTCTCGCGCCACCTGCACCTGCGGGGCGGAGAGCTCCGCGACCGGGAGGTCGAGCTGCTCGAATCGGTCGGCATTCCGAACCCGCCCGGAGCGCTCGACCGCTATCCGCATCAGTTCAGCGGCGGCCAGCAACAGCGGATCGCAATCGCGATCGCGCTCTCCTGCAAACCCGAGGTGCTCATCCTCGACGAGCCGACGACCGGGCTCGACGTGACCACGCAGGCCCGGATCTCGGCGCTTCTCCGCTCGCTGGTCGCCGAGACAGGCGCGGCCACCCTCTACGTCAGCCACGACCTCTCACTCCTGAGCACGGTGGCCGACAGGCTCGCAGTCATGTACGCCGGCGAGATCGTCGAGGAAGCGGGCTCCCGCGCCGTCGCCCGGCAGCCGCGCCACCCGTACACGCAGGCGCTCCTCGCGGCGGTCCCCACCGCGCATATCCGCTCTTCGGTCGCGGGCATCCCCGGCAGGCCGCCCGCCCGCGTGGTCCTCGACTCGTGCTCGTTCGCCCCTCGCTGTCCGCACGCGCTGGACGCGTGCAGGGACGGATACATCGAGCTCCTCGACGTCGGGGGCGGCCACATGGCCCGCTGCATCCGCACGGACGAGATCGCCGCCCGGCCCGTCCAGGCCTCCCCGCTCGCAACCGCAGAGGTCTCTCCCGAGTCGCTGCTCGCGGTCGACGAGGTCTGGTCGCAGTACGCAAAAGCCCCCACACCAGCTGTTCGCGGCGTGTCCTTCGAGATCGCTAGCGGCGAGACGCTCGGGATCGTAGGCGAGAGCGGGAGCGGCAAATCGACGCTCCTCAGGGCAATCGTGGGCCTGCACCCGCCGACCGCCGGAGTGATCCGCTTCCGCGGCGTGCCTCTCGCCGCGCGGGCCGTCAAGCGTCCGCGTGCCCTCCGGCGAGAGCTCCAGATCGTGTTCCAGAATCCCGATTCATCGCTCAATCCGCGTCACACGGTGTTCGACATCGTCCGCCGGCCGATCCGGCTTTTCCGAGACGACGTTCGGCACTCGGGCGAACGGGACGCTGTGACCGAGCTCCTCGAGTCGGTGAAGCTGCCGACAGGACTCCTGCACCGCTACGCGACGGAGCTCTCGGGCGGCCAGAAGCAGCGCATCGCCCTCGCCCGGGCGTTCGCCGCCCGCCCCTCCCTCCTCCTCTGCGACGAGGTCACCTCCGCCCTGGACGTGTCGGTCCAGGCAACGATCATCGAGCTGATCTCCGAATTGGCTGCCCGCTTCGGGGCTGCTGTCATCTTCGTCAGCCACGACCTCGCGGTCGTGCGCACGATCGCCGGCCGCGCGCTCGTCATGAAGAACGGGGAGGTCTGCGAGGAGGGCGAGACGGAACGGCTCTTCGTCGCGCCGGCCCACCCGTACACGCGGGAGCTCCTCGCGGCCATCCCAGAGCTGGACCGGGCTGCCGTCCCAGCCGCGTAGGTCTGTGTCCGACCCCTTTGACAGCTCAGGCGCGTGGCTGCGCTGTGAATTGCACGCGAATCCGCTTTGGATCTCGTAGACCGAAGCCGCTCCTTCGAGGAGCTCGAGACGCGCCGCTTCGACGTGCTAGTCATCGGCGGAGGAATCATCGGCGCGGGAATCGCGTGCGAGGCCGCCCGTGCTGGGCTTGCGGTCGCGCTGGTGGACCGGGCCGACTTCGGCTCTCAGACGTCTAGCGCCTCCTCGAAGCTGATCCACGGCGGACTGCGCTACCTCCGCCTTGGCGACATCCGCCTCGTCCGGGAGGCCCATCAGGAACGTCGCGCGCTCATGCAGGTCGTTGCCCCCCACCTCGTCCGGCGCCTCCCCTTCCTCCTGCCGCTCTACCGTCACGGGCCGTATCACCCACTCGCCGTCCAGGCTGGCCTCTGGGTGTACTCGGCTCTCGCCGGCGAGCGTCATGGTCGGCTCGTCTCGCCCGACCGCGCGCGGCGAAGCGTCCCGGCGCTCCGAATCGACGATCTCCGGGCCTGCGGCGTCTATGCCGACGCATGGACGCATGACAGCCGCCTTTGCCTCGCGAACGTCCAGGGGGCCGCCGAGGCCGGAGCGATCGTCGCGAACTACGCGGAAGTGACCGCTCTTCGGATATCGGACGGCCGAGTGGGCGGCGCCGACATTCGCGACCGACTCGACGGCGAGAGCTTCTCGATCACGGCACGCGCGGTCGTGAACGCCACGGGACCCTGGATCGACCACGTTCGCAGGCTCGAGGACGAGCAGGCGCGACCCGCGATCCGGCTCAGCAAGGGCGTCCACCTGTTCCTCGAGTTGACCGCGGTCTGGAGCGCTGCCCTGACGATCCCGCACGATGAGGTTCGGGTCTCGTTCGCGGTTCCGTGGGAAGGAATGCTCCTGCTCGGGACCACCGACACAGCTTACGAGAGCGACCCCGACGATCTTGGCGTTGCCGAGCAGGAGATTCGAGCGGTGCTCGCCGAGGCGGCGGTGGCCCTCGACACGGAGGCGGTCCGGCGTGAGGCTGTCCGTTCGACGTCCGCCGGGCTGCGGGTACTGCTGAACGCTCGTGGGCCCACTGCTCGGGCACGGCGCGAGACGATCCTCCTTCGCGGCCGCGGGGGGATGCTCAGCGTGGCCGGCGGAAAGCTGACCACGTACCGGCGCATTGCGCTCAAGGCGTTGAGCGCCCTTCGCGACGAGCTAGGACTCGTGCGCGTCGACGGCTCTCCGGCGCCGCTGCCCGGCGCCGTCGGGCTGGCAGAGGCGAACGCGCGGCTGGCCAGCGTGCACCCGGGAATCGACCCGGTCGTGCGCTCACACCTGGCGCATCTCTATGGTGCCCGCGCGGAGGACGTCCTCAGGGTTGCGAGCCTCGACCCCCGCCTCCTCGAGCGCCTCGACCCCGCAGGGCCGGACATCGCCGCGCAGGCGGTGTACGGACAGGAGCGCGAATGGGCGTGCACAGCGGACGATGTGCTGAGACGGCGGACGACTGTCGCCGTCCGCGGTCTGGCCGGGCCGGAAGCGGTGGCCCGGGTGGAAGCCCTTCTGCTTGGCGCCGCAGACGTGGGTGGCTAGAGGCCGAGGAGCAGGACGCCGGCAACGACGAGCACGGCTCCGACGATGCGTTCAAGCCCAAGGCGCTCCTTGAGAACGAGCGCGGCGCCGGCGGTCGCGATCACGATGCTCGTCTCCCGGACGGCCGCGACGGGCGCCGCGGGCGCGAGCTGGAGGGCCGCGAGCACGAGCGCGTAGGCCCCGAACATCGCGAGGCCCGCCGCAACCGACGCAACGCCTACCTCGCGCCGCAGCGCCGGCGCTCCCTTGGCGACGAGCACCCCGCCCACGTAACCAAATGCAGCGAGCGAGGTCGCGAGCTCGAGGTACGTGATCGGATTCGCGTGGCGGATGCCCTCCTTGTCCACGAGCGTGTAGGCCGCGATACAGGCGGCTATTCCGAGTCCGAACGCAACCCCGGTCCAGTCGGCGGCACGCCTCAGTCCGCGCACGAGGAGGATTCCCGCACCGACAAGGCAGACGCCCGCCGCCTGGAGCGCCGACGTGCCGACGCCGAGCGCGGCCACGCCCACGACGAGGACGAGCACCGGCGCCAACCCCCGCGCGAGCGGATAGACCAGGGAGAGCTCAGCGCGCCGGTACGCCGCCGCGAGCAGGACGAAATAGGTCAGGTGAAGGGCGGCGCTCGTGAGGAAAAACGGCCACACTGCCCCTTCCGCCTCCCAGACGACCGCCGTGACCGGGGCGAACAGGGCGACCGCCGCCAGGAGCGCCACCGCCGTGGCTGCTTCCGGATCGCGCGCACGGGCGACGAGAAGATTCCAGAGCGCATGGATGCATGCCGCGGCAAGCGCAAGGCCGAAGGCTGAGGCCGGCATCGGGATAGTCTTCCGTGTCGATGCGTCCGCGCGCGGTCGTCTTCGACTTCAACGGGACGCTCTCGAACGACGAGCCCATCCTCTGCGAGATCTTCCGAGAGCTCTTCGCCGCACAAGGTAAGCCGCTCGCAGCCGACGAATACTACGACCGCTTGGCCGGCCTGTCGGACCCCGAGATCGTGGAAACGTGGCTCGGCAAGGGCCACTCCGCGACCGCAGAGGTCATCGAGCAGCGCACCGCCCGCTACCGCGCCGCGGTCAGGGACGGTTCGACCGTCTCGGAGCCTGTGCGCGAGGCGGTTCGCTACGCGGCCGAGCGGCTTCCGGTCGCAGTGGTCTCGGGCGCCGCCCGCGCGGAGATCGAGCCCGTGCTCGAGGCGGCAGGCCTCCGCGACGCCGTCTCCGTCATCGTCTCTGCCGATGACGTCGTCAACGGCAAGCCCGAGCCCGAGGGCTACCTCCGGGCGCTGGAGCTCCTCAACGAGGGGCTGCAGCCCGCCGACGTCGTAGTCTTCGAGGATACGGAGGCGGGTGTCGCAGCCGCCAAGACAGCCGGCATGCGCTGCATCGCCGTGCTCGGGACGCTTCCCGCGAAGCGCCTCGCGGCCGCCGACGAGCTCGTTCCCAGGCTGGAGCGCAGCGTCGTCGAGAGGCTTTTGAGTTGACGCCCCTCGTGATCGCCCACCGAGGTGCCTGCTGGGACGCACCCGAGAACAGCCTCGAAGCCTTCGAGCTCGCGATCGACCAGGAAGCCGACTATGTCGAGTTCGACGTCCGCCGGCGAGGTCGAGAGCTCGTCGTCTGTCACCAGCCGAGGCCGCCGAAATCGGCCCCCACCCTCGAGTCCGTGCTAGCTCGGCTCGCTGGCCGCGTCGGGCTCGCCATCGAGATCAAGCAGCACGCCATCACTGTCGACATCCTCGCTGCCCTCGAGGCTCACCGCGTCGACGCCGATTCAGCAATCGTCGTCTCCTTCCACCCGAAGGCAATCCTCGAGACGAGGCGGAGATGCCCAGGCCTCCGCACAATCCAGCATGTCCAGCGAGTGTCAATCAGCTGGGCGGCCGAGCATGCATGGGGCGTCGGCTTCTCCGACCGGCGTGCGACACGACGGGGCATCGGGCGCGCTCAGGCGCTCGGCCTCGCGACAGGCGTCTACACCGTGAACGATCCGGCCCGAATTCGTGAGCTTGCCGACCTCGGCGTCACGGCCATCTTCTGCGACAGGCCCGCTCTCATGCGTGAGACTCTAAGGACGGCCGCGGAAGCCGCAGGGTGTGCCTCACGTTCATAGCAAGGAGAGCCCATGCGAGAATGCGCGACTTGGCGGAGGAAGCCTCGTGAGCATCGATCCCGGCGTCGACATCGGCCATGTTCATCTGAAGGTGTCCGACATCGACCGCGCGCTCGCGTTCTATGTCCAGGTGCTGGGCTTCGAGGAGCAGGCGCGCATCGGCGACCAGGCCGCCTTCGTCTCCGCGGGCGGCTACCACCATCACATCGGGTTGAACACGTGGGAGTCGAAGGGTGGTTCCCCGGCGCCGCCGGGAACGACCGGGCTCTACCATTTCGCAATTCGCTATCCGAGCCGCCGCGCACTGGCCGAGGCACTTCGGGGCCTGCGGGAGGCGGGCGTCGCGTTGCATGGCGCGTCGGATCACGGGGTGAGTGAGGCGCTCTACCTCGCAGACCCGGATCAGAACGGAATCGAGCTTTACTGGGACCGGCCGCAAGAGGAATGGCCGCGAACGGACGACGGGAAGCAGGTCGCCATGTATACGCGCCCCCTCGATCTGCGCGGCCTCCTCGCCGAGCTCGACAGCTGACGCGCGCTCGGCTACGGTTCGGTCGTCCTGTCGTCGAGAAGGAGGTTCGGACAGATGACCGTCATTGCCGCATTCCGGGCCTCGAAGCTCTCGGCGTAACGAGTACGCACCGCCGCTTGATCGCCTCCTGAGCTTCGACGGTCCATCCGCCGCCGTCGTTTCCTGACCTCAGGAGGTTTCGTCTTGCAGCATTCGCTCGAGGCGCTCGGCTGGAACCGGTTCTTCGCCGACGCCTTTGCGCCATACGAGTCCGAGGGGCTCATCCCGGGTCGCGTGGCCGTGCAGGAGCGCGGCGGCGCGATCTTGTTCACAGCCGCCGGTACCTTGCGCACGGACGTGGCCACCCGGCTCGTTCGCGCGGGCGGGCAAGTCGTCGCGGGGGACTGGGTCGCCGCAGAGCAGCTTCGCGGGGAGGACAGGGCGACCGTCCGCGCCGTGCTCCCCCGGCGCAGCCGTTTCGCCCGCAAGGAGCCTTGGCTGACAGAGGAACAGGTCGTCGCGGCCAACATCGACACTGTCTTCCTCGTCACCGATTGCGGACGGGACTTCAAGCCGCGGCGGCTCGAGCGTTACTTGACCGCCGCGTGGGACAGCGGCGCCGCTCCGGTGATCGTCCTGACGAAGTCGGATCTCGCCGAAGATGTCTCCGAGACCTTGGCCGAAGCCGAGGCGATCGCGTTCGGCGTGCCCGTCCACCCGGTCAGCTCGGTCACCGGCGAAGGGCTCGACTCGCTCGACCCGTATCTGCTTCCGGGCCAGACAGTTGCGCTGCTCGGCTCGTCAGGAGTCGGGAAGTCGACGCTCGCCAACCGCCTGCTCGGCGAGGACCTGCTCGCGACCGCCGAGCTCCGGCGGGACGGGCGAGGCCGTCACACGACGACCCACAGGGAGCTCGTCCACCTTCCGGCCGGGGCGCTTCTCCTCGACACACCGGGAATGCGAGAGCTTCAACTCTGGGCGGACGAGTCGGCCCTCGAGGAGACCTTCGCCGACGTCGCGGAGCTCGCGCGGGACTGTCGCTTCTCGGACTGCGCCCATGGGCAAGAGCCCGGGTGCGCCGTGCGCGCCGCTCTTGGCAACGGCTCGTTGCCACAAATCCGCTGGGAGAGCTACAGCAAGCTTCAGCGCGAGCTCCGCGCGCTTGCGGTCAAGCAGGACGTCCGGCTTCGGTCCGAGGCTCGGAAGGAGCGGAGACGATTCGCCCGCAGCCAGCGGCGGACCAAGTGGTGATCAACCCAGATCGATTACTACGGTCTTCAGCTCGGTGAAGCTATCGAAGGCGAAGCGGCCGCCGACGCGGCCGATCCCGCTGCGCGACCCGGCGCGGCCGCCGAAGGGGAGGTGCGTCTCCCAGTAGTTCGAAGAGGCGTTGACGTTGACCCACCCGGCACGCGCGGCTTCCGCGAAGCGAAGTCCCCGGGCGAGGTCGCGCGTGAACACCGCCGCGAGGAGCCCGTACGGCGATTCCTCGATTGTCGCGAGTGCGTCGTCCTCGCTCCGGATCGTCCGGATGGGAACAATCGGGCCGAAAGTCTCGTCTCGGGCGACCTCCATTCCCTCGCTGACGCGGTCGAGTACCGTCGGCTCGTAGTAGAGCTGGGTCGGGAACCCTGTCGCGCGGGCCCCGCCTGCAACGAGCTCCGCGCCGCTATCGAGCGCGTTCCGCACGTGCTCGTCCATCTTCGCCGCGACAGGCTCGTTGTTCAGCGGGCCCATGTTCGTCGCAGCGTCGAAGGGGTCGCCGAGCCTGACCTCCTGCGCCCGCTCGGTCACCTTGTCGCGGAACTCGTCGTGAACGGCCTCGTGGACGAGAAAGAGCTCGCCGGCCGTGCAGCTCTGCCCGGCGCACAGAAAGGAGGCGGTCACACTGGCCTCGACGGCCTTGTCGATGTCGGCATCGTCGAGCACGACGACGGGCCCGTTGCCGCCCATCTCGAGCAGGAGGGCCTTTCCGGCGGCGCGCGCGGCGATCTTGTAGCCCGTCTCGGTGGAGCCGATGAACCCGATCGCGTGGGTACCCGGGCTGGCGACGATCTCGTCACCGACGACGCTCCCGGGCCCGGTCACCAGGTTGAACACGCCTGCAGGAAGTTCCGCGTCGACGATGCACTCCGCGAGCTTGACTGCGCACACCGAGGTCGAGGCGGCCGGCGACCAAACGACGGCGTTTCCGGCGGCAAGCGCGGGCGCCAGGATCTCCGCCGGCATCGTGTACGGCCAGTTCCAGGGAGTTACGGCGCCGACGACCCCTCGCGGCACGCGGTAGACGAAGACGCGCTTGGCTGCGTCCACGGAAGGTGGCATCAGCCCTTCGATCCGAGTCGCGTCGGCTGCCGCCATGCGGAAGTACTCCTCCAGCTCTCCGACCTCGTCGTGTGCCTCGGTATGGAGCGGCTTCCCCTGGTCGAGCGTCAGCGTGCGGGCGAGGTCGTCGCGGCGCTCGGCAACCAGGTCTGCGATCCGCTCCAGCGTCTTGGCCCGCTCGAACGCGGAGCGAGCCGCCCATTCGCGCCAGGCTGAGTTGGCGGCGGCGACAGCCCTCTTGGCGTCCTGGCGTGTTCCCTCCGGAACGGATCCGATGCGCTCACCCGTCGCCGGGCTGGTCGACTCCATCGTCGCGCCGGACTCGCTCTCGACCCACGCCCCGTCGATGTGCATCTGGTAATCCATGGCACGAGTCTGCCATCCTCAGCGCGAATGGAAAAGCCTGTGCGTAGCTCCTAGACCCTGGAGCGCCGGCGGCGTACCCGCGTCCCAAGAGCGCTCAATCCCAGTAGAGCCGGCAGGCCGAGAGCGAGCGGAAGGACACCTCCCGAGTTCAGCGTGCGGCGCTTCGCGATGTCCACTCTGAGCGGGTCGCTCACCGCAATGGAGCCGGAGCCGTGCCGGGGCAGGACCGCTACGAAGATGGTGATGCTGCCGCCGTTCACCGCCGTCACTGTCCAGCTGATCTTCGTCACGCCCTGGGCAGGGATAGGCGCAAGATAGCGGGTGCGGTGCGAGGACCAGTCCTCGGGATCGACGTAGACGCCTGGATCCGAGCTCAGCACATTGAGGTGAGCGACCAGGCCGCTCAAGGCCTGCTCGCCTTCGTTTCGAACCGTCGTCGTGAACGTGAACTTCTTGCCGATGCCGGTGGAAACGTGCGTCCGGTCGAGCTGCACGGTCGCCGCTCCCGCCGAGGCCGCCACGCAGAGGGCCGCCAGGAGCAGGACGAGGAATACGGCGCGCCTCACTACCTCGGGCCTCCGCGAAGGCTGAGCGATCGCGAGGCGGCCAAGGCGCCCGCCACTGCAAGCGCCGCGGCGACCGCCGGCCCGATGAGCCAGCTCAGCTCCTGGCCGGCGCTGTGCCCGTCCACGATCACCTTCCCTAGGTAATGCAAACCCGATGAGATGGGATCGATCCGGAGCAGCAGATCTCCGACCCAGCTCTGCTGTGCCCCGCTCGGAAGCTGGGTCGGCGCGAAGAGCGCGAGGAGAACGAACAGAGCGACGGAAAGACTGAATCGATTCGAGCTCGAGAGCGCGCTCATGAGCACTCCGAGACCGGCGAGGAAGAGAGCGAGGAGAACGCCGACGAGCAATCCGTTCCCGATCGCCAGGCCGACGACTCCGACACCTCTCCCCAGGAACGAGATGTACGGAATTGCGACGAGGAAAGCCGCAACCCAGATCGACAGGGCGGCAATCCCTTTGCCGACAACGAGGCTGAGCCGGGAAGCCGGTGAGAGAAGGAGGCTTTCGAGAGTGCCGCGCTCGCGCTCGCCGCTGATTGCGTCCGCGGCCCCGAGCAGGACGAGCAGGGAGCCGGCTGCCACCGCGACCTGCAGTGTCAGGTTGACCGACTCACGCTGCTCGAGGAAGTTCAGCGCCGTGTTCGTGGCGACGAGATAGGTGATCACGCTGAGGAGGAGGCTGTAGGCGAAGATCAAGGGCAGCCCTCTGCCGGCGAGCCACAGATCGCGCAGCTCCTGCTCCGCGACAAGTGGCCAGGCTCGCTTCACCGGCCGAGCAGCAATCGCGCTCACGCGCTCTCCGTCATCGCGAGAAACGCATCGCTCAACCGTCCGCCCTCGAGCTCGAAGCCGAGCACGGGAACTTCGGCGCTCAGCAGACGTCGGAACGCCTCCCCGGAAATGGCCTCCGGATCCGCCTCGGCAGAGAAGGTGAGCTCGAGCTCGCCAGGCCGCAGCTCGGCTGCCGTCAGCTTCCCGCCGTTGGAGAGAGCCGCCAGGGCCGGCGCTGTGCGGTCGGGGGCAACGCGAAGGCGGGCGCGCCTGGGGGCGGCTGCCTGCCGGGCGACCTCGGCAACCGTCCCCTCTGCGACCACCCGGCCGCGGTTGAGGATCATGACCTGCGTGCACACCTCCTCGACCTCGGCGAGGAGATGCGTGCTGAGGAGAACCGTGGCGCCGCGCTCTTTCGTGATTCGCTGGACGAGCTCGAGCATCTGCCGCTGGCCGGCGGGGTCGAGTCCGAGCGTCGGCTCGTCGAGGAAGACGACCTCCGGGTCGTTGACGAGCGCGCGAGCGATGCCCAGCCGCTGGCGCATCCCTCGGCTGTAACCCCCGATAAACGTGCGGCCGCGCGAGGCCAGCCCCACCTCGTCGAGGAGGACGACTGCCTTGTCACGCGCAGAAGAGCGTGAGTGGCCGAAGAGCCGTGCGTGGTAGCGGAGAAATTCCTCCCCGGTCTGGCGGTCGGGATAGCCGGCGCTCTCGGGGAGGACGCCGATGCGGCTCCGGATCTCGAGCGGCCGCGTGTGCGGCACTCCCGCCACCGTGAACGATCCGGCGGTCGGCGAGAGGATCGTCGTCAGCATCCGGATCGCGGTCGTCTTGCCGGCTCCGTTCGGGCCGAGGAAGCCGAGCACGATGCCCGCAGGAACCTCGAGCTCGAGCCTATCGACGGCCCGCAGGGCGCCGTACGACTTCGAAAGCCCGTGGGCCTCGACAGCGAGCTTCATTCCTCGACCAACCTTAGGCCCCGGACATGAGCGGATGATGAGAGAGTCGCCGGGGCTAGTGCGCCGGCGGTTCCCAGCCCTCGAGGACGGGGGGCTCGTAGTTCGTGCCCACCGTCTTGGAGTCGGCCACCCATGGGCCGAGCTCGGGCTGGGGGAACTTCGTGTGCTTTTCCTTCAGCTGAATGCCGTAGGAGTTACCCGACTGCAAGTGCTTGACGAGCACCTTGCGGGCGATCTCGTTCTCCCGCCCCTTCGGGATCTTGAAGTAGATGCGGATGAATGAGTTCGAGTAACGATCGAAGACGGCCGGCGTGCCTTCCTCTTCGAGCAGCTCGACGTCCTCGAGCCAGTTGATGTCCTCTCCGGGGGTGGCCGCTTCGAGATCGACGTCCTCGACGAGCGAGATGTCCTCCTGGTACGGCTGGCGTTTCCCCGACAGGTACTCGGAGTCGATGTCGACGATCTTCTCGGGCTCGCCGCGCTCGGACATCAGTCGCCCGCCTCTGCGAACTCGGTCGGCTGCTCCGGCAAGTAGTCGACCGGATACTCGATGTGCTTCTCGAGGAGCCGCTTGATCTCCGCGAGCGTCTTCTCCTCGCTGACCCCGGGGATGTAGTCGGTGCCTGCGAGC
>WNGB01004000.1_pt1 | contig 32093 bp, 35 predicted proteins | sample 5400681 | NCBI WGS metagenome assembly WNGB01 (sample SAMN13153367, study PRJNA577476) | soil metagenome | isolation source: 115 cm soil or saprolite under grassland replicate 2 | place: USA:California | collected 2016-06-15
TGTCGCGCGGCCGCCAGCGCGGAGGGCAGGCCATCGGGTGGAGCGGAGCAGGAAACCATCACGGCCAGGGGTTGTCTGTTTCCGATCCACTTAGGCCGCGCCCGGAACGGCTGAGGTGGAGGCAACCCCACCGCCACCCGGTCACCGAACACCGCCAAGGCAGCCAGCCGGTACGGCGTCGATACTGGAACGACCCGGAGGACGCCGGGCAGGCGGCGGAAGGACTCGGCCTCGACGGCCCGGGTCCCGTCGCCCAGAGCGATGGCGGCCCATCCGTCTCCACTGGTCACGAGCGTCCCGGCGCGGACGCGAGCCGCGGCGGCGAGGATCGTGGCCCGTTCCTGTTCGTCGGACTCGGGATCGATGACCAGGACGAGTGATGGGTGGGCTTCGACGGACACGGATCACTCCCACCGGCCCATGGCCGACGCCATCCTGCCGACCGCCACCATGAACTCGCCGAACTCATCGTTTCGAAGGGATTGAGCGCCGTCGGAGAGGGCGTGATCGGGGTCCCGGTGAACCTCGACCAGCAGCCCGTCCGCCCCCGCCGCGATCCCAGCCAGGGCGATCGCCGTTACCAGGTCCCGACGGCCTGTGCCGTGAGAGGGATCGAGGACTACCGGCAGCCCGGCCCGGAGCTTGAGAATGGGGATGGCCGCGATGTCCACGCTGTTGCGGGTGGAGGGTTCGAACGTACGGCTCCCTCGCTCGCACAGCACCACTTGGTCGTTGCCCTCCGCGAGGATCGACTCCGCGGCCTCGAGCACCTCCTGCACCGTTGCCGTCATGCCCCGCTTCAGCAAGATCGGCTTACCGGAAACGGCCGCCGCTCGGAGCAGAGCGCGATTGTCCATGTTCCGGGCGCCGATCTGGATCATGTCGGCCAGGTCAGCAACAAGGGGAACGTCCTCCGGACCCAGTGCTTCGGTAACCACGCCCATGTGCAGCTGGTCGGCCACCGCTCGCATGATCTCAAGACCCTCGCGGCCCAACCCCTGGAAGCTGTATGGAGATGTCCTCGGCTTGAACGCCCCACCGCGTAGCAGCTCGGCCCCCGCCGCCTGTACCGCCTGGGCCGTATGTAGGAACTGCTCGAACCCTTCGACCGAGCAGGGCCCGCCGATCACTTGGACGCGATGGCTCTGGCCGATCGGGACCCCGGCCACCACGACCGATCGGCTCGAGACGCTCACGTCCGACCGGCTCATGCCGGTCCGATCTCGGCTGAGCGCCCGCCGATTCCACTCGAGCCGGGCGCCTCCCCGTCGGAGAGGAAATCGGCCACGGCCTGCAGGGCAAGGACATAGCCTCTCCACCCGAAGCCCGATACAACCCCACGGGCCGCCGCTCCCACCAGGTCGGCGTGGCGGAAGTCCTCTCGCGCCAACGGGTTGGAAAGGTGGACCTCCACAACGGGAATGGGGACCGCGGCGACGGCGTCCCGGATCGCCACGCTGGTGTGGGAGTACCCTGCAGGGTTGATCACCACGGCCGCGGCCCACGTCCTCGCTTGCTGGATCTCCGTCACAAGCTCGCCCTCCAGGTTCGACTGCACGGAGCGCACGCCGAGCCCCAACGCCTCCGCCCGCGCAGCGATGCGCCTGTTGATCTCCGCCAGGGAAAGATCTCCGTAGACATCCGGCTCCCTCTCCCCGAGCAGATTCAGGTTCGGCCCATGCAGTACCAGCACCATGGGCCGACGGGATGAGCCCGCGCGATCCGAACGATCAGCCATGGAACACCCGCCCTCTCGCGGGATACAGAGCCGCCAGGGCGTCCCGAAGGTCCACGCCGTCCAACACGAAGGCCCCTCGGGCGGCGGGCACGATGAACGCAGCGCCCTCGGACGACCACTTCTTGTCTGATCGCATGGCCGCGAGCACTGCCTCCTCCGGCAGGTCCGGGCACTCGGCGGGAAGGCCGAGGCGGACCAGGAGATCCGTCAACCGTTCCACCAGTCCGTCCGGGGTTAGGCCGGCTTCCGCCCCCAGCCGGGCGGCGGCAAGGAGCCCGACCGCCACGGCCTCTCCATGGGGAACCTCGTACATGCTGGCAGCCTCGATGGCATGGGCGAATGTGTGGCCCAGATTCAGCGCCGCCCGAACTCCACGGTCGAAGGGGTCCTGGGCCACGTATCCGGCCTTGATCCGGACCGCCTGCTCGACCAGCCACCCCAAATGACGGTGGAGGTCGCCGCCCGGGCCATCCGCAAGGACGTCGAGGACCAGGGGCGAGGCCAGGACGCCGACCTTGGCGATCTCGGCCAACCCGCCCTGGATGGCCCGGGAAGGCGCGGAGGTGAGGGCGGCCGGGTCGACCGCGACGACCCGTGGATGGTGAAACGCCCCCGCCAGGTTCTTCACGCCGGCGTGGTTGAGCCCGACCTTCCCACCCAGTCCAGCGTCGACCATGGCGAGCAGGGTCGTCGGCACGTTCACCAGCGCGATCCCTCGCGCATAGGTTGCGGCGGCCATGCCGGAGATGTCCAGAACGGTCCCGCCTCCCACAGCGACAACCGTCCCCGTCCTGTCCAGACCAGCATCGCGGAACCGTTCCCAGAGCCAGGCCAGCCTGTCCACGGACTTCGCTTCCTCACCGCCACGCATGGCAACCACCGTCGGCCGGAGGCCGGCAGCCTCCAGGCCGGCCCGGAGCTGCTTCCCTATGCGGCCCGCTGCGGCCCGGTCGGCCACGATGACGGCCGACGTTCCAGCGACGGCACCCGCGATCCACTCGCCAACTCGGTCGAGCGTCCCCTCCCCGACCAGCACACTCGTTCCGACCTCGCCCCCCACCACAACCTCTAGTGGGGAGGGTTGGACCACCGATCGATACCGCTCGGCCAGCCGGGCGCCCACCGCTTCCGCTTCGAGTCCATCGGTGGCCATGGGCTCTCCGGCCGCGGCGTACGCGTCCTTTCTCGCGGCGAGCAGCTCCCGGATCCTCCGCGGCGGGTCGGGTGCGAGCAGCGGGCGCACTTCGCCCCCGACGAAACGTCGCTCGATCTCCTCCGCTCCGGCTTCCAAGACGACCGCGACCGCGCCGTCGGCCAGTGCGGTCCAGTAGTCACCCTGAAGAGGAGCTGCCCCGCCCGTGGCGATCACCGCTCCCGATGCCTGTGCAGCGTCGGCCAGGACATGCCGCTCTCTCGCCCGAAACGCCTCCTCGCCGAGCAGATCGAAGAGCTGGGAGACCGTCATCCCGGCCCGAGCCTCCACCACATCGTCCAGATCGAAGAAAGGAAGGCCGAGCCTGATGGCCGCATGGCGCCCCGCCGCGGTCTTGCCGGTCCCCATGAACCCGGTGATCACCAGGCGCGGCCTACCCTGCGGGAGTGGAGGAGCCGGTAGAGCCCGCTGCGTCACGGGATCTCCTCGGCTTCGACCACAGGCCCGATGGCGCCGGTAAGTCCGGCATCGGCGGCGTACCGGTGGGCCTCGAGCATGATGTCCAGCCGGTCCGCTCCGAACCGCTCGACCAATGCCGAGGCCAGAATCCACGCGACCATAGCCTCTCCCACCACGGCCGCGGCAGGGACCGCACAGACGTCCGAGCGGACATAGGGTGGGTCAGCTGGAGTGCCGGTGGCGAAGTCGACCGACGACATGGGAGCTCGGACGGAGGACAGAGGCTTCATCGCCCCCAGGATCACGATCGGTTGTCCATTCGTCACGCCGGCTTCCAGGCCACCGGCGTGATTGGAGGTTCGCACCACCTCGCCGCGATCCAGCACGATGGGGTCCTGGGCTTCGGTCCCCCGCAACTGCGCCAGCCGGAAGGCTCGGCCGATCTGGACCCCTTTGACACCGTGGATCGAGCAGAGGGCTTGGGCCAGGCGCCCGTCGAGCTTTCGGTCCCACATGGCGTAGCTCCCCAAACCCGGTGGCACCCCGCAGGCGACCACACAGAAGACACCGCCCAGAGTCTCGCCAGCGGCCCTAGCCCCATCCACCTCGGCACGCATCCGCTCCGACCCGAATGGGTCCGGGCAGCGCAGGGGGTCGTCTTCGGCCCGCAGGGCCAAGGCTTCGAGCTCCGGCCCCCCCAGGACGCCGGGCCAGTCAGGGCCGGCGCCGATGGATGCCTCGACCGGTCCAACGGAGACCACGAAGCTAGCCACCCGCGCTCCGAAGGGCCGAAGGAGCTGCTTGGCGATCGCTCCCGCCGCGCACCTGGCCGCGGTCTCCCGGGCACTGGCCCGCTCTCGGACCAGCCGGAAGTCCTCCAGGCCGTACTTCACCCTCCCCACGAGGTCCGCGTGGCCGGGCCGAGGCGTGGTGAGGGGTTCCGGCTCGGCGGGCTGGTTGGCGAAGTCGCGGTTGACGATGCGCACCCCGATCGGCGCGCCTGTCGTACGCGCGGCGACCACTCCAGCCGCGACCTCCGCGTGGTCTTGTTCGATCTTGGTAGATCGAGCTCCTCGCCCGTACCCCAGCTGGCGCCGAGTGAGGTCGCGATCGACCTCTTCGAGGAAGATGGGCACTCCCGCCGGCATACCCTCGACGATCACCATCAGCTCGGGACCGTGGGACTCCCCGGCGGTGAGGAACCGGAGGGTCATGGCGCGGACCCCCCCTCCGACGACATCGCCGGCCGGGGCTCGTCCTCCAGCGCTTTGAAGGCTGCCGCCCGCATCGCTTCCACCGGAGCCGGCCGCCCCGTCCACATCTCCAAAGACCTGGCGCCCTGCCGCACCAACATCTCCACGCCTTCCACCACCCGGCATCCGCGCTCCACCGCATCGGACAGCAGGCGGGTTCGCCGAGGCCGGTAGACGAGGTCGAACACGGTCAAGCGCGGATGCAGGAGGTCGGCGTTCGGGATCGGCGACCGGCCGGGATCGGTCCACCCTCCCACGGGGGTCGCGTTGACGAGGAGGTCGGCGCGGGACAGGGCGTCGGGCAAGGACGAAGGCTCGAGAGTCAGAGGGCGAAGTCTCAGTGGAGGGGCGCCATCTTCGGAGAGAGTCGAGAGATCCTCCACCAGTCGGTTCACGGCTTCGAGCGTCCGCCCGACGATAGACACCGCCGTCCCCCGCAACGCGAGGGCGGCGGCGACAGCCCGGGCCGCACCTCCCGACCCGAGCACCACGGCCTCCGCGTTCGACCGCACGCCCACAACGGCCAGAGCGTCCAGGAACCCGTCGCCGTCGGTCGACGCCCCCCACGAACCCTCGCTGCCGAACAGGACTGTGTTCACCGACCGGGCCGCCGCGGCGCTTGGATCGACTCGGTCGAGGAGTGGGATGACCGCCTCCTTCAGTGGGGCCGTCACGTTGAGCCCGAGGGTCGTCCGGGACAGCCGGGAAAACGTGTCGAGGAGGTCGGCACGCCCCACTCGGAGCGTGGTGTAGACGAGTGGGAGGCCCAACGCATCGAAGGCTGCCTGCTGCATCGGCGGCGACACGCTGTGGGCGACCGGATCGCCGACCAACATCACGGTGCTTCGCTCCCCGCTCATCGCAAAGCCTCCATGGCCGCTTGGAACCCCGGAAAGGAGTCGTCGACGTACTCCATACCCTCGACGTCGACGGGCCCGGACGCGGCTAGCCCGGCCAGCGAGAAGGTCATGGCCAGCCGGTGGTCCCGTCGTGCGTCGCACCTACCCCCTCGCAGCCGCGTGGGCCCCCTGACGAGGAACCCGTCGGGATGCTCCTCCAGGTCCGCCCCCAGCCCCCGGAGCCCTTGGACCACACCGTCGATCCGGTCGCTCTCCTTGCGCCGCAGGTCGGACGCCCCCCGAACCTCGGTCGCCCCCTCGGCCTGGGTCGCAATGAGGGCGAGGAGCAGGAGCTCGTCGATCATCGACGGCACGTCGTCGGCGCCCACCGAAGTTGCCTGGAGTTCACCGTGGCGTATCCGGATGGACCCCACGGGTTCGGGTTCGTCGTTCTCCATCTCGAGCTCTACATGAGCTCCCATCCGCTCGAGCGCCCTGAAGAACCCCGTCCGGGTCGGGTTCAGGCCGACGCCGCCGATCACCACCTCGGAGCCCGGGACGAGAGCCACCGCAGTAGCGATGACCGCGGCAGAGGAAGGATCGCCGGGCACGTCGAGCTGGATCGGCCGGAGTGAGCTCGGAAGGACCGAGACGGCCAGCCCCGAACTGGTCTGCTCCCGCCGAACGGAGCCGCCCATGGCCCGGATCAACCGTTCCGTGTGATCACGAGTTGGAACCGCCTCGATCACGGTGGTTCGTCCTTTCGCGTGCAGGCCTGCCAGCAAGATGCAGGACTTTACCTGCGCGCTCGGAACTTCCTGATGGTGATCGATGCCGGTCAGTGCCCCGCCACTGATCTCGAGCTCCCGGCCCGGCTGCCATTCGAGTGAGGCGCCCATTCGCCGGAGCGGTCCCACGATCCGGTCCATTGGCCTGGCCAGGAGCTGGGGATCGCCGGTTAGGCGAACCGGGAACGGGCAGGCTGCGAGGACCCCTGCCACCAGCCGCATGGTGGTCGCAGACCTGCCGCACTGGAGGGGACCGGCTGGCGGGCCAAGGAGTTCGGCCCCTCCACCGCGTATTTCCACGGTCCCGTCAGCCTCAATGATCCGGACGCCGAGGGCTGCAAGCACTTCCAGCGTCGACCGGCAGTCCCCGGCCATGGAGAAATCTCGAATGACGGTCGGACCCGCGGCCAGCGCCCCCAGGATCGCCGCTCGATGGGAGATTGCCTTGTCACCCGGGACACGAAGAGTCCCTAGGTAGCGAGAGTTGTGGACGGCTGCCCCCCTGCCCATCTCGATACGGCGATCACCGCGAGATGCGTCGCTGCGCTGAGATCTTCAGATCGTCGGGCGTCACCATCTTCTCTTGATCCTTTGGGTCGAGGGCGCCTGCGCGAAGGAGATTCTGCGGGTCTGCCATCACCCCTTCGTACGCTTCCCACATCCGGTCCAGGAGGCGCCGGGTCCTCTCGCGATTCACGGGATCGTAGGGATTGCCTTGCAGCGCGCGCGCCACGTCCGCCGCGTACCGGCGGTCCGTGGCGAAACGGCCGAACAACTGCTGCAGCTTGTAGAAGAGGTCGACCGTGTCGTACCAGATGTCGACGCCCGCGTTGACGTTCCGCTCGTAGACGGCGAAGGCCTCCGTCTCATCGTTCCCGCAGAACGAACCGGTGATGGCCTCGTACGCGAGCTCGGCCGAGTGAAGGGCCACGTCGACCCCCGAAGAGAAGATCGGGTCGACGAACCGGAACGCATCGCCGATCAGCAGCCAGCCGGGGCCAGCGCCGGTCTCCATCTGATACGAGTAATCGGCCTCAATGTACCAGGGCCGCACCCGCTCGGCTTCTCGCATGGTCAGCTCAAAGGTGGGATTGCGTACGACCAGCCCATCGAAGAACTCCTCATGCGACTTCCCGGACTTCTGGAAGTCGCGCTTGTCGGTGACCACTCCCACCGAGGTGATGCCGTGTCGCAAGGGGATCTGCCAGGCCCACGCTCGCTCCAACCCGAGGAAGTGGAAGAACACATAGCCGGAGTGTCCCTCCGGCTCGGGCCCGAGGCCACGGAACCACGACCAGATGGCGTACTGGTTGAACACCGCGTCCTTGCGTTTCAGACCCAACTGCTTGGCCAGGAAGCAACGCCGGCCCGAGGCATCGACGACCACCCGCGAGAAGAGGTCCCTCACCCAGCCCTCGGACAGCTCGACTCTCGCCCCGACGGCCTGCCCATCCTCGAACAGAACCTCTGTCACCGACGCCCCTTGAACGACCTTGGCTCCAACCTCGTGGGCATGCCTGAGCAGCAGCAGATCCATGGAGTCCCGCTCCACGTTGAAGCTGTAGGGTCGAGGGGCGTTCGGCGGGACGAAGTCTGCGGTGCGGATGGCCACGAACTTCCAGATCGGCGACCGCGGGGCAGTCCATCCGACGCCATCCTTGTGGATGAACCCGGCGTCCTCCATCTTCGGCAGGAAACCGATCCGGTCGAACACGAAATTGTTGGCGGGGACCAGGGATTCCCCGACATGGTCACGGGGGTGGACGTCCTTCTCGAGGACCAGGGTCTTGAACCCGCCCCTGGCCAGCAGGGAGGCGAGGGTCGAACCGGCCGGTCCCCCGCCGATGATGATGACGTCCGCGTCGAGGCTCTGATGTGTCATGGGTCGATGCTGCAAGAGGGCGGTAATTGTGCCATCGGATTGAGAGATTGCCTAGCCCGATTTTGGCTCGCCAACTGGCCTAGGCCGGAGGCTCGCCTTGCCCCTGTGGGCATGCTTCGACCACGACAACCCTCATCGTCTACGGGCACCCGTCTGACAGCCTCCAGCAACGACTCGCTGAGCGCCTGGGCGTGGCGTTCCGCGCCGCCTGTGCCCCCAATTTGGCCCCCGAAGCCGCGGAGAACGTCGTCTCGGGATCAAGGGTTCTACGATGGGTCAAGCGAGCAGGACTGAGAAGCTGTGAGCGGTCCCGTCCGTCTCGCTCGACGTTCGCCCGCTCGGAGGAGGTTGCGATATGACGGACACAGCTGTCGACCATCGTGCGACGCCGCTGCCTCCCGGCACGACCGCCCCTGACTTCGAGCTTCCCTCGACGCCCGACCAGACCGTGTCGCTCGCCGAGTTCCGGGGCCAGCCCGTGATCCTGGCCTTCTACCCGGAGGACTGGAGCCCGGTCTGCTCCGATCAGATGGCTCTGTACCAGGAGGTGCTCCCCGAATTCCGGAGGTTCAACGCGGAGCTCTTGGGCATCTCGGTGGACGGGATCTGGAGCCATCTGGCCTTCGCGAAGGATCGGAACCTGCATTTTCCCCTGCTCGCCGACTTCGAGCCCAAAGGTGAGGTGGCTCGGGCGTATCACGTCTACCGAGCCGAAGCGGGCACGAGCGAGCGGGCCCTGTACGTGATCGATGCCGAGGGCATCGTGCGGTGGAGTTACGTCTCACCGGTGGGTGTGAACCCCGGCGCAGACGGGATCCTCCGCGCTCTCGAGAACCTGGGGAAGGAGGGGGCTTCATGAGCACAACCCAGTGGGAGGCCGTACTCACCATGCCGGTCACCGAGGACCGGGACCACATCCAGGGGCCGGCGGATGCGGCGGTGACGCTCGTCCAGTACGGCGACTACGAGTGTCCGTACTGCGGCGCCGCGTATCCCATCATCAAGGAGGTGCAAGCCCGGATGGGTGGGAGGCTCCGCTTCGTGTTCCGGAACTTCCCGATCATGACCTCGCACCCCCACGCCGAGCAGGCCGCGGAGGCCGCCGAAGCGGCCGCCAGCCAGGGCAAGTTCTGGCCGATGCACGACCTCCTGTACGAGAACCAGAAGAACTTGCGCGACCAGGACCTCCGCGCCTACGCCGAGAAGCTCGGGCTCGACGTCGAGCTGTTCGACAAGGAGCTGTCCGAGCACGTCCACGCCGAGCGGGTCCACGAGGACTTCATGAGCGGCGTGCGGAGCGGCGTGAACGGCACGCCGACCTTCTACATCAACGGTTCGAGGCACGACGACTCGTGCCGCGGCCTCTTAACGCGATGCAGGCGATACGGATCCTGGCGAGCGTGGTCGGTGTGGTGCTCCTCATCGGCACGTCGATCAGCGTCCTGAAGACGCTGGTCATGCCGGGGGGAAGGATCGGGCGCCTGTACAAGACGGTCGGCCGGGTGGTGGACGGCGCGTTCCGGCTGGCCGTTCACCGCGTGCCGGACTACCAGCGCCGGGACCGCGTGCTCGCCTTCCAGGCCCCCGTCGTGCTCGCCGGCGTGCTGATCTCCTGGCTCGTCGCATACCTCATCGGCTTCGGACTGGTGCTGTGGCCCGTGGTTGGCGGCCTCGCCGCCGCGCTGCGGGAGTCCGGCTCCTCGCTGTTCACGCTGGGATTCGCCTCGACGAACCGCGGCGGTCCCACGGCGATCGACTTCCTGGCCGGCGCCAACGGGCTGATCGTGGTGGCGCTGCAGATCGCCTACCTGCCCACGCTGTACGGCGCGTTCAATCGCCGCGAGACCGAGGTCACGCTGATGGCGGTGCGGGCGGGACAGCCAGCTTGGGGGCCGGAGCTCCTGGCCCGCAGCCGGTTCACGATCACCACGGAGGACCTGCCGAACTTCTACCGCCAGTGGGAGCGGTGGGCGGCCGACGTCGCGGAAAGCCACTCGAGCTATCCCATCCTTTTGCGGTTCCGGTCCACGCATCCCATGGCGTCGTGGCTGATCGCGCTGCTGGCCGTGATGGACTCCGCGGCGCTGTTCTCGGCGGTGGCTCCCGACGAGGTGCCCGTCCAGGGTCGGCTGTGCCTGGCGATGGGGTTCCGTTGCCTTCGCCAGCTCGCCGGCACGCTCGGGTGGCCGTACGACGAAGACCCACGGCCCGATGCCGGTATCGCCCTCACGCGACAGGAGTTCGACCTGGGCATCGCACGCCTGCAGTCGGTGGGCTTCCGCATGCAGCGCACGCCCGACGAGGCCTGGCCCCACTTCCAGGGGTGGCGCGTGAACTACGAGTCGATCGCCTATCGACTGGCGTACGCGCTCGACGTGGTGCCGGCGGCGTGGTCGGGGCCCCGGCGTTCGGGCGAACCGCCCGTGGCCCCGCAGCTGGTCATCAACCGCACGCCCGACCGCCCCGAGGGCGCGCCCCCGCCCACTCGTGGCAAGGCCGACGCCGCGATGGGAGGAGGGACCTCATCGTGACTTCATCCTCTTCCCGGAGATGCTCCCTTCTGAGTAGGAGCTCTGCCTCGGGACGGCCGAAGGCCGGCACGGCTGGGGGCCTCTACGGATGAGAAGGGAGCGACAGGAGCGCTTACCGGCTGCAGCCAGTTCAGAATGAGTCAGCGCGGCGGGCGCAAACCGGCCAGCGTGACTGTCACGAGCCGACGGACCGCGGCCTTCGAGCGGTGCCTGCTGGCTCCCCCGAGAGCGTGGACGCAGTAGCTTGCGAGTTCGTCAGGCGTTACATCATCCCGGACGTCTCCGGTCTCTGCGGCCTCGGTCAGCAAGTCTCGGATCATGTCGTGGACCTGGTGCTGTGCTCGGGCGACCTGCTCGCCTCGATGCAGGAATGCCGCGAAATCGGTGTCGTGGTGCCCGCGAGAGGCGTGGGAGACGAGGGCGTAGGCTTCGAGTACCGCTTCGAGTCGCTCACCAGCATCGCCGGCCTGGTCCCGAACTTCACCGAGATACTCGAGGTGGCCGATGATCTGACGTTGGTGCCAGGCGTGCAGGATCGCTTCGACGTCCGGGAAATACTTGTACAGTGTGGCACGTCCGATGCCGGTCTCCTCAGCGATCTGCGACATCGTCACCGACAGCAGCCCGTGCTCCGCCACCAGCGCCGCAGTGGTGTCCAGGATCGCGTCGCGCACTTCGCGGCGGTGTGTCTCGATCGTCTCGGTCCACAGCTTTGGCACGACAGAAGTATACGTGACGACAACGGCCGAGACGGCTTGAGTTGACACTGACACTCTGTCTCGATAACCTGGGGCCGTCCTCCTGAAAGACCACGCGAAACAAAGAAGGAGTCGTCATGGCTGACCCGTCCCGCTCCCCCGAAACCAAAGAGGACACCGGCGTGGGCCCCAACCAGGGAGCGGCCAGCAGAACACCACGCTGGGTGTTGGTGCTTGGGATCATCATTGCGATCGCCCTGGTCGTGCTGATCGTCCTCCTGCACCTCACCGGCACCCTCGGCCCTGGTGTCCATTAGGCCGGACCGAAACGTGGCGAAGCGCGCCGACGAACGGGACATACCCGTCCCTCCCGACGCCGGCGCTCGCGACCCGGTGGTCACGGTCAGCTCGCTGACCAAGCGCTACCGCGAGCTCGTCGCCGTCGACGACCTCACGTTCTCGCTCCACTCGGGCACCGTCACCGGCTTCCTAGGCCCGAACGGCGCTGGCAAGACGACCACCCTGCGGCTGCTGCTCGGGCTCGCCGAGCCGACCGGAGGCGAGGCGCTCGTCTTCGGCTATCGCTACCGCGAGCTCGACCACCCGGCGCGTCGTGTCGGCGCGGTCCTCGAGTCGAGCGACTTTCACCCCGGACGCTCCGGGCGCGACCACCTGCGCGCGCTCGCCCTCGCCGCGAAGATTCCGTCGAGCCGCGTCGAGGAGGTGCTGGCGTTGGTCGAGATCGAGGCCGTCGCCGAGCGGCGGGTGAAGACGTACTCGCTGGGGATGCGGCAGAGGCTCGGGCTGGCCGGGGCGCTGCTCGGCGACCCCGAGCTGCTCCTCCTCGACGAGCCGGCCAACGGGCTCGATCCCGCGGGCGTCCACTGGCTGCGCACCTTCCTGCGCAGGTTTGCCGAGCAGGGCCGGACGGTGCTCGTCTCGAGCCACATGCTCGCCGAGGCGGCGCAGACCGTCGATCAAGTCGTGATCATTGACCGGGGACGCCGAATCGCGAGCGGGCGGCTCGACGAGCTCACCGAGCACGGCCGGACGCTCGAGGACGTCTTCCTCGGGCTGACCGGGGGGGCATCGTGAGGGCCCTGCTTCGCGCCGAGCTGCTGAAGCAGCGCTCGACCCGGACCGGCCTTGGCCTCTTCGCCGCCATGCTTGGCCTCGTCCTGCTGGCCGTGCTCCTGCACGGCTTCGGCCTCCCCGCAGAGGACCTCGGCAGCACCCAGCGGCAGCTGATGGTGCTCGGCCGGGGAGAGTTCCTCGGCGCGCTCTTCGCCGCCCTGCTCGGTGCAATGTCGATCACGAGCGAAATCCGCCACGGGACGATTCGGTCGACCTTCCTCGTCACCGCGCGACGCGGTCGTGTCGTGGCGGCGAAGGTTTCGGTGAGCATCCTGATCGGGGCGGGGTTCGGGCTCTTCGCCGGAGCCGTTGCGGCCGCCGCGGGCACGGCTGCGCTCCGGGCACGAGGGATTGTCGTGCAGCTCGACCGTGGCGACTACATGCTCCTTGTCGTGGGCAGTGTGGCGACAGCCGCGCTGTGGGCGGCGATCGGCGTGGGTGTGGGGACCCTCGTTCGGAATCAGGTACCGACGCTGATCGGCATCTGCGCGTGGCTGCTGTTCGTCGAGGGGCTGCTGGCCGGGGACGTCGCCAGCGGCCTCGGCGACGTCGGACGGTTCCTACCCGGCGCGGCCGCAGCGGCGATCAGCGGGCAGGATCCAGGCACGCTGCTCGCGCCAGCGGTCGGCTTCGTCCTGCTTGCTTCCTACGCCGCCGCCGCGGCCCTGGTTGGCTGGCTGACAATCTCCCGCCGTGACGTCGACTAGGTCCTTGCCGACCTCCGCTCCATGGCCGCTCAGAAGTTAGCACGCGTATGACCCAAGCGATGGACGCCGAGGGCCAAGACCGGTCGCCGAAGATCCACATCATCGTGGTCATTCAGAACCGCTACCAGTTCGAAACCGAAGTGGCGACGGGAAAGCAGATCAAGGAGAAGGCCAACATCCCGGCAGGCTTCGCCCGTGCGTCGCCCCATCTCGGCATGGAACTGCGCCTGCTGATCCGAGTCGAACGGCGGCCCGGGGTTGGCCAGCACGAGGGAAGCAACCCGGCCGGGGTGCTGGGAGGCGAACAGCGCGACCAGGTCCGCTCCGAACGAGTGCCCGACGAGGTTGGCGCGCTCGATCCCGAGCCCGTCGATGATCGCCATGAGGTCCTGGACGGCCCCGCCGAGCGTGATGCGGTCGGGGTCACCAACCGCGGACCGGCCGGTCCCCCGCTGATCGAAGTACACGAGGCGGAACCGGTCCGCGAGAGCATCCATCCCGGGGCGCAGGTAGCAGTGACCAGCCCTGGGCCTCCGTGGACCATGATCACGGGCGTCCCCGATCCGACGGATCCGTAGTAGAGGGCGGTCCCGTCTGCCGGCATGGAGCCCTTCGCGGACGCCACCGATGTTCCTATCTGCGAGGTCATCTCTCTTCCCTCTTCGGCCGCCCGCTGGCGAGACCTGTGTCTGGATGCGTCAGGAGCCCAGCGCTTTGAGGTTCTTGGCCACCACGGCCATCGTCTGGGCGTACTCGTCGCTGGGGCTGAACTCGACGACCTCGGTTCCAGGGAGCCCCACTTCTCCGGTGTGACCAGGCCCGACGTAGTACGCCTCTCCCTCCTCGAACGCCTCGTCCCCCTCGGGCCGATGGAAGATCATCCGTCCTTTGATCACGTACCCCCAGTGGTGGCTCTGGCACAGGTCATCGGGGAGGCCCCGATACATGGGGGTAAAGTCCGCCGCGTGCTCGAACGACTCCAACCCGAGGACGTAGCCGTCGGCCTCCACGTAGCGGCCTTTGAACCCCGGCATGCTCTCCACCCGGGCATCTCCTTGCTTCGACAGCTTCGCGATCGTTCCCATCGTCACTCCTTTCCGGGCGTCGCCGAAAGCCCCGCCCGCTCCTCGGCCAGGGCCAGCAGCGCGTCGAACCCCCGCCGCATGTACTTGGCGCTGATCCGAAACACGATCCGGCTGATGCCCGGAGCGAGCAGCACCCGCGGCGCCCCCACCAGACGGGTGAGCTCCTGTGTGTACGTGACCCGGCATCCGATGGGCTCCGAAGCGAGCTCGTATCGGTGCACGGCCGTGGAGAGCCATGGCCTGCTCCCAGGCTTCCCCTCCCGACGGCCTTCCGTCACGAACTCGAAGACCTCCGGCCGGGTGGCCTCCGTGACCACTGATCGGTCCGACCACCGGGCAACCTTGCCGTCGGACCCGGTGGACAAGAACTCGGTCCCCACGCCGGCCGACCCTGGCGGCGCCTGCAGAGTGAGCAGTCGGGTCGTCTCCAACTGGCGCTGGCCGGCCCACTCCAGGTGGCTCCGCAGATCCGCCAGCAGGTCATATACCGACTCGGCCGGAGCCGGGCATGAGGCCTCGAATCGCAGGACCGGGTTGCGCCAGCTCGTTCCGCGCCCTGCCCGCTCGACGTCGGTCTTCGTCATGTGCCTCCCTCCTCTCGGGTCATCTGTGCGGAGCGTGGCAGGGAAGGGCCGAAGAAGGATCGGAAGAACTACTGATTCCTAGCCTGAAACGCGTTCCTCTACGGAGCGGCCGCGTCGGCCGGTAGGTGCCGATGGGCGAAGGCGGCGGCCTCCGCCCGGTTGCGGAGCTGGAGCTTGGCGAAGAGGTTGCCGACGTGGGTGGCCACGGTCTTCGTACTGATGTACAGGCGGGCCGCGATCTCGGCGTTCGTCAGGCCTTCGCCCAGGAGCCGGAGGACCTCGAACTCCCGCTTGCTGAGCTCCCCCACAAGCTTCGGGCCGGTCCGCCCCGCCACCCCCAGAGAACGGAGGAAGGCTGCCGCCCGGTCTGCGTCGTGCGTTGCCCCCAGGTCCTCGAACGCCCGGAGCGCCTGTCGGGCCTCCTCCACCGCGGTGCCCCGGTCGGCCTCGGTCAGGGCCTGGGCCAGGGCGAGGTGGACCCGAGCCGCCGCGTGCGGCATGCGAAGGTGGAGGAACAGCGCCAGGCTCCGCTCAAGATGCTCGTGGGCGGCGGATGGATCATGGGTGGCAGCCCGCACTGATCCCAGCGCCAACTCCGCCTCGGCTTCAGCTCGTGCTTGGCCCGACCGAGTTGCGATGGAGGCGAGCGCTTCGGCGGTTTCGGACGCGCCCCCGAGATCGGGCTGGGCCAGCTGGACCTCGACCAGCTGCGCCAGGAGCGGAACGGCCAGCAGGTTGTCGCGGCCGATCTGGTTCAGGCGGCGGTGAAGCCTGGCGGCCGCGAGCGCGGTCTGACCCCGGGCCAGGTGAAGGCCGACCATCGCCTGGACGGCCTCAGGGAGATCCTCGTAGCCTCGGAGGAGTTCATCAGCTTCCTCCAGCCGCCCTTGCGAGACGCGGAACGAGGCCAGGCGCGTGGCCGGGTGAACGCACCGAGCTTTCTGCCCGCTCCTTTGCAGCTCGCTCAGAGTGCGGGTGAGCCATCCTTCGCCCTCCTCCCACTGGCCAGCCGCCCGCAGCACTTCCGCGCAGCACGTGCCGCAGAAGGTGAGCAGGTCCGGGTGTCCGGTCCGCTGCATGAACCCCATGACCACGGCCGTCCACTGCTCGAACCGGCTCACGTCGAGGGTGATCTCGGAGGCCAGGGTGGCCGCGCAGTACAGATCGCCGATCGTCCGGAGGTTCGTGGGTTCGCCGGCCGCACTCGCGGCCATCGCTTCGTCGAACCGGGTCATGCCCTCTTCGATCCGGCCGAGGGCGATCTCGGCTAGTCCGGCCCTCCCCAGCACGGCCAGCTCCAGGTCTGGGTCCCGGATCCGCCGGGCGACCGCCAGGGCTCGCTCGGCATGTTCGAGCGCGAGCTTCGGGTCAACGGCTCGCTCCGACTCGACCAGGGCCACCCACCCCCACTGGAGTGACCCCGGATGAGCGGCCAGGAGTTCCCTGGCCCGAGCCAGCCAGCCGTTCGCCAGCGCATGGTTACCAAGCGCTTCTGCGTGCTCGCGAGAGAGCAGTAGGGCGACGTGCGCCGCCGGCTCGTCTGAACCATCCCGACGGTAGGCTGTGTACGCTCCCTCCCAGGCCTCGATCGCACCGGGAATGTCCGACAACCACCAGAGCGCTCGGGCCAAGCCGTCCAGCCCCGCCGCCGTTTCCCTGCCCGCCAGCTCGGCCTCGAACGCGGCCCTGGCCCCGCCCCAATCAGCGGCGTGGAGCGCTTCCCATCCCGTGGACGGACCGCGTGGAGGCCCCTCGTCGATCATCGGCCGGGATCATCGCACCAGCGGCCATGCGCTGCCATGCCTGCGATGGCCGCGTGCGGCGACCCGGCGTGGACTGGCCGCGTTTCCGAACGACCCAGGAATCGCATTATGGGGAAGACCCTCGACTTGAGGGACCAACGACTGGGCCACCCACCTACCGCGCCGGAGCCCAAGCCCGACGTGGAGACGACAGGAGGGCGACGAGTTCGTCGGCTGCTGATCTCAGGCAGCCTTGCCTCCCAAGACCCGCTTCCGCTCCTCGTACTCCTCCCTAGAGAGCTCGCCCCGGGCGTAGCGCTCGTCAAGGATGTCGCGAGCGTCGGGGTCCCGATGCGTGGCGCCCCCGCGCGACCTGCCCCTCAAGGCGAAGAATGCCAGGGCAATCAGCCCGCCCAAGAACAGAACCATCATCAGCATCCCAAGGATCCAGCCGCCCCAGCCATAGCCCCACATCATTTGGACCTCACTTTCTTCCTTAAGGGCCTAGTGGTGGTCGGCCCTGGAGCCGCCCATCATTCCCAAGCCCGCGCCTGTACCGTTCAACATTCCGGGGCCGCCCACGCCGGAGCCGCCCATCATCCCCGAACCGCCCATCATCGAGCCCATCTGGCCCAGCATCTGGGCCATCTGCTCGCTCATCGCCTCGCATTGAGCCCGAGCCTCGGTGGGCATCTGCTCGCCCATCTGGTGCATCGCGGCAGAGTGGTACAGGGCGCCGCAGGTAGCTGCCATCTGACGCCAGCCGGGAGTCGTGGTCTCCCCGGAGCCGCGCCCCGCAGCAAGCGCAATCCCAGCAGTCAGGCCAAGCACAAGAACCACCGCGACCCCCACGACGACCCACCCCTTCTTCACCACTCATCTCCTCCTTGGGTGCTGGTGGCGAGCGTACCGAGCAGGGAAAACAGCTCCATGGGTCGGAAGGCCCGTTCCCTTGGGGACCTTTGGGCCGGGTAGAGCACGGCCTCAGCCTCCGCGGGCGCCGGCGAAGAGCTCGAACCCCCCGTTACGAGCGTGCGCCCCTTCGCAGGTGCGTGGCCCTCTTCCGAGCAGCCTGCCGGGCCCGCTTCTTCACTCGACCGAGGACGAACACGACGCGGCCGGCCACGAAGAGGGAGGCAGCCAGGGCGGAACCGGCGATGAGCGCGACGATCCAGTCGCTCGGGCCTCCTGGAGAGGATCGGATCCGGGAAACGGTGGCCCATAGCGAGCCCAAGAGGAACACGGAAGCCGCTGTTGCCCCCCAGAAGACAACGAAGGCACGGCTTCGCATGGCTACATACCGATGTGGGAGGCGACTGGGGTCAGCGCCGCGTAGACGATGAGGGCGATGATCGTCGCCACGATCAGCGCGCCTCCGATCATCACGGGCAGGCGCTTGGTGGGCGCTTGATCTGGGCTCCGGTCGGCTAGGGGGACAAGGAGCAACACCGCGAAGATGGCCACCGTCGCCCACAGGATCCCCGACACTCCAACCCAGTTCTCGATGGGGTAGACCCACAGCAGTGGCCATGGGGGCTTGGTCACCTCGATACCCTCCACCGGCGACGGGCCGTGGGGTGGGGGCAGCAGCACGGCGAGGGCCGCCAGCACCCCTATGAGGATCAGCGCGAACCCGCCCAGGCGAAGGAGGTGCTTGCTGAACGGCTCTGAGGGCTCGGGCTGCGGCCCCTTCCGAAACGGAGAAGGCGCCATGCCGTGGCGCTTCACCAGCAGGAAGTGTGCGGCCAGCATGAGGGTGAGCACTGCCGGCAGGACCGCGATGTGCACGACGTAGAGTCGGGTGAGGAGGGGGATCCCACCGAAGGTGGGCGAGAACCAGAACCCGAATCGCCCGAGGAGCTTGCCGATCTCGATGTTGTGCTCGAGGGCTTCAAGGGACTCCTGGTCCCACTTCAGGACGGTGCCGGTGAAGAACAGCGCTCCGGTGAGGGCCGCCAGAACGACGCCGATGATCCAGTTGGCCTCTCGTGGGCGCTTGAAAGAGCCCGATACGAATACCCGGAGGAGATGCAAGCCGACCAGCACGATCATGGCCATGGCTCCCCAGTAGTGGAACCCACGGATGAACTTGCCGAGCGTTACGTCGGTGATGATGTGTCGGACGCTCTGGTGGGCGAGCTCGGGGTCCGGGTTGTAGAACTGGGTCAGCACGATGCCGGTCGCCACCAACAGGATGAAGGTCACCAGCGATAAGCCGCCCAGCGAATAAGCCAGCTTGTTGGCGTGCTCCGGCACCGGGTACTGCAGGGCCTTCAGCCCCAGGCGTTCGTCGAGGGCGTCAAGCGCTCGACGCGTCCGCCCGGCGCCCTGTCCCTCCAGTGCTGCGGCGCTCATCTCAGCCTGCGTGCGATCGCTCCCCCGGCCAGGACGAGCACCACTGCCGCAGCCAGGAGAAGGGTTCCCTGAATCCCGCCGACCCGGCTCCTGTCGAGGGCGCGCAGGTGCGCCGGCGGGGGCGCAGGGGAGGTGGGGGGTGGGGGGGTGCGAGGCCCGGCGTTTGGAGAGACCACGGGCTCGCCCGGGCGGGCCCCTACCGACTGTTCCAGGAGCAGCAGCGTCTTCTGCATGTCTCCGGCCTCGAAGGCCGCCTGGGCCTGCTGGACCAGATCCAGGTCAACGCCCTCGGTATCCTTCGCCTCCAGCGCGTCGCCGATCTTGTCATTGATGGCATCCGTTCGATCAGGCTGGCCTTCGATGATCGCGATGGCCTCTTGGACGAGCGTCTTGGCTGGCACTTCCTGTTCCCCTTCGTGGGCAAGCGCTCCCGTCGACTGCACCAGAAGCACCAGGAGAACCGCGCCCGCAGCGAATGTCCTCAACGCCAGCCAGCCTCTACCCTTGCGTATCCTCATCTGCGCCTGCTGCTGCCCCATCTCACACGCTCCTTCCACAGCAGCCTCCGCCCTCGAGGCTCGTTGGGAATGGGCCATCCGACCTCCTGCAGCCGGGACGCACGACCTGTACGCGCCCGGAGGCGCCGGACATGACCGTCCTCGCGCCCGGGCTCGGCGCCCTTCTCGATAGGTCTTCAAGCGGGATCGCATTGATCCTTTTCGCCGCCGAAGAGTGGCGCAAGGCTATCGTCAGGCGGCTCGCCGGTGCTCGGGACGCTGGCCCTGGCTTTGATTGTGCTCCTCGTGCCGCTGCCTCCGGCCGCGCTCAGCGAGGATCATGACGTAGATGATCACGGCGATCAGGGCCACCGCTGAGCCGTACACCACCAGCAACTCGTACATCGTGAACCACCTCTACTCCTAGCATCGCCGATCGCGCTGATCAGGCCCCGGGCCGAGGGAGCCCCTCGGACCGGGACCTTCGGCCCCTGCGCACAGTCTTCTTCCCAACCGGCAGGGCCTGCGCGAGCGGGCTACCGGTGGTCCGAGGAGCGAGAAAAGCGAGTGGCCGCCTCGGAGGTGAAGGGCAGCGCGACCATCGCGACGACAGGCAGCGTTCCGGCTGCCGCGACGAGCACCCATTCCCGGAGCGTGAGGTGGGCGGTTCCGAACAGCGGCCGCGCCGCGGGCCAGAGGACGATCATGAGCTGCAGGAGGATCCCGCCTGCCACCCCTAGGAGCAGCCAGGGGTTCGAGAAGACTCCGCGATTCGGGCGCCGGGCGACGAACGCGTAGAGGAGGTGCCCCGTCATCAGGACCGAGAACATGACCGCCCGGGCGTGGCCCCACGGTTCGCCCCACGCGTAGCGCGCCACCGCGAGGCTCCCTATGGAGGCCGCCGCGATGAGCCCGCCTCGAGCGAACAACACGGCGAGACGGCGAGCTTCGAGCAGACGTTCGTCCGCTCGCCGGGGAGCCCGAGTCATCAGGGACGGATCGGGGGGATCCACGCCGAGGGCGAGGGCGGGCGGGCCATCGGTCAACAGGTTGATCCACAGCAGCTGCAGCGGAAGCAGGGGAACTCCGAGTGCGGGGAACAGGAGCAGGCTGGCCACCACCACGGTGATCTCCGACAGGTTCCCGGCGATCAAGTAGTCGACGACCTTTCGGATGTTGTCGTAGATTCCCCGGCCTTCACGCACCGCGGTCACGATCGTGGACAGGTTGTCGTCGGTGATGACCATGTCGGCGGCCTCACGAGCGACGTCGCTGCCCGACCTCCCCATGGCAATGCCGATGTGGGCCTGACGGAGGGCCGGGGCATCGTTCACTCCGTCGCCCGTCACGGCGACCACGTCCCCCCTGCTCCGAAACGCCTCCACCAGGGCCAGCTTCTGGTCGGGGTCGACGCGAGCGTAGACGGAGGTCCCGCCTCGATCGAGGTCCAGACCAGACTGCCGAAGCGTCGCTCCGGTGGTGACCTCTTCCCCCGGCGCCGTGAGTCCCATCTCCCTGGCCACAGCCGCCGCGGTGCCGGCGTGGTCCCCCGTCACCATCAGGACGCGGACCCCCGCCGAGTGAGCCTCGGCGACCGCCGCGCGAGCCTCCGGGCGGACGGGATCTTGCAGGCCGACGAGGGCGACGAAGGTGAGGTGCTTCTCCTCGTCTTCGGGGTGATCCGGAACCTGGCCGAGCCGCCGACGGGCCAGGGCCAGGGTTCGCATGCCTCGTCGGGCCATCGAGTCCGCGACGCGCAACAACTCGCTTCGGGCCGTCTCGCCGAGGGGTGCGGAAGCGCCGTCCGGGGAGAGTGCCTCATCCGACCGCTCCAGGATGCTCTCGGGGGCGCCCTTCGCCAGGAGGATCACGACGCTGCCCCTCCGATGCAGCGTGCTCATGCGCTTGCGCTCCGAGTCGAACGGGACCTCGGCGATCCGCGGTCGAGTACGGCGAAGATCGTCGTGAAACCGGGCGCCGAAAGCCTCGAGCAGCGCAACCTCCAGGGGATCGCCCAGGGGAGGATCGAGGGTGGCGTCGTTGCAGAGCGTGGCGACCTCGGCAACAGCTGCCTTCGCCTGCACGGGAAGCGTCGTGGCGGATTGCGGCTCGCCGTTCGCCATCACCACGTCCGTCATCCGCAACCGGTTCTCGGTGAGCGTGCCGGTCTTGTCGGTGAGGATCACCGTGGTGGCCCCCAAGGTCTCGACCGCCGGAAGGCGCCGGATGATCGCCCCCTCTCCGGCCATCCGTCTGACCCCGAGGGCCAGGGCCACCGTCACCACCGTGGCGAGCCCTTCGGGCACGGCGGCCACCGCCAGAGCAACCGCAGCAAGGAACGACTCCTGGACTCCAGCCCGCGAGACCCCGAGCCGCACGAGAATCAGGACGAAGACGGCGGCGGCAACCGCCACGGCGATCGCCCCCAGACGGGCTGCGGCCCCGGCCAGCTCCACCTGCAGGGGTGTCGAGGGGGCCGGCCGCTTCAGGTGCTCGGCGATGAGTCCGAGCTCCGTTCGAGGTCCCGTCGCGACCGCCACTCCCATCCCGGTACCCCGTGTCACCAGCGAGCCCGCGAACAGCATCGCCCTCCTCTCCGAGGCCGGGGCGTGCGCCGGAGCGGTGACCTGCGGGTCCTTGCGCACGGGCAGCGATTCCCCGGTGAGGAGCGACTCGTCCAGTTCGAGAGAGCTTGCTTCCACCGCGCGGAGGTCGGCAGGGACCCGATCCCCGGCCGCCACCACGACCACATCGCCCGGCACGAGCTCCCGAGCCGGCAGCGACACCACCCGGTCGTCTCGTCGGACCCGGGCGGTAGGCGTCTCCATCGTCCTCAAGGCCTCGAGGGCCCGCTCTGCCTTGCCTTCCTGACCGAGGCCGATCGCCACGTTGAGGATGACGATGGCCAGGATCGCGACGGCATCCACGCGCTCACCCAGCCCCAGTCCGGACACCGCTGCGGCCGCGATCAGGAGGAGGGTCAGGGGGTCCCGAAGGTGGCGAAGCAAGCGACTCGGCCAGCCCTCCTTGGTCGGCGGAGGGAGCTCGTTCGGTCCGAATCGAGCCAGCCTAGCCGGAACCTCTCTCGAGGCCAGGCCCGTCCCGACGTCGGCGGCGAGGCGCTTCAACGCCTCTTCGACCGGCATGCTATCGAGGCGTGGCTCCGAGGTCAGCGGTCCCGCGTCCGCGGCGTTCCCCGGACCATCCGCGCGTCGATCCGATTTCATCGCCAGGCGGTCACTTGATCGTGCTTCGTCGCATCGTGTCAGGAGACCCGTCGATCTCGTTCTGTCGTTGTGAACTGTGAGCCGAGCTGCTCCCCCCACCGGCGAGCTCGGTCCGGCTCCCCATCCAAGAGGGGACCGGGCGTTTCTGCAACGTAGAAGCTCTCCGAAGGAGCCGTGACGCGAAAGCCGAGCCGTCGGAGACGATTCTCGCCACCGCGCGCGGCCGAACCCACGACCCTGTGAGGTTTCTTGAAACGCGTGTCGAATGCAGCCGCCGCGACGCTCCCCGATCCCTTTTGGACGGCAGCGAGCCACTCGCGCAGCCCGATCCCGGCGGAAACGAGGCCTTGTTGGGCCTGCTTGGCAGCCCCTTGTCTCGTTCCCGGCCGGCTCATCCGGAACGCGTGCGTCGGGCCCCGACGACTAGCAACCCGACGTCATCCTCGATGACCGCTGGCGCATCGCCGACCGCCACGATATCGACGTTCACGCGAGATGACACACCGTCCGCAACAGCTTTCGCGATCACCCGCGTGTTGCCGAACATCATTCGAAGACCACGAGCGCGTGCATCATCGCTCTTCTCCTTCCGGCTGGACCGCTCACCGGACCACCAAGACCGGGGTCGTTCCGACGTGCAGGAGCCGGTGCGTGACACTCCCCAGCATCATCGAGCCGAAGTCGGTGAGCCCGCGAGAGCCCATCACGATGAGGTCGGCCCCGGCCTCCCGAGCGGCCTCGCTGATCGCCTTGGCCGTGTGACCGCTGAAGCCGGTGGTGAGCTCCCCCCGGGCGCTCACGCCGGCGTCCTTGAACGAGGCCACGGTACGGTCGAGGAGTTCGGCAGCCTCCTCCTGCGTCTCCAGGTCGAACCCTCCGCCCCTGGCCGGCATGCGCTCCCGCACGTGCAGCACCACGACCTCCGAACGCAGCGTCGAGGCCAGCCCGCGCGCCACCTCCGTTGCTCTGTCCGAGGCCTCGGACCCATCGATGGCCAGCAAGATCGTCTCGAACATCGCTCCTCCCTTCCTATGGCCTATGCCCTCCAGCAGGCCAACTGTCAGAGCAAGCATCCTTCGAGAAGTCCTTTAAGGCACCGGACGAACGGCCCGGCGCATTCGGGCCGGTAGTCCCTAGTCCTCTGCCCTCCCGCCGTAGACCCTTGAGGAGGATGAAAGGAGGACCCGATGACATCTCGCGAGACGCTGGAATGCAGGATCTACATGGCCGAGGATGCGATGTATCGGCGAAGCGACGAGCTGAACCGCCACTTGCATGAGCTGGAGTCGAGGCTGAACGGCCTGACGGCCGCAGTCCACCGGGTGCTGTGCGAGACCGGTCGGACGCCTGTCGAGGAGAAGACCGGCACGATCGTGCAGGCGGTCGAGGCCTTCGAAGCGGGCACCGACCTCGGCGAGATCAGGGCCTTGGCCGAGAGGATCACGTCCCTGAAAGGGCTGATCGAGGGCTTCGAGCGGGAGGCCGCGGAGAGCTTCAAGATGCCCGGTGCGAGTTTCGAGGATCGCCCGCTTCTAGATGTCCTCGCCGCGACAGGCTAAGGTCCGAAGGTTGCAAACGATGAACAAGCGAACGAGGTTCACCCGAGACGAAGCCAGGCTGCTGGGCTCCATCCTCGGGGTGCGATGGGAGGAGAGTCCCTTCGATCTCGAGCAGTTCCGGCAGGGGCTGGACGTGGAGCTGGAGCACGGACGGCGCGACCCAACCACCAACGTGACGGACGACGATCCCCTGCTCACGGCCAAGATCGCCCTGGCCCACATGCGCGAGCTGCCCGACTATTACACGAGGCTCGCCCGGATGGAGAGCGAGGGAGAGCAGGAGCACCGGCGGGAGGAAGTGCCGGCATGAAGGTTTGGGAGATCATGTCCAGACCGGTCACCACGATCCCTCCAGACCTACCGATGAAGCACGTCGCAGCGATCCTGCTCGAGAAGCGGATCAGCGGCGTCCCCGTGGTCGACGAGGAGGACCGTCTGCTGGGGATCGTGACCGAGGCCGACCTCATCCCTCTGGAGACCGAGCCCGACCCACGGAGCCACATCCTGCCCCTCCCCCGTCGACTGAGACCCCTCCCGGCCTCGGCGGAACAGGTGATGACCCGCGACGTCATCTGCCTGAACGAGGAGGCTGATGTCGGGGAGGCCGCCCGCCTGATGGTGGACCGGCACGTCAAGCGGATTCCGGTCCTGTCTGAGGGCAAGGTCGTCGGTATCGTCAGTCGCCGGGACATCCTGAAGGTGCTCGCCAGGACCGACGACGAGATCCGGATAGAGCTCGGCGACGTGCTGGACGATGAGATCGCGATGCTCGGCCGGTTCCGGGCTGAGGTTTCGGGAGGGATCGTGACGCTTCGCGGTCCGATCGACGAACGTGAGAGAAGGCTGGCCTACCTCCTCGCAAGGAGAGTTCCCGGCGTGGTCGAGGTGCGCTTCGCCGGCGAAGTGCCTGCACGCCGGGGGGCATGAGCCGCTACCCGGCCGATCGTGAGGCCGACGTCGTTCTGCGCGACGGGTCCACCATCCACGTTCGCCCGGTGCGCCCCGATGACGAGCCGGCCGTCCTGGAGTTCCTTCGGGGACTGTCGGACGAGGCCCGGTATCTCCGATTCTTCTCCGGCACGGTCGACCTGACCGAGGCCGCGAGGCGAGCGGTCGAAGTCGACTACGACAGGCGGTTCGCCCTGGTTGCGGAAGCGGGCAGGGATGGTCGCGTCGTGGCACATGCCACGTACCTCGCCACGGCTCCGGAGCGAGCCGAAGTGGCCCTTGCCATCGCCGACGCCTACCAGGGGCGTGGGCTGGGGACGATCCTGCTCGGCCAGCTCGCCGAGGCAGCCGAGCGGCATGGCATCGAGCAGTTCGAAGCGCGCGTGCTGCCGCAGAACCAGCAGATGATCCAGGTCTTCCGGGAGAGCGGCTTCCCCGTTGACCTCCACTACGAGCTGGGCGAGATCACAGTGGAGTCCCCGACCTCTCTCTCCCCCGAGGCGCTGGAGCGCTTCGAGCGCAGGGAGCAGACCGCCGCGATCGCGGCCATGGGGAGGTGCCTTTCCCCCCGCGCGGTGGCCGTGATCGGGGCCTCACGCTCGCGCGGAACGATCGGCGGGGAGGTGTTCCACAACCTCATCGACACGGGGTTCAACGGTGCCGTCTACCCGGTCAACCCGGGAACGGACGTGGTGCAGTCCGTCGTGGCCTATGCCGCCGTCGGAGACATCCCCAGCCTCGTCGACCTGGCCGTGATCGTGGTCCCAGGGCCCCTCGTCGTTGACGTGGCCCGTCAGTGCGGCCAGAAGGGCGTCCGGGCCCTTGTGGTCATTTCCTCCGGGTTCGCCGAGACCGGGGAGGAGGGCCGGTCCCGCCAAAGCGAACTCCTCGCCGTGTGTCGTGAGTTCGGCATGCGCCTGATCGGGCCGAACTGCATGGGCATCATGAACGTCTCTCCCGAGGTGCGGCTGAACGCCACGTTCGCCCCAGCGTTCCCGCCCCACGGCCGGGTCGGGTTCTCCTCCCAGAGCGGAGCCCTGGGCCTGGCGGTGATCGACTACGCGAGCAGCTTGGGCCTGGGACTCTCGTCGTTCGTGTCCGTCGGCAACAAGGCCGACATCTCCGGCAACGACCTCATCCACTACTGGGAGACCGACCCGGACACCGACGTGATCCTGCTGTACCTGGAGTCCTTCGGGAATCCGCGGAAGTTCGCCCGGATCACCAGGCGGGTCGGCAAGCAGAAGCCGATCATCGCGGTGAAGAGCGGCCGTTCAGCGGCCGGCGCTCGAGCCACGTCCTCACACACCGGTGCGCTGATCGCGGCGTCGGACATCACCGTCGACGCGCTCTTCCGGCAGACCGGGGTGATCCGGACAGACACTCTTGCGGAGATGTTCGACGTGGCCTCGCTCCTGGCGAACCAGCCTCCGCCTGAGGGCACCCGCGTCGGTATCCTCACGAACGCGGGCGGCCTGGGGATCCTGTGCGCCGACGCCTGCGAGGCGGGCGGGTTGGAGGTCCCGGCCCTTCCCGAAGAGACCCGTCGGCGACTCTCCGAGTTCCTGCCGCTGGAGGCGTCGGTGGGCAACCCCGTGGACATGATCGCCTCAGCCACGGCTGAGGACTACGGACGGGCCATCGAGACCCTCGCTGCCAGCGGTTCGGTTGACGCCCTCATCGTGATCTTCGTGCCGCCCCTGGTGACCAGGGCGGAGGACGTCGCACGGGCCATCCGCGGCACGGCCGGGGAACTCGACGACCGACTGCCGCTGCTGTCCGTGTTCATGTCGGCCCAGGGCGTGCCGCCCGAGCTTCGAGGCGATGGCGTCCGGATCCCCTCCTACGCGTTCCCCGAGGAGGCCGCTCGCGCCCTGGCCCACGCTGCTCGTTACGGCGCATGGAAAGCTCGCCCCGAAGGCACGGTATCCGAGTTCTCCGATATTCGTTCGGCGGACGCCGCCGATCTGCTACAGGCGCACGTCGCCGATGGACCCGGGTGGCTCCGTCCGGACGAGGTGGCTTCCCTCTTGTCCTGCTACGGTCTCCCGCTCGCCGAATGGCGGCTGGCGGATTCCCCGGAGGCGGCGGCCGGTGCAGCCGGGGAGCTCGGCGGTCCCGTTGCCCTGAAGGCCGTGGCTGCTGGGCTGGTGCACAAGACCGAGGCGGGCGCGGTCCGGCTGGGGCTGGACTCTGCTCCGCAGGTCGAGGAGGCGGCGCGGGACATGACGGTCGCCGTCGAGCGGGCCGGGCACGACGTCGAACGCTTCCTGGTCCAGCGGATGGCGCCCGCCGGCGTGGAGATGCTGATCGGGGTCGTGCACGACCCGCTGTTCGGTCCCGTGGTGGCCTGCGGGGCGGGGGGTACGGCGGTGGAGCTGGTGCGCGACGTCTCGGTCCGGATCACCCCGCTCACGGACCTGGACGCGGGGGAGATGATCCGGTCGCTGGCCACCTTCCCCCTGTTGGAGGGGTTTCGCGGCGCCCCTCCCGCCGACATCCCCGCCTTGGAGGACGCGATCCTTCGAGTCAGCGCCATGGCGGAGGCGCACCCGGAGATCGCCGAGCTCGACTGCAACCCGGTCGTCGTCCTACCGAAGGGTGTGGTGATCGTGGATGCGCGGGTCCGCGTGGAGGCTCCGATCCCGCCCCTCCCGGTGTCCGCGCGCCGGCGCGAGGCCTAAAGCCGAGCCGACCATCGCACAGGCTTGGCTGGACGACCTTCTTCGGAGCGGGCCGAGGGTCCCACCAATTCAGGGCCGATCTCCCCGAGACGGCCGCCGTGTCGATGCCGACACTTGGCAGCAATGACCGTCAGGACGACGGCCGCTCCACCGCGGCCGAGGAGAGAGGAGACCACCGTGTCGCCCACCGATCCCGAGCGAGACCCGCTGTTCCGGGGCCTGATCGCCCTCATGGCCGTTGCCTTGGTCGTGATGATCGTCTTCGTCGGGCTGAGCAAACGCAACACCACGGGAGCGGGCGCCGCCCCGGCCTCGGCGGAGGCGGCAGGCGACAGCTCCGGCACGTCCGGGATGGCCGGGCAGAGCGGCTCCATAGACTCCATGAGCGCCGAGCAGATGGCCGCCGGGCACGAGCAGTCCATCAAGACGTACCCGGCGAAGACCCAGGGCCAGGGCAACCAGATCCTGCAAACGCAGATCGTGAACGGCGTGAAGGTGTTCCATCTCACCACCTCGCCCGTCCGGTGGGAGTTCGCGCCCGGGCAGTTCGCACAGGCCTTTGCATACAACGACCAGGTGCCGGGCCCGCAGATCCGCGTCCACCGCGGCGACACGGTCAGGGTCGTCCTCACCAACCACCTCACCCAGCCGACGACGATCCACTGGCACGGGCTTACCGTCCCGAACGCGATGGACGGGGTCCCCTACGTCACCCAGGATCCGGTGATGCCGGACCAGGCCTTTACGTATCAATTCAAGGTCGTCGACCCGCCGGGAACGTACCTGTATCACTCGCACTTCAACTCGACCGAGCAGGTCGGCGACGGTTTGTACGGAGCGTTCGTTGTCGTGCCGCGCCACTCCTCGTGGGACGTGGAGTACGCCGAGATCCTGAACGACGGCACACTCGGCTTCACGATCGATGGGAAGGGCTGGCCGGCGACCGCTCCTCTCACCGCCACGCTTGGTCAGACGGTGCTCATCCGGCTTGCCAACGTCGGGCAGATGCTGCACCCCCTGCACCTGCACGGGTATCACTTCACCGTCATCGCCCAGGACGGTGCGTCGGTGGGGCGCCCATACAGCGCCGACACGCTGGTCATCGCACCCGGTGAGACCTACGACGTCATCGTGCGCGCCACGCACCCCGGCGTGTGGGCGTTCCACTGCCACATCCTGAGCCATGTTGAAGGGCCGCAGGGCATGTTCGGCATGGCCACGGCCCTGATCGTGCGGTAGCGAATGTCAGCAAGGGTCGGGACGATCATGGGCGACGGAGCGACCCTTCAACATTCGGGGGCCCGGTCAGACTGGAAGAGGCGAAAGGGTGGTCGGTAGCGGGCGTTCACGGAGAGCTGGGTCCGATTGCCGCCCAGGCGGGACCTCGAGATCGGCTTCCAGCGACGGGAACGGTGACTCGGCCCCCGTGGCCCGCCACGCCATGGGCAACAGCGTCTTCGACGCGAACCAGAACGGTTTGCCCAGCTCGATCTGGATCTGCTTCTCCACCCGCTGGCCCCGGAGGGTCCGAACCCGACCTGTGCGAGCAGCAGCTCGCCACGGACCTCGGCATCCGCGGCCAGGCAGGGGATCCAATCCTGCGGCGACCGCAGGATCGCCTCTTCCACCTCCTCGAACGGGAAGGGGTCGGGTCCAACGTCCTGCCGGTCCGGGGCCAGATGACCCCTCTCCTCCTGCGCCGTCGGTGTTGAGATTCGCCCGACCGCTTCCGTCTCCGTGGGGAGGAGGCTCGCATGAAGAGGAGCGTGGTGTTGCTCGTGGAGCAGGACCCCGAGCTCCGAGACCGGATGGGGGGCTGGGTCGAGGAGGCGGGGTACGAGGTGGTGATATGCCCCGGGCCCTCGGCTCCCGACTACACGTGCGTGGCCTCCCGAGGCGTCCCCTGCGCCCTGGCCCGGGCCGCTGACCTCGTCGTGTTGGACCTATGGCTGGCCAGCGACAGCGCCTTGCAAGGCACGTCCTCCACCAAGCTGTTGTCGTACTACCTCCGAGCTGGCAAGCCGGTGGTCGGTCTCTCTCCGGGCCGGGATCACAGTCGGCTGGTCAAGCTGTTCCTGGAAGAGGACGTGGTCCTGCTGGACTGGCCTCCCGATCAACGTGAGCTGGCGGAGACGGTCGGAGCGGTACTCCGGGGCACCTCGGAGGCCAAGAACGGAGGTGAATGACATGCCGATGTGGGGTTGGCACGACGGAGGGAGTTGGTGGGTCATGGTGGTGTGGATGGGCGTGTTTTGGGGGCTCATCGTCGCCGGCATCTTGCTCGTTATGCGAATGGCGACCCGCTCGGCCCCGCCTCCGCCCGACCAGGAGGAGTCTTCGGGCCGGCGCATCCTCGATGAGCGCTTCGCCCGGGGCGAGATCGACGAGCAAGAGTACAGGAGGCGCCGGGAGATCCTGGCTCACTGAGGGAAGTCGGGCCCTGCCAGGAGCGGCGAGAACGAGGGAAGAGGATGGTTCCGAGTAACCTTCGGCTCGGCTTTTCAGCCTCCTATTGTCGGTCTGGCCTCTCGGCCTTTCCTATCGTCGGTGGACCTTTCGGTCCGTTCCTATCGATTGCTCGGAACCAAGACGCACACTACTCCGGCGTCCTGCAAGCCGCCAGGGACCATCGTCCCCAAGTTCTTGGGACCCATGCCCCTTGTGCGATCGGCCTTTCGGGCTGCGGCGCGAGGGGGCTCTCGCTGTGACCCAATCCACTTCCAGCGGTTACCCGAGGATCCGCGCCTCGCCGTACCCGGCCGATAGGCCCAGTCGCTGTTCGAACCGCTGGGGACCGAACTGGTGGAGCGCTGGATCCGTGAGCTCCCCCATCACTAGGGCGGCCACGTGCCGCCCCAGAGCTGGAGCCAGCTTGAAGCCATGCCCGCTGGTGCCAGCGTCCACGAAGAGGCCGGGGCCGATTTCACCGATGACCGGTTGCCAGTCGGGGCTGACGTCGTACAGGCTGGCCCATCCGCCGTGCACCTCCGCTTGCTCGAGCTCGGGGAGCCTTCGCATCACGGGCCTGATCAGATCGGCCAGCTCGGTATCGCTCACTCCCTCCGGGTAGTCGTCGGGGTCGGCAGGATAGGCCGGATGCAGCGGCCCCACGAGGAACAGGCTTTTCCCTTCCGGGCGGAGGTAATAGCCACCGGGGAGGTCCGCATGAAGGGGTACCGGCCGCGTGCCGGCCCACCGGAACGTCCCCACGATGTGCCGCTCGACGGTCAAGGGCAGTTCGACGCCGGTCTGGCGAGCCAGCGCCCCGGTCCAGGGACCGGCCGCGATGAGGACACGAGCGCACCCCCACACTCCCCCGTCTGAGGTAACCAGCACCGCTCCTCCTCCGGCCCGCGGCTCGATCCTGGTGACCTCGGCGCCGAGCCGGAGTCTCGCTCCGAGCTGGCACGCCCCCTCGATGAGCCCATAAGTAGCTCCGGACGGGTCGGCGTAGCCCGCGTCTCTCTCCCAGGCCCCCAAACCGACCCCGCCGAGATCGAAGGCCGGAAATCTCCTGTGGATTTCGGCTGGCTCGAGGACCTCCGTGGGGATGTCGAGTTCGTTCAGCTTTCCGACTGCCTCCAGGACCTGTTCGCGATCCTCCTCGGCGTGAAGGAACAGCGCACCCGTCCGGCGAAAATCGGCGCTTCGTCCGATGATCTCCTCGAATCGCATGAACATGTCGATGCTGTCCCGGGCGATCTCGGCGAGGAATCCGTTCGTGTAGTAGGCGCGGCAGATGGCGCTGGAGCGTCCCGTCGGGCCACTCGCCGGCGTCCCGCGCTCCAAGACCACCGTACGAACTCCCCGAGCCGCCAGATGATACGCGGCGGAGGCGCCGTGGATCCCGGCGCCGATCACTCCGACGTCGAACGTCTCCATCGAGCTGGATCCTCGGTTCGCTCGAGGCGGACGCGCAGGGCCGAAGGTCCTGCCGGGGGCGGGACCGATCTCACTTCGCGAGTGGAGGCATGCCGAAGCTCGCTGATGTGGCCGGGTCCCTCGGGAAGCGGGACCCCTGGCCCTGCCCGATGTTCCTCGCCGGCCGTAGCCTCGCTGGCGGAGTCCTTCCAGTAGGTGGAGCATGAAACTCGAAGTGTGGGATGAGATGAGCGCCGCGGAGCGCCGGATCGACGATCTGTTCAGGGCGTTCCTTGGCCCTCGGGCCAGATTCTTCTTCCCGGTCATCCCGAGCGCCTGGCACCGGCCGTTCGTTCCCCCGGCGGATGT
>WNGB01008857.1_pt1 | contig 32074 bp, 33 predicted proteins | sample 5400681 | NCBI WGS metagenome assembly WNGB01 (sample SAMN13153367, study PRJNA577476) | soil metagenome | isolation source: 115 cm soil or saprolite under grassland replicate 2 | place: USA:California | collected 2016-06-15
GGTGTGGGTGAGGCTGTCGAGTGTGTCGTCAGTGATGGTGATCTTGAGGGTGGCCTGGTGCCGTTCCCGGTTGTAGATGATCTTCAGGTCGAAGGTGTCGTAGAGGGCGCGTTGCAGGTGTTCGGGCGCGTGGGGCAGGTGGAGCCGGAGTTGGGGTAGCCGGTTGAGCAGGTCCGGGTCGGTGGCTGGTTGGTGGGCGGTGGCGGCCTGGAGGGTGTCGCGTTCGGTTTCGGTGTGCCGGATCTGGTTGGCGAGGTCGGCGAACCGGTCCCGGATGGTTTTCCGGAACTCGCGTCGGGTCTGGGGGTCGAGGCCGTCGTCCTCGTCGCTTTCGAGTTGCTCGAGGAGCTTGGCCTGGCGGCGGCGCCGGTCGTCGATGTGTTTGGTGAGCGCGGCGGCGCGGCGGGCGCGGTCGTCAGTGGCGGTGTGGTGTTGGTCGCCGAGTTGGGTGGCCAGGTGGTGGTGGCGGTCGGGGCCGAGGACGCGGGTGGCGAAGAAGTCGTGCACGGCGGCTGTGAGTGCGTCTTCGCGGACCCACACGGTCTTGGGGTGCTGGGGGTACCAGGGTTTGTCGGCGTGGTGCCGGGCGTCGGGTTGGCAGGCGTAGTAGGTGCCGCCGCGGCGCCGGGTCTTGCCGTGCATCCGCCGGCCGCAGGTGTCGTGGATGATGTAGGAGCGCAGCAGGTAGGTGCGTGTGGTCTGCGGGTGGCTGTTCGGGTCGGCGCCGGTACGGGAGCCCTGGCGGGTGCGGGCGACCGGGGCGGCGGCGTCGAACAGTTGCCGGGTGATGAGTGGTTCGTGGGTGGGTATCGGTGACCAGGTCCACGCGGACGGGGGGTTGACCTTGCCGGTGCGGCGTCCGCGGCGGGGTTGCGGCGCCGGTTCCAAACCATGTGCCCGGTGTACTTGGGGTTGGTCAGGATCTCCCGGACCGCCGAGCCGGTCCAGGTGCCGACCGCGCGGGTGGGGTCGACTGGCTGGGGTGGCGGGTTGGCGGCCGGGTCGGCGTTGAGCCGGTCGGCGATGACGTCGTAGGACAGCCGGTCCACGGCCCGCAGGTGGTAGATGCGGGTCACGACCGGGCCGCGGGCCGGGTCGGGGACAAGGCGGTGTTTGGTGCGGCCTTCGGCGCGGCGGGCCGGGACCGGGTGGGGGATCTTCTCGGCCAGGTAGCCGTAGGGGGGTTTGCCGATGTTCCAGCCCTGGATGGTGTGCTGGATGAAACCCTCCCAGGACAGTTCCAGCATGTTCAGCACGTACCACTCGGAGATGGCCTGTTTGACCCGGCGGGTCAGCACCGGGGTGGCCTTCTTCGGCCGCCCCGCGCCGCCGGCGCCGGCCAGCCCGGGGATCAGGTCGGGGTGGATGCCCTCATCGACCGCCAGCAGCGCGACGCCGGTTTGCTCCAGTTCCCATTCGATGGTGGTGCCGATGCGGGTGATCCGGGAGATCCGGTCGATCGACTCGCACACCACCGCGACGAACCGCCGGTCCGGGCGGCGGGCCTCGGCGAGCAGGTCGTTGATCCCGCCGTCGCGGGGGATGCTGATGTCGAACCGGGCGTAGTCGCCATGCTGGCCGCGTTGGTCCAGTTCCATCCGCCCGGACTCGACATCGAAGAAGTGCGCGACGATCACGAACCCCGGCGGGAGCGCCGTCCGTGCCCTGTCCAGCTGCCGGGGCAGGGACAGGGTGGGGTCCTGGGCTTCCTCATCGGAGACCCGGGCGGCCCAGGCGACCGGCACCATCGCCGGCACGACCGGTGCGGCGGCCGGCTGCGGCGGCGCCCACGGCGCCGACGACAGAGCCGGGTGCTGCCATGGTGTTGCCGGTCCATCGGGGAGTTCAGCCGTCCCCGCCGCGGTGGTCATGCTGCCGTCCTTTCCGCCCCGCCGGAGCATCAGCCGATACGGCTGGTGTGGGTGGACTGGTGGCGGCCCAGTCCAGCAGGGCCCGGATCGCCGCCACCTGCCGTTCCCGCCAGGCCGCTGCGCCCGGACCGTCCACCGTGACCAGTTCCACCCGCACCACCAGAGGGTGCCCTTCGGCCGCCGGATCACCCCGCCGGTCGGTGGACGATAGCTCCACTCCGGGCGAAGCGGTCGGCCGCCGAACAAACCGCTCCTGGCTGTGGCCCTCGGCCGGCTGAGCGCCCGATCTGTCTGGCCGGGCGTTCACGCCGCAGCAACCCCCACGAGGCCTGCCCCGGCGCCGGGGCCGCGGGCGGGGTGGTCAGCCGGGTGGCGGCGTCGGTGAGGTTCACCTGATGCCGAGCCACCGCTCTGTTCGCCGGGTCGGTCCCGCCGCGTTCGCCGTCGCCGGCCTGCGGCGTCGGCGGCACCGCAGCCTCCGGTCCGGGCGGGCCAGGCGAGGATGTCCTGGCAGGGGAACCCGGCGGTGATCACGTCCACCGATGGGACGCCTGCCCAGTCGGGAGTGGTGATGTCGCCGAGGTTCGGCACGTCCGGGTATCGGGCGGCCAGCAGTCGGGTGATGTCGGGGTCGGGGTCGGCCACCCACGCCACCTCCACCCCGCTGACGGTGGCGGCGAGGCCGAGGTCGCCGTAGCCGCTACACAGCGATCCGACAACCGGCGCGCCCGGTACCCAGTCCAGGTGCGGGTGGGTGTGTCGCTGGTACAACGGGACGCTCACGCTGCCCACCTACCGTCGGCAGCCAGTCCGCCTGCGACGGTGCTGCGAGCGGCCTGCAATGGCTCGTCGACGCCGGCCGGGCGCAAGAACTCGCCGCTGGCCGCGGCCCGGTCACCGATGGTGGTCTTGTGGATGCGGTGGTAGTACGCCAGAGCGTAGGTGGAGCAGTTGGATTCGCTTCGGTGGCCTGGTCGGCAGCCGGGTGTGTGTCGGCCGGCGTAGGACCAGGCCATGGAGTCGGCGGAGGTCAGCAGTGGCCCGTACCGGGTCAGGCCGCCGGTCTTGACCCCGAAGCCGTGCAGTCGCAGCCCGAGGGCGTGCAGGGTCGCGATGATGGTGTGGATCTGGGCGGTGTGCTGCCGGCGGCACACCGAGCCGATTCCGACTAGTCGCTGCGGGGCGAGACTGACCCCGAGCCGGTGGTACCTGTCGACGTGCCGGAGGTAGTCCGAGGTCGACCGTCCCTGGATGACCGGGATGATCGGCAGATCCGGGGCCAGGTCGCGCAGGGCGAGGTAGTTGTCGGTAGTCCGGCGTTGGTGAGTCTGGATATCGAGGCCGGCCCAGCTCCGCCGGGCATGGGGTGCGTGCGGGTGCCGGTGTGTGGTGGTCATGCCGCTGCCTTTCCGGTCGAACCAGAAATGGGCTGGCCGCTGCGGCAGCCCCAGGGCGAGCATCCGTCCGGGTCGGCGCCGTTGTGGCCGCGGCGGGGCCGCAGATCGGCCAGGTCGAGGGGGACCCGGGAATGGTGCAGGAAGTACTGCCCGCGCAGGGGCTGCCCTGCCGTGGTGGCGGCGGGGTGTCCGTTTCGGATGGCGTGGTCGAACGCGACCGCGGCGGCCCATTCGGTGGGCCGCTGGTCGCGCATCTGCCGCCACGTGCCGTTTCCGTGGAACGGGCACCCGACACACGAACTGCGGGCGACCTGGCCCCAGCCTCGGCGTCGCAGGTAGGCGAGGCAGTCGCCGCGGGTCCAGCCCAGTTCGATGAGGGGGAAGGTGTTCTTGAGGTAGTTGACGCCGGAGTCTTTGGCGCGGTGGAACTCATCGGTGCTGATCCCGATCGCCTGCTCCGCATAGACAAATGGGCGATTTCAAGTGGTGAGTGCGTCAGGCTGCTGTTAGAAGAAACTCATCAAGCTTCTCCGCGGGTGTTCTCCAGCCGAGCGTCTCACGGGGTCTAGTATTCAGCTTGTCCGCAACGGAGTCAGTTCGGCCTGGGTGTAGCCGGAAAGGTCGGTTCCTTTCGGGAAGTACTGCCGCAGCAGCCCCCTTCACACTCCTCGGTGTCCTTACCGTTATCGCGACCGTCACTGGACAAGCGGTAGGTATCTGGTTGTGGCGACGGAGACGGCCGACGTCGGCGATCACCATGTGGCCGAAGGCGCGCATGTCGCGACGGCGGGTGAACGGGCTGCTGTACAGCGGCCGTTGGTCACGTCGGCGGCCCGGTAGGTACTCGGTCCATCCGGCCGCGACGGTGCGCAGGACGCCGGACCGGCCAGGTCGGCGGCGCGGATGCGCAGGCACTCCTGTGCCAGGCGGTGCCACCGCTGCGGGAACGCCGTTAGGACGTAACGGGCGGCGACCTGCTTGGAGCAGATGTCGCCGGTGGCCAGGGTGTAGTGCATCCGGCTCACGCCGGTGACCGCCCAGGCAGCGGCGTACGGGGTGAGCGCGAACAGGCCGCGGGTGCTGCCGAGTCGAGCGCAGCGGGTCAGCCAGCACCGCCAGTAGCTGTCCAGGTTGCCTCGGATCTACACGGCCAGTGCCGCCGGGTCGGTCCAGATGTCGAGGTCGGCCGGCCGTGGTCCCCGGCAGGCCAGGCCGTAGCGGGCCAGGGTGTGCCAGGTCACCGGGCCATCGGGGCCGCCACGCTGGTCGGCCGGGACCGGTCGTCGTGGCTGTGTGCACGACCCAGCCGAGGCGGGATCGCGGGTCAGGTCGCGCCAGGTCACATAGATCCCGTCAAGGAACGGCCGGCGCCACCGGCGCCGCACCTGGGCGTGCGCCCGGGACTGCGCCGCACGGGCGGTCGGACCCCAGCCGGGTCGCGGTCACCGCGACGAAGTCGATATCACTGCCGCGGGGACGAAGTCGCCGAGGGCGGCGGAACCGACGAGGTACAGACCCCCGACCAGGCCAGCCGCCTGCGTATCCACCGCCTCGAGGTAACTGCCGACAACCTAGGGCACGACAGGATCCTGCGGCACGACGCCGAAGTCTGCCACCAACCGCACCCGGTGCGGGGCGTGGCAGTGGACTACGACCTGCGCGGGTGAAGCGCGTCGCCCGTTCGCACGATGTCCCTGCGCGGCTCGTCCGGGTGCCTGGATTCCGGGGCATGTAGGAGTCCCGAGCCGTTGCTGCACGGACTCATCGCCAGGCAGGTGCCGGAGCCGGCCACAGGTTGGGCCGCTGGGACGTCGTCACCGTCTGGGTCCGCAACCAACCGGGCCCGGGGCGTTGGTGAACCACGACGCGCCGCTGACCGGATGGCTGCGTTCCCGGCTCGGACGCCGGCCCGACGCCGAGGACAACATGACGCTGGTCACCAGGTGCTGGATGAGCGGCCACCCAATGATCGGATCGACGTCAGCGACGTCGTTGCTGGCCGCGCGTAGCACCTCGCCTCCCGCCCCTCGAGGTGGCGGGATCTGATCGTTGGCAGCATCCGGGGTGGCTCGTCGCATTCTTAGGTACGTGGATGCCAGCGGCGAGGTGCCGTTCGAGGAGTGGGTGGCGGCGCGGGGTGCGCAGTTGCTGCGGTTCGCCGATGCCCTGTGTGGGGACTTCCACCGGGCCGAGGACCTGGTGCAGTCGGCGCTGGCCAAGGCGTTGGGCCGGTGGTCGGTGGTGGTCGCGATGGCCCACCCGGAGGCGTACCTGAAGGCGATGATCGTCAACGACTACCTGGGGTGGTGGCGCCGGCGGTCCCGTACCGAGGTGCCGATGCCCACACCGCCGGAGGTGTCCCGGTTCGGCGGCGCGGATCTGGCGGTCGGGCAGGCCAGCCGGGACGCGGCGTGGCGGCTGCTGGCTCGGCTGCCGCGCCGGCAGCGGGCGGTGTTGGTCCTGCGCTACTACGAGGACCTCTCCGATGAGCAGATCGCCAGTGTGCTGGGCTGCGCGGCCAGCACGGTGCGGTCCAGCGCCAGCCGCGCACTGGCCGCGCTACGCGTTGTCGTACCGCAACTGGATCGGGAGACCCTGCCATGACAGAACCAGCAGTGGAAAACGTCGTCCGGGCGGCCATTACCGAACATGAGGATCCGCGGGTCATCGAACGGGCAGCCGGCCTGGCCGCCGGAGCGCGGCGGTTGGCGCGCCGCCGCCGCGCCGCCCGCCTGACGTCCGCGGCCGGCGCGACCGTGGCCGTCATCGGCGCCGGCGCAGTGCTCGCCGTGGCGCTGCGGCCCGCCACCCGCCCCGCGGAACAGCGCGCCGGGACGACCCGGGCAGCCACGTCCCCGGCGCCGGCCCCACCCGACCCGGCACAGCGGGCCGTGGCCGGACGGCTGGACCGGGCGTTCCGCGCGGTGTGGACGGCCCCGGACGGGAAGGACCTGATCCTGGTCTCCCTCGGCCCGACAGGCCGTGCGGGGTGGACCAGCAGCTATCGCTACCCGGCCGGCGACCACCCGGCCGAGCCCGGGTTCACCGTGGCCCGTCCCGGACGGCCACCTACCCCGGCCGAGCTCAACCCGTGCGCCCGGCCCCAGGGCCCGGTCACGGCTAGCCTCTGCCAGTTGACGACCCGGCCCGACGGCAGCCGGCTGCTCAGCTACGAGCGTTCCGGGATGGACGGCCGGCACTGGAGCTACGCCACCGTGGCGACCCATTTCCGCACCAACGGCGAGGTGGTGACCGTTCAGATCGGCATCACCTCCGACGACGGCACCGCGATCATGCCCGATTGGGCCTTCGGGCCGAACGAGCTGGCCCGGATGGCCACCGATCCCCGGCTGAGTCTGCGGTGAGCTTCAGCGTTGGTCGTTCCCGTGGGGCCAGGTCGTGGATCTGGCCGTGGTTGGCCGGGGTGCTGTCGAGGAGGCCGCGCGCGGTGAGTGCGGCGGCGGTCCGTCCGAGGGGTGTGGTCGGTGGTGCTCAGGCCGCGGTTGATCAGGGAGTAGCGGGCCGCGGCAAGAACGACGCGCCCGTCGCGACGGGACAGATATGTACCCGACGGCGAAGCCCATTACCGGACTTCGCCGGCGCGGAGCCGGTGATCTGGCGCCTCGCTGCATCGCAGCATGAAGGGCTGGCGGCGGCTTCAGCCCCTCGCCTCCTACACGGTCCGGCTTTACCATCGCCGCCGTGAGGGGAGCCGGCGGGTGACGCGCTGGTCGGAAGCGCCGGCGTTCCGGCTGGTGCGGATGGTGACCCCTGCAGCGGCGCTCAGGGTGGAGTGCTACCGACATCGAGGTCGCCACCCCGGTGGCCAGCCGCGGGTCAGGGTGGGTGAAGCTGTGCCCGAGCAGACAGGCAGGACTGAGCGGTGGCGTCGGTACTGGGACAAGCATTCCATGTCCTACGACCGGCAGATGGGGTTCCTCGGCCGGAGGTTGTTTGCCGACATCCGGGACTGGGTCTGCCAGCGGGCCACCGGCGACGTTCTCGAGGTTGCCATCGGGACCGGCCTCAATCTGGCCCACTACCTGCCCGAGGTGCGGCTGACCGGGATTGAGTTGAGCCCGGCGATGCTGCAGATCGCCCGCCGTCGGGCTGCCGAGCTGGGCCGCGAGGTCGATCTGCGGGAGGGGGATGCGCACCGGCTGGATTTTCCGGACGGGTCCTTCGACACGGTGGTGTGCACGTTCTCGCTGTGCGCGATACCGGACGAGCGGCGCGCGGTCGCGGAGATGCGGCGGGTGCTTCGCCCGGGCGGGCTGCTGCTGCTGGCCGATCACGTCGCGGGTGGGTCCTGGCCGGTACGGGCCGTTCAACGGTTGCTGGAGGTCGGCACCGTGCCGTTGGCTGGCGAGCACTACCGTCGGCGGCCGCTGCTCACCGTCCGCACGGAGGGGTTCCACGTCGAGGAGCGGCAGCGGTTCGCCCTCGGCATCGTCGAACGCTTGGCCGCCCGAAGACCACAGACTTGAGGCTCGGGCGAGGTGAGGGACTCGGCACGCGGACTTCCTGACCGGCGCGGCAGGCCATTGCGGGGTTGGTTGCCCGCTGGCTGCAGTAACCTGCTGCTGCTGGTCGTGGTGCCGGTGGTGTTCGTGGTGGTGGCCGCCGGGTCGCTGTCCGATGCGGCCGACCTGCTCGGCGGGGCCTCCCGCGGCGAGCAGGTGCCGACCGCGACCGCTGGCTGGGCGGCCGCTTTCCTGGCCGGCACCGCGATGTACTTCCAGACCTCCTCCGCCCGCGACGCCGACCGGCGGCTGGTGATCGCCGCGCTTTCCACCGCGCGGCTGGTCGCCGCCCGGCTGGCGGCCGGGCTGGTGCTCGCGGCGCTGGCCAGCGCCGCCGCGCTGGCCGCGCTGGCCGCCCGTACCGGCATCCAGTCTCCCGGCCGGGTGCTCGCCGGCACGCTGATGTTCGCGGTGATCTACCTCGCCGTGGGTGCGGTGGTCGGGGCATGGGTCCGCAATCCGGTCAACGGGATGGTGTTGATCCTGTTCGTGTGGATCCTGGACGTGTTCTTCGGCCCGGTCATCGGCCCGCAGGACAGCCTGGCCACCCGCGCTCTGCCCACGCACTTCGTGTCGCTATGGATGGTCGATCTGCCGTCCCGGCACGGCGGCCGGATCGGCGACCTCGGTTGGGCGCTGGTGTGGACGGTCGGCGCCGTCGTGGTGGCCTGGACGGTGGTGGCCGCCCGGATCAGGGTCGGGCATCGGCGCCGGCAGCCGCGGCCCGGCTCGATCGGCGACCAGTTGCGCGCGAGCGTGCGGATGGGGCTGCGGGACGGCCGGCGCAACCCGGCGCTGTGGGTGCTGCTGGCCGTGGTACCCGCGGTGTTCATCCTGCTCGCCAAGGCCACCACCCCGGACCGGATCACCGCGCTGCGGCTGACCGAGCACGGCCGGGCGTCGGTGCAGGTGTTCAACCTGGCCGACATCCACGCCGGCACCATGGCGCCCATCGCGGTGACCTCGCTGGCCGCGCTGGGCGGGCTGTTCATCGCCCTTGACACCCGCACCGGCGACCGCCGGCTGGCCCTGGCCGGGCTGCGCCCCGGGGTGCTGCTGGCCGCCAGGCTGGCCGTCGTCGCGCTGGCCGCCGCGCTGGCCACCGCCGTCTCGCTGGCGGTGACCGCCATCGTCTTCGACGCCCGCCAGTGGCCCGGCTATGTTGCCGCGAACGCGCTGCTGGCGGCCACGTACGGGCTGCTCGGGGTGCTGCTCGCGCCGGTCTTCGGCCGGGTGGCCGGGGTCTTCGTCGCGTTCCTGGTGCCGTTCCTGGACATCGGCCTGGTGCAGAGCCCGATGCTGCGCGACCAGCCCGCCGCCTGGGCCGCGTACGTGCCCGGCTACGGCGGCAGCCGGGTCCTGATCGACACCGCGCTGACCCCCGGCTTCGACCAGATCCGGCCACTGCTGATCGGGTTGGCCTGGCTGGCCGGGCTGGCCGTCGCGGTCACCATGCTGTTCCGCCGGGTCACCCGCCCGGCGTCCGCGGCCGGCCGTTCGCGGCGTTCATCCGGCTGAGGTGACCAGCCCAGACCAGCCCGTCGCGGTGCTTGGCCAGCCGGCTCGGCGGGCGGCGACGCCGCCCGCCGAGTCGATCCGGGTGTCTGTTGTGGACTGTGCTAATGGTCGGTTCGCTGGACGATCCACAGCCCGGAGTTCATGTCGCTGAGGTAGACCAGTCCGGTGGCCTCGTCCACGGCGACGCCCCAGACCTGGGTGGCGTTGTTCAGGACGCCGCGCTGGGAGGGGCTGACCGGGTCGTTCGCGCTGGGTGGGACGAAGTAGGCGACCTCCCGCGGTGCGGTCGGGTTGCTGGTGTCGATCACCCGCACCCCGTCGCTGTACCAGGAGGCGTAGACGTCGGTGCCGACCAGCAGCGGGTTGTGGATGACATAGTCGCCGGCTCCCTGGTCGTTGGTGCCCAGCGAGTTCGGCGTCCGGTAGTCGCCGATCTGTACCGGGTGGGCAAGGTTGGTGTAGTCGTAGACCCGCAGGTAGCCGTAGCCCTTCTCGGTGCCGCTGCCGGAGGTCTTGCAGAAGTCCTCGTCGGCGGTGAACAGCAGGTGCCGCGTGTCGTCGTAGCTCGCCGAGTGCCCGTCGCCGTCCGCGGTGGCCGGGTAGACGGTGCGGCCGCGGTACACCGGGTGCGCCGGGTCGGTCACGTCGACGGCGATGAAGCCGCTGTCCCAGTAGGACAGGAAGGCCAGCTTGCCGTCGTCGGAGGGCTCGGCGCTGTGGCCGTAGATCGGGTCGGGGTCGCAGCCCAATCCGGGGGCTGGGGGGCCGCCGAGGTCGTGCACGACTCCCCAGTTGGACACCTCCGCCGGCTGGCTCGGGTCGGTGATGTCGATCAGCCGGAAGTCGCCGCGGCCCTGTTGGTCGCGGCGGCCGGTGGGCGAGGTGCTGTCCGGGTACTCGCTGGCCGGCACCGACGCGTACACGTACGTGCGGCCCAGGTCGGCCCGGTGCTGTACCTCCAGTTCGTGGATGCCCCGGGTGCAGCAGCCAGTGTTCAGCCGGCCGATGTCGGCCGGGTGCGCGGGGTCGGTCACGTCCCACACCTGCAGGCCGCGGAACAGGGTGAGGTCGTAGCGAGATCCGCACGCCTGGATGCCGGAGACCGCGATGTCGTGCCCCGCCAGCCGGCCGTACCTGGCGGTGAAGACCATGACGTCCTCGGCGGAGGTGCGGGACGGGTTCTGCAGCTTCGCCACGACGGTCGGCTGGCTTGGTGTGCGGGCGTCGATCACCTCGACGCCGGAGTGGGCATCGTCCGGGCAGAACCGGTTCTCCCCGCCGCCCGACCAGTCCTGGAAGCCCCAGCTGCCGACGTAGGCGTAGCCGCGGTGCACGAAGACGTCGGCGTTGAACCCGCGGTTACCGAGTTCGTTGTGGCCGACCAGCCGCATGTTGAATGCCGCGCCGTCGGTGGTGGCCGCGTGCGCCGGCGGCGACGTCACCGACGCAAGCGCCAGGCCGGCCACAACGCCGAGCGTCCAAAGTCGACGTCGGATCATCCTGTGCTCCCCTCTGCCCGCGGGCTTACTCGGCGCCGGTGTAGCGGAAGATGTACAGGCCCAGGTCGCGGTCGCTCGCCGCGACGTACTCCTGGCCCCCCTGCTGGAAGACCTGGACGCCCCAGAAGTTGTTGCCGCCCTGGTCGATGAAGTGACCGACCTCGACGAGCCGGTCATTGACGATCTTCGTCACCCGGAAGCCGCCGGAGTAGTAGGAGTAGTACGCCAGGTCGGCGCGCCGCTGCGAGGTCGCCACCTCGTGCACCGACAGGGCGCCGAAGCCGGTCGCGTACGCCGGATCTTCGCCCTGCGGGATCGCCCACGTGTCCAGTTCGGACATCTTGCCGGCCTCGTTCCTGAACAGGTGCACGTAGCCCCAGCCGTCGAAGAAGCCGCGGATGGTGATGACGTCGCCGGTCTGACCGAGGGCGACGCCGGGGATCTCGCTGGCGGTGCCCGCCAGGCAGGCGGCCTGGTCGAAGTCGGCCTCCCGGTCGAAGAACCCGAAGCCGGTGCGGCGGTCGGCCGAGAAGGTCGGGGTGTTCCCGGACACGGTCATGCCGAACAGGCCGCAGGCGTCGCCGCCCTCCCGGTTGACGATGACCACGCCTTCGTAGCCGCCGGCCCGCTCCACGTTGGCGACCTTTTCGGTGAACGTGCACAGCCCGCGGGCGACGACGGCGATCTGGTTGCCCGGTGAGACCGGCGCGGGCGGCACGGCGGCGTCGCCCGAGCAGGCGCGCCCGGCGTAGACCGCGGTGCCGGTCAGCGTCTGCCCGTCCCCCAGCTTCGGGGTGTCGCTGCCCTGCGAGAGCCGGACGGCCGCCGGAGCGTCGTCCGTGCTGGCCTCGGCCGGGATCGGAGTGAAGTCCTCATCGGCGCCGATGACGTAACGGTTGTCCAGCGTCCACTCGGCCTCGTGCCCGTTGCCCTCGGGGTGCTCGGACCGGCCGGCCGCCTCGAGCAGCTGCGGATCCGGGTCGGTGAAGTCCGTGTCGCCCACGTAGGCGATGTGCAGCGGGTCGGTGACGTCGAGGACCACGTACCCGGCGTCCCAGTACGAGGCGAGCATGTGGAAGCGGCCGCCGACCTGCTTGACCACCACGTCATGGAAGAACACCTGGGTGAGGTTGTCGGGCGCCGCCTGCAGGATCTGCGGGAAGGTCTGGTCGAGGTCGTACTCGGCGATCAGCCGCGCCTTCTTCGGGTCAGTGATGTCGAGGATGTCGACATCTGCCTCCTCCTCGTTGTCCACGATCACCGCGTACGCCTTGTCCCCGGCGTCCCAGGCGAAGACGCTGTGGATCTCGTGAGCGGCCTTCTTGCCCTGCCCGCTGACGGTCTCGTCGCCGACGCCCTCGGCGAGCGGGGTCGGGTGCGCCGGATCGGTGATGTCGTAGATGTTCATCCCGCCGAAGCCGGCCTGGTCCTTGCACTTCTCGTTGTTCGTGACCAGGACGTCGCCGGTGAACGACGGTGTGTCCAGGTGCAGGCCCTGCACGCCCTCCCCCGGGGCGCTGCCCTCCTTGGCCTGGATGAAGGCCACCTCGCGGGGCTGACTGACCTCCCTGATGTCCACGACATGGATGCCGTTGTAGCTGCAGGTGGTGCCGCCCCACGCGGCGAGGAAGGCGTAACCGTTCCACACCCCGACGTCGGCGATCTTCTCCGGCACCACGTTCTTCAGACCGAGCCTGGAGACCAGCTGGACGTTCGCGCTCGTACCGGCCGGGAACAGATGCCCCTCGGCGGTGCCATGCTGGTGCGCGTCGCGCGCCGTGTCGGCTGCCGTGCTGCCGCCATCGGCGGCGGGCTGGGCGTTCGCCGCGCCGGCCAGCGCAAGCGATGCGGCCGCGGCCAGGGCGACGATGCCCTGACTGCGGCGGGAACGTAGTGCCACGATGCCTCCCTATGGCCCGGCCCGGATCCCGGGCGGACGCGGTCCCGTCCGCGGACGGTGGTGGTGTTCCGCCCACGTGGACCGCAGGCTACGGTCACCTACGCCGTGTAGGAAGAGGGAGCGCCGGTGGCGGTGCCCGGCACCCAAGAGCCGCGCTGGCCCGCATACTCGGCGTGGAGGTGGTCGTGCTCGCGCTCGCCGCGCTGGTCGGCATCGCCGCGTTGACCGGTGCCGTGCTACCCCGCCTGGTGCTGCGCACGTCCTGGACCGCTCGGGCGCCCGCGCTCGGCATCGCTGCCTGGGCCGCCGGCGGCGCAGCGTTCCTGCTCAGTGCGACGCTGACCGGACTGGTGCTGCTCAGCAACGCGGAGGCGGCCGCCGACCGGTTGGCACACCTGCTGGGCACCTGCCTGACCGGCGTCCGCGACCACCTCGGCGCCGCGGTCCCCGGGGGGCTCGCCTCGGCTCTCGGCGCGGCCGTGGTCGCTGGCACGGTGTTGCCGGTGCTAGCGGGCATAATCAGCGCGGTGGTCCGGACCGCTCGTCGCCGGGCGCGTCATCTGGCCTCGCTGGCCCTCGTCGCACGGCCAGGTGCGCACCGCACGGTCGTCCTCGACCACCCTGTCCCCGCCGCCTACTGCCTGCCGGCGAACACCGTCGTGGTGACCAGCGGCGCGCTGCGCACGCTGACCGAGCGCGAGCTTCAGGCCGTGCTCGCGCACGAGCGGGCGCACCTGCAGTCGCGCCACCACCTGCTGCTCACCAGCGCGTCGGCCTGCGCTCGGGCGTTGCCGTTCGTGCCGCTGCTGCGCTCCGCAGCGGCAGAGCTGCCGCGGCTGGTCGAACTGGCCGCGGATGACGCCGCGGCGTTGCGATGCGGCCGGCCCGAACTGGCGGCGGCGCTGCAGAAGCTCCCCGCTGGCGCGTGGCCGGGCGAGGCGCTGAGCGCCGGCGCATCGACGGCGGAGCGTGCTCGGCGGCTCGGCGCGGATCAGCGCACCCTGTCCCCACCAGCGGTGGCGGTGCTCGCCGCGGGCCTGACGCTGCTGATTCTCGCGCCGGTCGGGCTGACCGCGGCCACCGTGGCGCATACGACCGGCGCCGACCATTGCGTGCACGCGGAGGACCGCGGGTGATCCCGGCGTGCACCGCCGGGGCGGTCACCGGTGCGGGCCCCGCCGGGGCGACCGGGCGGTCAGCGCCTGCAGCAGCGCCCTCGCGTCGCGCGGATCGACCAGTTGCGCGAAGCGGGCGAGCACCGCACCGCGCTCCTCGGTATCGCTCAGCGCCTCCAGCATGAGCGCGGCGACGTGGTCCTCGCGGCTGCGGGCCGGCGCGTAGCGGTGCGCCCGCCCCTCCCGACTGCGTACTACGATTCCCTTACGAGCCAGGCGGTCCAAGACTGTCTGCACGGTGTTGTACGCCAGCTGGCGGCCACCACGGGCGTTCACCCGTTCCCGCAACTCGCGCACCAGCAGCGGCTCGCCGGCGTCCCAGAGCTCGTCCATCAGCATGCGTTCCAGCGCCCCGAACCCGGCCATCGCGCCTCCCCGGCCGCCATGATGCCCGATCAGCTCCGGTGCCCCCCTGCTAGTGCGGTGACCAGAAACGTTCACCGGTTGGCGACACGCCGTGCGGGGTGCGTGATGTGGGGTCTTGGTCCGTTCCACTCTTGATCTTGCGGGGTGGGACGAGGTGTGTGGTGTCAGAACCTGTCAGGGCCCGTCGGCTGGGTGAGGTTGAGGGTCGGTACATGTTGCGGTTGGTGCGGCGGGGCAACGATTCGGTGCGGGTCCGGCGGGCGTTGATCGTCATGGCGTCGGCGTCCGGGACGACGGTGCCGGCGATCGCCCGCCTGGTGGCCGCGGATGAGGACACGGTGCGGGATGTGATCCACGCGTTCAACGAACGGGGGCTGGCCGCGTTGGGCCCTCGGTGGACGGGAGGCCGTCCCGGCCGGATCAGTGACGCTGAGATCACTGTCATCGTCACGACGGCCACCACCCGCCCGAAGAACCTGCGGCTGCCGTTCACCCGGTGGAGCGTGCGCAAGCTGGCCGCCTACCTGGGCGGCCGGTACGGACACGCCGACCCGAGACTGGTCCCGGACCGGCGGGTGAACCTCGGGCGGGAGCGGCTGCGGCAGATCCTGCACGCCCACGAGATCACCTTCCAGCGCACGAGGACATGGAAGGAGTCCACCGACCCGGACCTGGAGGCGAAGCTGGCGCGGATCGAGGAGGTCACCACCGGTTCGGCGACCGGTGTTTCGCGTTCGACCAGTTCGGGCCGCTGTCGATCCGGCCCTGCCACGGCACCTGCTGGGCGGCCAGGAACCACCCGGCGTCGTCGATCGGGTCGCCGGTGACGCTGACGGTCTTCGCATCGAGGTCGATCCGGACGTCGGTGACGCCGGGGACCTTCGTCACTTCGCCGGTGACGGCGTTGGCGCAGTGCCCGCAGGTCATGCCCTCGACGGTGTAGGTGCGTGTGCTCATGGCAGTGTTCTCCTCCTGTCAGGAGCGGACGAGCCGGCGCACGGCGTCGGCCGCTTCGGTGATCTTGATGTCGGCGGGCTGCTGGTCGTCCAGGCCGTACTCCGCTCGGAGCAGGTACCGCAGCCGAGTCGGAGCCGTGGTAGGGCGGCGGCCCGACCGGCGGCGCGAGGGGGTGCCGGGTGGGTTCCGGCAGGAACCTGCGGGAAGGCAGGTCCGAGGCCGACGGGGGCAGGGTGCGGGTTCAAGGGGTGGTGAACGGCAGCGTGCGGGTCGGCGCGCGGTCTCGGCTCGGCCCGGTGGCGGGTGGGTGTCGGCGGGCAGGACGGCGGCGCCTCATCGAGCGGTGGTGGAGTCCGCGACCGAGCGGGTGGATCGCCGTCGCGGGTCGGGCCAGGCTGCCGACTCCCGCGGGCGACGCTGATCGCTGGGGATTCAGGCCGGAATGGTCACTGCCGACCCGACCCGACGCAGCCCTCACACGACCGCCCGACTCGCCGCAGAGGCGGAAGCTGTGCCGTCCCGCAGGCGCGGTCGCGGTTCGCCGCAATATCGGAGCTCGGCAGGTGCCACGGCCACCATCCTGCGCAACGCGGCCGATGTCATGTTTGCGCAGATGATGATCCGCATTACCGGCGGGCCATCGATATGGGCGAAGCTGGCGGCCAGCGGGGCGAGCACCGCGGAGGTGAAGAAGCTGGCCGCCGACATCGAGGCGGCGCAGGACCCCGAGATCCGGCAGATGACCACCTGGCTGCGCGGCTGGGTCAGCAGGTCTCGCCCAGCACCTTGCCCAGCATGGACCACGCCGAGGTGCCAGGCGGGATGACCGAGGCCGACATGAAGAAGCTGGAGTCGCTGTCCGGCGCCGCCTTCGACAGGGCCTTCCCACGATGATGAAGAAGCACCACCAGGGCGCCGTCCAGATGGCGCAGGAAGAGCAGACGAATGGCCGGAACCCGGACGCGGTCGCACTGGCGAAGCAGATCGAGAGCGCGCAGACCGCCGACGTCGCGCTGATCGACCGGTTGCTCACCACCACCTGACACGGCAAGGGTGGTGGGGGCCGCCATCGGCGGCCCCAACCACCGTCGTCGAGCCTCCGCTGATGCCGCTGATCCGGAGACCGGCTACCTCGCTCCAGGGCAGCTGCGCCGGCCACTGCGGCCACCGCAGCTGACGGGTGGGCAGTGCACCCCGGCCGCCCCGCACCGGGTGTCACCGGCCTTCGGACCCGCTCTGGGGCCGGGTCCGGTCTACGCCGTCGTTCAACCGAGATTCAGCCTGATCCTTCCGGCGGAGGGCACCGAGTTCACCGGGGAGTACGGCGGGCAGAAGGTGCTGTGGGTCGGCGACCCGGATTATGACGGGCGGGTGCTCATCCGCGGTGTCCAGGTGGACGGGACCAACCCGGTCCGCTTCGGACGCGGTCCTGATCCCGTGGCGGAGATGCAGCTGCCGCCTCGGGTCGGCTCCGCGGCCGCCGCGGGTGGCGGCTGGCGGGACTGGGCGTCGTACACCCGGCTGCGGGTTCCGGGCTGCTACGCCTGGCAGGTCGACGGAGCCGAGTTCAGCTACACCATCACCTTCCAGGTCGTCGGCGGCGGCTAGCGGCGGCCCGCCCAGGTGAAGGCCACGAACAGCACCGCGAGCCCGGCGGCCAGGACCGTGCGACGATGATCACGGCCTGGCCAAGGGCGGGAATGCTGGTCACCGGGTATCGCGCTGCGGTGAGGACTGCGACGGCGAGGACCGCGACGGCGACGGCGCGGCCGGCCGCGAGAGGTAGCGCAGCACTCGACCCAGCAGGGTTGCGGCGACCGCGAGCAGGAGCAGGCTGGCGGCGAGCTGGATGTGGGTGCCCAGGCCGGCCGGTTGGGCGAGGGCCTGGGCGGTGAGTCCGGCGGCGAGCACGGTGATCGCGGTGAGGGTCCACAGGCTGCGGTGCGCGCGGGTCATGGTGGTCACATCCCGCCGAGGTGTTCGACCGGGGTGGTGATGCCCTCCAGGATGCTGAACACGATCAGGGCGGCCAGGACGAGGACGCCGAGGACCATCGCGACGGGGCGTTGCCGCCAGTACCGGCGGGGGTTGCGGTCGATGAACGGCACGGCGACCAGCAGGGCGAACAGCACGCCGGCGCCCCACACGATGCCGGACAGGCCGATCCAGTTCTCCAGGGTGAACATCCACCAGTACATCCACGGCGGCTTGGTGACCTCGATGCCTTCCACCGGGGTGGGGCCGATGCCGGGTGGGAAGAGCACGGCGATCAGGCTGAGGGCGCCGAGCAGGAGCAGGCCGAGGGTGGCGATGCGGCGCAGGTGGTGGGTGAACGGGCCGACCGGTTCGCCGGCGGCGTCCGGGTTGCGCGGGGCCGGGGAGATCTTGTGCCGCTTGACCAGCAGGGCGTGCACGACGAGCAGGCCGAGGATCAGCATCGGGATGATCGACACGTGCGCGATGTACAGCCGGATGAGGATCGGCACCCCGGAGGAGAAGTCGGGGTTGAACCAGAAGCCGAGGCCGCCGAGGAGTTTGCCGATTTCCAGGTTGTGGCTGAGCGCCTCGAACCCTTCCTGGTCCCATTTGAGCACGGTGCCGGTGAACATCGCGCCGATGGTCAGCGCCAACATGCCGACGCCGATCAGCCAGTTCGCTTCGCGGGGACGCTTGTAGGCGCCGGTGAAGTAGATCCGCAGAAGGTGCAGGATGGCCAGCACGTACATGGCCTCGGCCGCCCAGAAGTGCACGCCGCGGATGAACCGGCCGGCCCAGACGGCCTGCACGATGTGCCGGACCGATTCGTTGGCCGCGGTGGGGTCGGGGTTGTAGAACTGGGCCAGGATGACGCCGGTGACGATGAGGATGCCCAGCGCGAACGCGGTCAGCCCGCCCAGGCTGTAGGCGACCCGGTTGGCGTGCGCAGGCACCGGGTAGCGGATCGCGTCGATGCCCAGGCGTTCGTCGATGGCGTGTAACGCCCGTTGCGGCCAGCCGCGCCGCTGCGGCGCGGCCGGGCCGGGCGGGACGTCGGTGGTGGTCCGGCTCATCGCGTCTCACCCCGTCGGACCGAAGGAAGGTGCGGGCGCAGCAGGATCGACAGGGCCAGCCCGCCGAGTCCGACCAGCATCGAGATCACCAGCAGGGCCCAGTCGCCGCCGGTCAGACCGCCGCGGCCGGGCATCGGATCGATCGCGGCCAGGGTGCCGGTCTCGGCGCCGGTGACCGGCGGCGGGACCTGACCGATGGCCACCGGGTCGGTGGGGCCGGTGTGCACGTGCGCGCCGATGGACTGCTCCAGCAGCGCCCGGACCTTGTGCACGTCCACGCTGCCCATCTCGCCGGCCTCCATGGCGTCCTTGGCCTGCTCGACCAGCGGCAGCTGCACCCCGGCCTTGTCTTCGGCCTCGGCCGCGTCGCCGATCTTGTCCGTGGCGCCGTCCATGTTGGGTGGGGTATTCACCAGGTAGGCGATAGCCTGGCGGACCAGGACCAGCGCCTTGTCGCTGTCCCCCTCGCCGTGCGCCCACGCCGGCCGGGGCGCGACGGCGGTGGCGATGATGAGCAGGAGCGCAACGGTGAGACTGCGTCCGCTCGTGCGCCCGATGGGGCCTAACGATCGTGGGACGTGCACGCCGGCCTCCCTAAGCCAAAGGTTTGCAGTGTCGTTTGTGCGGTGTCGTCTTTGTGCGGTGTCGTTTGCGGTGTCGGGTCAGGAGTTGACCGACGAGCGTGGGCCGGCGCGCAGCGTCTCCAGCCGGCGCTGGTACTCCTCCTCGTCGATCTCACCGCGGGCGAACCGTTCGGCCAGCACCTGCTCGGCGGTCGGTTGGCCGGTGCGTGGCCGGTACTGATCGGTTCGCCCGAGGTAGCGGACCAGGGCGACGATGCCGGTGATGACCAGTGCCCAGAACAGCAGCCCGGTCACCGCCATCAGGCCGTAGCCCCAGCCGGTCATGTGATCGCCGTACCAGTACATCATCTCGATCGCCTCCATCCGCCTCGGGCGGGCCCGAGGGAGCTGCGTTCTGAAACCTTCGCTGGCCGATCAGGACTGGCGGTAGGGGCGTTCATCACGCGCCGCCGGGACCAAAGACCATGCCCCGGCGACGCGGCGCGCCTGCTCAGCAGGGCATGCCGTCCCAGCCGGCCCGCCCCTGGTGCATGCCCGGGTTGTGCTCGCCGTCGAACCCGCCCATCGCCCGCGCACAGCCGGCCACGTGCTGCCCGAAACCGGCACCGCTGCCCGCCGGTTCGGCGGACGCCGCGGTCGGCAGCGCCAGCGCGCCGGCCACCAGACCGCCGAGGATCAAGAGCCTGAGCTTGGCCATGAGGCCTTCTCCTTCTGCGAGTCGTCGCTGTGCAGGCCGCCGCCGTGCTGCCCGCCGTGCATGCCGCCCATCATGAAGATCATCATCAGTGGGCAGCCGAGCACGATCAGCAGGAGATTACCGTGCCGACCGGGACACCAGCCATGGCCAGGCCGACGATGAGGATCGCGGCGGCCAACGCGTACCCGGGCAGGTTGCCGCGTTTCACGGTTTCCCCCTTCCGCGGAACTTCGTAGTCCCATGCTGCTCGCCGATGCCCTCACCCCGCGGCGGCCATAGGTCCCGAGTCGGTTGTCTCAAAGTCCCGGCCCCGACCGCCGTCTGAATCTGCCGCGCCGAGGCCCCAGTACCTGCCTGACCGCGTTCGCCATCAGCGCCCTGGTCACGCGGGGGTCACCGCCCGGTGACCGTTGCGCTGCACCTCCTGTCGGCCTGCCCACTGATGCCGCTCCGGCCCGCACACGGCACCCGCACGGCGGCGAGCAACTACCGGTGCCATCCGCCGTTCACGAGCCGCCTGTCGCTCGTGCCGTGCCCGACGCTCGCCCGAATCGGGACGAACGGCCGAACGACCCAGGCCGATGTTCCCTAGCACGATACCCCGGGAGGGTATCAACTCGAGAGTGGACGTTCGAGTGAGGAGGAGCGATGCCCGGGACAGTGAGCGCAGAAGTCGGATACGCCGGCCTGGCCGTGCTCGACGAGGGCGCGGTGCTGGCAGCGAGCGGGATCGTGAAGTCCTACCGGCGCGGGGTGTGGCCGGCCCGCCGGGAGGCGCGGGTGCTGCGCGGTGCCGACCTGGCGTTGCGGCCGGGGGAGACGGTCGGCCTGGTGGGGGAGAACGGGTCGGGCAAGAGCACCCTGATGAAGATCCTGGTCGGCGCCCTGCGTCCGGATGCGGGCGGCGTGAGTCGGGTCGGGCAGCTTGGCTACTGCCCGCAGGAGCCGCTGGTGTACGACCGGCTCACCTGCGACGAGCACTTCGAGCTGTTCGGCCGCGCGTACGGGCTGCCGGTCCAGGTCGAGCGGGCCGCCCGGGCGCGGTTGTACGACATGCTCGGATTCGAGCGCTATTCCGGCACCCGCGCCGACCAGCTGTCCGGCGGCACGCTGGCCAAGCTCAACCTCGGGCTGGCGCTGCTGGCGGATCCGCAGGTGCTGCTGCTGGATGAGCCGTACGCCGGGTTCGACTGGGACACCTACCAGCGGTTCTGGTCGATCGTCGCCGAGCGCCGTGCCGCCGGCCGATCGGTCCTGATCATCAGCCACTTCGTCACCGACCTGGAGCGGTTCGACCGGGTGCTCGAACTGCGGGACGGGAAGGTGGTGACCCGATGAACGATATCCGCATCGAGAATCGAGCCTCGCCCGCCCCGGGAGCGCGCGCCGCGGTGTGGCCGCTGGTGTCCAGGTTCTTCGCCGACTACCGACGCAACCCGGTGAACCTGCTGCTGCTGGTCCTGGTGCCGGTGGCGTTCGTGGTGGTGGCCTCCGGTTCTCTGGCCGAGGCGGCCACGCTGCTGGGCGGGCCGGGCGGGCCCGCGGTCGAGGTCAACACCGCCGGCTGGGCGGCCGGGTTCCTCGCCGGCGTCGGCATGTACTTCCAGGTCGCCGCGGCCCGGGAGGCCGACCGGCGGCTGGTGCTGGCCGGGCTGCCGGCCTGCCGGCTGGTGACCGCCCGGCTGGCCACCGGGCTCGCACTCGGGGTCCTGGCCGCCGCGGCGGCCCTGCTCGCGCTGGCCGCCCGGACCGGCATCGACGAGCCCGGCCGCGCTGTCGCCGGCACGCTGATGTTCGCCGTCATCTACCTCGCGATCGGCGCCGTGGTCGGCGCCCGGGTGCGGGACGCGGTCAACGGCACGGTGCTGATCCTGTTCGTGTGGATCCTGGATGTGTTCTTCGGCCCCACCCTCGACTCCCCCGACCGGGTGGCCACCCGCGGTCTGCCGACCCACTTCGTGTCGCTGTACATGGTCGACCTGCCGTCCCGGCACGGCGGCCGGATCGGTGACCTGGGCTGGGCCCTGAGCTGGACCGGCGCCGCGCTCGTGGTCGCGTTCGCCGTGCTGACCGCCACGATCCGGATCGGCGCCGGCCACCGCCGCCGGACCGCGGTGCCCGACTCGCTGGCCGACCAGGTCGCTGCCGGGCTGCGGCTGGGCCTGCGCGGGCTGCGCCGCAACCCGGTGCTGTGGGCCCTGCTCGCCGTGGTACCCGCGGTGTTCATCCTGCTCTCCGACGCCATCACCCCCGACCGACCCACCCAGCTGCAGGTGGTCGAAGGCGGCCGCACCCTGACCAGGACGGTGTCCTTGATGGACATCCACGCCGGCACGATGGCACCCATCGCGGTCGCCTCCCTGGCCGCGCTGGTGGGCCTGTTCACCGTCCTGGACAGCCAGAACGGGGACCGCCGGCTGGCGCTGGCCGGTTACCGCCGCGGGCGCCTGCTCACCGTCCGCCTGGGTCTGGTCGCCGGGGCGGCGCTGTTCGCCACCGCGGTCTCCCTCGCGGTCACCGCGCTGGTCTTCCAACCCGACCAGCCCATCACCTACGCGGCGGCGAACCTGCTCACCGCGCTGACCTACGCCCTGATCGGCGTGCTGATCGGCCCGGTCTTCGGCCGCGTCGCCGGGGTGTTCGTCGCCTTCCTGGTCCCGTTCCTGGACGTCGGCATCGGCCAGAGCCCGATGCTGCGCGACCAACCGGCCGCCTGGGCGCACGCCACGCCGGGCTACGGCGCCGGCCGGATGCTCATCGACGGGGCGCTGACCGCCGGCTTCGACACGGTCGGGCCGCTGCTGCTCGCCCTCGGCTGGATCGCCGGACTCACCGCCCTCGCCGCCCTGGTGTTCCGCCGCAGCACCGGCCCGACCTGACGACGACGGCCGGCGGCGTCGGCCCGCGGCAACCAACCGGGCACTCAGGTCCTGACGGCTGGCCTCGTCATGGCCGTCCAGGCAAGCACGGCCCCCGTCAGGCGAACCGGTGATCGATCGGCGCCCGACACTCTGCCGGGATACCCCAGCCGGGTATATCGTACGGGCAACTGATGGTGACGCGCGGGGGAGGACGACATGACCGGGCCTGAATCCAGCGGCGACCGCTCGCCACGGCAGGACGCATCGGCCACGGTCGTGCTGGATGTCGGGGGCCGCACTGGGCGAGCGAACGCGCCGTGGTCGAGTCGGTCCTCGGCCGCCGGCCGGGCGTCCCTGGCGGTGACGGCCAACCCGGTGGCGCAGACGGCCACGGTGCGGTTCGACCCGGACCGGACCGGGGTGGCCGAGCTGCGGGACTGGGTGCGCGACTGCGGGTACCACTGCGCGGGCCAGTCCGTGCCGCACCACGTGTGCGACCCGCTGGCCGAACCGATCGCGCCCGCCGCGCCGCCGCACGCCGGGCACGAGGCGCACGGCCCGGCTCATGAGATGGCGGCGATGGTCGCGGACATGCGCAACCGGTTCGCCGTCGCGGCGGCGCTGTCGGTGCCGATCCTGCTCTGGTCGCCGATCGGCCGGCAGGTGTTCGGCTTCCGCGCGGCGGCGCCGTTCGGGCTGCGCGACGACACGTTCGGGCGGCTGCTGTCCCTGCCGGTCGTGCTGTACTCCTCGGCGATCTCCTTCACCGGGGCCTGGCGGGCCCTGCGCGCGCGGACGCTGGACATGATGGTGCTGGTCGCGGTGGTGATCGGTGCGGGCTGGCTGTACTCGGTCGGGGTTACTCTCACCGGCGGCGGCGAGGTGTTCTACGAGGCCGCGAGCGTGCTGGCCGCGTTCGTGCTGTTGGGGCACTGGTTCGAGATGCGCGCCCGGGGCGGCGCCAACGACGCGATCCGCACCCTGCTCGACCTCGCCCCACCGCGGGCGGTCGTGCTGCGCGGCGGCGAGCCGGTCGAGGTACCCACGGCCGAAGTGGCGGTCGGGGATCTGCTGCTGGTGCGGCCCGGCGCGAAGATCCCGGTCGACGGCGTGGTCGCCGACGGCGAGTCCGAGGTCGATGAGTCCATGGTCACCGGGGAGAGCCTGCCGGTGCACAAGGCTGCCGGCTCGGCGGTGATCGGCGCGACGATCAACCGCAACGGCACGCTGCGGGTACGGGCAGGCAGGGTTGGCTCCGACACCGCGCTGGCGCAGATCGTGCGGCTGGTGCAGCAGGCGCAGAACTCCAAGGCGCCCGGACAGCGCCCTGGCGGACCGGGAATACCGGCTGGGGGTATAGTAGCTGGTGAGGAAGCAGCGGAGAGGGACGTGGAGGTCGGGATGCCGGGGTACGCGGCGGACAAGGGCAGGGTGCTGACCCGGCTGCGCCGGATCGAGGGGCAGGTGCGGGGGCTGCAGCGGATGGTCGAGGAGGACAAGTACTGCATCGACGTCCTGACCCAGATCTCCGCGGCCACCAAGGCGCTGGAGGCCGTCGCGCTGGCCCTGCTCGACGACCACCTGGCCCATTGCGTCGCGGAGGCGGTGGCCGCGGGCGGGCCGGAGGCCGACGCCAAGCTCAGGGAGGCCTCGGCCGCGATCGAACGCCTTGTCCGGTCCTGACCGGCCCGGGACGCGCCGAGAACAGGAGACACCAGACGATGACCAGCCGCACCTACACCGTCGAGGGCATGAGCTGCCAGCAGTGTGTCAACGCGATCACCAGCCAGGTCAGCCGGGTTCCCGGGATCGGTGAGGTCACGGTCGACCTGGACGGCAAGACCGTGACCGTCACCGGGGAGCAGATCGACGACGCGGCGGTAGGCGCCGCGGTCGACGAGGCCGGCTACCAGGTGACCGGCTGACCCACGGGGCGCACCGCCGGCTGCGTCCGGCGAAGCTCCACGCCAGCGCGGCAACCGAAGGGAAGTCACCGTCATGACCAGCCAGGCGGCCGCCCGGGCCGGGACCGGCCAGGACCAGGCGCAGCATGTCGAGCTCGCGATCGGCGGGATGACCTGCGCGTCCTGCGCCGCGCGGATCGAGCGCAAGCTGAACCGGCTCGACGGCGTGACCGCGACGGTGAACTTCGCCACCGAGACCGCCAGCGTCGACTACGACCCGGCCCGCGCCGACCCCGACACCATGGTCAGCGCCGTGGCGGCGACCGGGTACACCGCGACCCTCCCGCCGCCGCCCGCCGCCGCGGACGTCCGCACGGTCGAGGCGGCGCAGCCGGCGGCGGAGCCCGACGAGACCGGCAGCCTGCGGCAGCGGTTGGTGATCTCCGCCGCGCTGTCGGTGCCGGTGGTGGCGCTGGCGATGGTACCGGCGCTGCAGTTCCGGTTCTGGCAGTGGCTGTCCCTCACCCTGGCCGCACCCGTGGTGGTCTGGGGCGCGTGGCCGTTCCACCGCGCCGCCGCGGTGAACGCGCGGCACGCGGCCGCGACCATGGACACCCTGATCTCCGTCGGCGTGCTCGCGGCGTTCGGCTGGTCGCTGTGGGCGCTGCTGTTCGGCGGCGCCGGTGAACCGGGCGTGCGGATGGGCTTCGAGCTCATGCCCGGCCGCGGCGACCGCGCCGAACTGTACCTGGAGGTCGCCGCCGGGGTGACCGTGCTGATCCTGCTCGGCCGGTACTTCGAGGCCCGCGCCAAGCGTCGCTCCGGCGCCGCGCTGCGCGCGCTGCTCGCCCTCGGCGCCAAGGACGTCGCCGTGCTGCGGGACGGCCGCGAGGTCCGCGTCCCGGCCGGCCAGCTTGCCGTGGGCGAGCAGTTCGTGGTCCGCCCCGGCGAGAAGATCGCCACCGACGGGGTGGTCGTCGACGGCGTCTCGGCGGTGGACGCCAGCATGATCACCGGGGAGCCGGTGCCGGTCGAGGTCGGCCCCGGCGACCCGGTGGTCGGCGCCACGGTGAACGCCGGCGGCCGGCTGGTGGTGCGCGCCATCCGCATCGGGGCGGACACCGCCCTGGCGCAGATCGCGCGGCTGGTGGTGGCCGCCCAGTCCGGCAAGGCGCCGGTGCAGCGCCTGGCCGACCGGGTCTCCGCCGTGTTCGTGCCGGTGGTGATCGCATTGTCACTGGCCACGCTGGCCGGGTGGCTGATCGCCGGTGCCGGGGTCGCGCGGGCGTTCACCGCGGCGGTGGCGGTGCTGATCATCGCCTGCCCGTGCGCGCTGGGCCTGGCCACCCCGACCGCGCTGCTGGTCGGTACCGGGCGCGGCGCCCAGCTCGGCATCCTCATCAAGGGACCCGAGGTCCTCGAGTCCACCCGCCGGGTCGACACCGTCGTGCTGGACAAGACCGGCACGATCACCACCGGCCAGATGGCCCTGGTCGACGTGCACGCCGGCGGCGGCGTGACCCGCGCCGACGCGCTGCGCCTGGCCGGCGCGGTCGAGCACGCCAGCGAGCACCCGATCGCCCGCGCGATCGCCGCGGCAGCGGCGGCCGAACTCGGCGACCTGCCCCCCGTGTCCGGCTTCGCGAACACCGCCGGGCTCGGCGTCACCGGCCGGGTGGACGGCCATGAGGTGACCGTCGGCCGACCGGCGTTCCTGGCCGACCGCGGGCTTTTCGCCGGCCCGGAGCTCGCCGCCGCGCTGGCCGGCGCGGAGCAGGCGGGTCGCACCCCGCTGCTCGCGGGCTGGGACGGGCAGGTCCGGGCGGTGCTGGTCGTCGCCGACCAGATCAAACCCACCAGCGCCGAGGCCATCGCGCAGCTGCGCACCCTGGGCCTGACCCCGGTGCTGCTCACCGGCGACAACGCCCGCACCGCCCGCGCCGTCGCCGAGGCGGTCGGCATCGGGCAGGTCCGGGCCGAGGTGCTGCCCGCCGACAAGGTCGCCGCCGTGCGCGACCTGCAGGCCGCCGGCCGGACCGTCGCGATGGTCGGCGACGGCGTCAACGACGCCGCCGCGCTGGCCCTGGCCGACCTCGGCCTGGCGATGGGTACCGGCACCGACGTGGCCATCCAGGCCAGCGACCTGACCCTGGTCGGCGGCGACCTGCGCGCCGCGGCCGACGCCATCCGGCTGTCCCGCCGCACCCTGGGCACGATCAGGGGCAACCTGTTCTGGGCCTTCGCCTACAACGTCGCCGCACTGCCGCTGGCCGCCGCCGGCCTGCTCAACCCGCTCATCGCCGGCGCCGCGATGGCGTTCAGCTCGGTGTTCGTGGTCACCAACTCCCTGCGGCTGCGCCGCTTCACCTCCCTGCGGGCCGCAACCTCATGATCAGAGCGCCTAGCCGCGGCCAGCCGAAGGGCAGGGCATTCACATGCCGCGCATGCCGGGCGTGGAACGGGTCGGTGCCGCAGCGCGGCCTGGAGGTAGCTCGCCCGTGGCGTCATCCTGCCGTGGGCGTTGCACCGCGCCAACCGACCGGTCGGGTCCTGGCGATCGACGTCCGACACCGACCCGGACATGGTCACCGCCGCGCGGCGCACGGTAGCGAGCTTCGGTGACCGGCTGCTGGTCCGGCAGGCCGACGCGCTGAACCTGCCGTTCGGCGACGGCACGTTCGACGCAAAGGCGTTCTTTCTCGTGCTCCACCACGTTCGCCGCCGGCGGGAATGCTGATGAGTTCGATGAGCCATTGGATGGCGCGCACCGGCCGGCTGGAGCCGGCGACGTGGTCGAGCAGCAGCAGCCGGCCGCCAGGCCGCAGCACCCGGATCATCTCGGCGACCGCCCGCTGGTCGTCCGGGATGGCGCACAGCGACAGGGTGCAGACGACGGTGTCGAAGGAGGCCTCGGGGAACGGCAGGGCCTGCGCGTCGCCTTCGCGGAGGGTCACAGCGCGGCCGAGGTGGTCGGCCCGGCGGCGGGCCTGCGCCAGCCCAGCATGGCCGGGCTCCATTCCAGTCCGGTCAGCAGGACCTCGGCCGGGTAGAAGGGCAGGTTCAGGCCGGTGCCGATGGCGACCTCCCGCACGTCGCCGGTGGCCTGCCCGCAGATCCAGGCCCGGGACTCACCGAACGCGATGCGGTCGAAGAACCGCACGTCCCGGTCGTAGGAGCGGGCGTGCTTGTCCCAGTACCGGCGCAGCCGGTCCTGTTCGCGTGTGCTGATCATGGCGGGCTGCCTCCTGAAGGTGTGCCGCTATCTGGACAATCATCGCTATCACGAGTGGTGCGGTGACCCGAACCGGCTGACCCGCGCGGAGAACCGGCAACGAACCCGCGACCTGCTCATCGACGCGGCCATGCAGGTATCGCGCGGGACCGTTACGCCGGCGCGTCGGTGGACGCGATCGCCGCCCAGGCCGGGTTAACCGTCGGCGCGGTCTACTCCAACTCCGCCACCAAGGACGAGCTGTTCCTGGCCGCCTTCGAACGGCACTGCGCCGGCGAGCTGACCACCCTCGCGCGCCGGTGCAGGCGCGCCCCAGCCTGGACCAGCTGGCCGCCGTGGTCGAGCGGTTCGCCGACCTCGACGCCCAACACCGGCGATGGTGAACACTACGGGCCGAGCTGTGGCTCTACGCCCAGCGGCAGGCCCGACGGCGCCGCCCGGTTCGCCCGGGTCCAGGCCCAGACCGGGGCGGTACCGGCCAGAGCGCGTCCCGGCAAGCGAGGTCCCGGCCGTCGACCCGACCTCGGCCCGCGACCTCGCTGGGTGCTCGACACCGTGAGCGCCCCGGTCGATGGTCTCCGCCCGCGGCCGTGGGTCATCCGGCTCGTTCACCGCCAGCGCGTGCGCTTGGCGCGCGTGGTGGCCGGCGGGGCAGGAACGGCCGGACTTGGGCGGCGTAGCGCCGCCATTCCTGCCCGACGGCGGCTTCCACCTTGCGCTCCTCGCTGCGTGCCGGCCGCCGGTAGACCAGCAGCAGCACCGGGAACATCAGCAGCGTCGGGATCGTCGGCCACTGCACGAGCAGCCCCAGCATCACCAGGACGAAGCCAAGGTACTGGGGGTGGCGGACCCAGGCGTACGAGCCGTCGGTGGCCAGCCGGCCGGCTCGGGCCGCTGCCCACAGCCGCCGCCAGGCCGCGCTGATCAGCCAGAACCCGCCGCCGATCAGGCCGTAGCTGACCAGGTGGAACGGGCTGAGGTGGGGGTCGGACCGCCAGCCGATCAGGTCGTTCCACAGATGCCCGCCGGCGTGGTCGGCGCGCAGCAGCGGGAACCACGAGCCCAGCCAGCCCGACAGCAGGTAGATGGTCAGCGGGAACCCGTACATCTCGGTGAACAGCGCGAGGAGGACCGCGGTGAACGCGCCGCCCATCGCCCGCCAGTCCCGCTGGGCGCGCGGGTGGAAGAAGCTGCCCCCGAAGGGCGCGAAGACCACCGTGTTGATCAGCACCAGCAGCCACAGCCCGTAGGCGATCGTGGCTCTGCCTACTAAGATCCCTAGTACGGTCCAGCATCGCCCGACCGGGGAGTCCGGGCCAGGGCCGAACGTCCCGCAGCGAATGGGTCGGCCGGCGGCCGCGGTCGGACCTACCGCCAGCTCCGCCCGCAGTCCCCCAGGGCCATACCCTGCATGGGTATGGTTACCATGGGGCCGGCTTCGACGACGGGCGGAGCTACTAGTTGGCTTCGTAGCCGCCGTTACAGTGGACCGGATTGGACGGGCCGGGTGCGCGGTCGCGGCACACGGCGGGGTGAGGGAGGGTGCGCTGATGGTGGAGGCGCGGCAGGTCGATGGCGGTGCCGGCGGTCTGACCACGGTGGTGCTGGAGGTGTCGGGGGTGCAGTGGGCGACGGAGAAGGCGCGCGCGGAGTCGGTGCTCAGGCGCCGTCCCGGTGTGGTGGCGGTGGAGGCGAACCCGGTGGCGCAGACCGCCACGGTCGTCTTCGACCCGGCCGGGACGTCGGTGGCCGAGCTGGCCGGCTGGGTGCGGGACTGCGGGTTTCACTGCCGGGGGCAGTCGGTGCCCGAGCACGTGTGCGACCCGCTGGCCGAGCCTGCCGGCGCCGGTGCACACGTCGGTCACGCCGAGCAGGTGGCCGCCGCTGAACATGCGGCGACGCCGGGTGAGCGGGTGGCCGCGCCGCATGAGGTGATGGGCCACGGCGGGCATGCTGAGATGTCGATGGCCGCGATGGTCGCCGACATGCGTAACCGGTTCCTGGTCGCCGCGTTGTTCTCGGTCCCGATCCTGCTGTGGTCGCCGATCGGGCGGGACGTGCTGGGCTTCACTGCGGCGCCGCCGTTCGGGCTGCGCGACGACGTGTTCGGCCTGATCCTCAGCCTGCCGGTGATCTTCTACTCGGCGTGGATCTTCTTCGACGGCGCGGTCCGCGCTTTGCGGGCCCGGACGCTGGACATGATGGTGCTGGTCGCGGTCGCCATCGGCGCCGGCTGGCTGTACTCGCTGGGTGTCACCCTGACCGGCGGCGGCGAGGTGTTCTACGAGGCGGCCAGCGTGCTGGCCGCGTTCGTGCTGCTCGGGCACTGGTTCGAGATGCGCGCCCGGGGCGGGGCGAACGACGCGATCCGCGCCCTGCTGGACCTGGCCCCGCCCAAGGCGACGGTGTTGCGGGACGGCGCCGAGGTGGAGATGCCGACCGCGGAGGTGGTCGTCGGGGACCTGCTGCTGGTCCGGCCCGGGTCGAAGATCGCGGTCGACGGCGTGGTCGAGTCCGGGCAGAGCGAGGTCGACGAGTCGATGGTCACCGGGGAGAGCCTGCCGGTGCACAAGGCGCCCGGCGACGCGGTGATCGGCGCGACCATCAACGCCGACGGCACGCTGCGGGTGCGGGCGACCAAGGTCGGCTCGGACACCGCGCTGGCGCAGATCGTGGCGCTGGTGCAGCAGGCGCAGAACTCCAAAGCCCCCGGGCAGCGGTTGGCCGACCGGGCCGCCTTCTGGCTGGTCCTGGTCGCCCTGCTCGGCGGCGGGCTGACGTTCGCCGCGTGGGCGCTGCTGTCCGACCGGCCGATCCGCGAGGCGCTGCTGTTCGCGATCACCGTGGTGGTGATCACCTGCCCGGACGCCCTCGGCCTGGCCACCCCCACCGCGATCATGGTCGGCACCGGGCTGGGCGCGAAACGGGGGGTCCTGTTCAAGAACGCCACCGCGGTGGAGGCCTCGGCCCGCATCCAGGCGGTGGTCATGGACAAGACCGGCACGCTGACCAAGGGCGAACCGGAGGTTACCGACATCGTGCCGGCCGACGGGGCCGACCGCGGCCAGCTGCTGGCGCTGGCCGCCGCGGTGGAACGGGAGTCCGAACACCCGCTGGCCCAGGCGTTGGTCCGGCGCGCCGACACGGCCGGCGGACCGCGCTGGACTGCCGAACAGTTCGAGAACGTGCCTGGGCACGGCGCGGTGGCCCGAGTGGACGGCCGGACCGTCGCGGTCGGCAATGCCCGGCTGATGGCCCGCCACGGTATTCACGTCGGGCCGCTCGCCGCGACCCGCGACCGGCTCGCCGCCGGAGGGCGCACCACCGTCCTGGTCGCCGTCGACGGCCAGCCCGCCGGGGTCATCGCCCTCGCCGACGCCCCCCGGCCGACCGCCAAGACGGCCGTCGCCGCCCTGCACGACCTGGGCGTGCAGGTGGTCATGCTCACCGGCGACAACCGCGCCACCGCCGACCGGATCGCCGCCGAACTGGGCATCGACACGGTCATCGCCGAGGTGCTGCCCGGCGACAAGGCCGCCAAGATCGCCGAGCTGCAGGCCGCCGGTGAGAAGGTCGCCATGGTCGGCGACGGCGTCAACGACGCACCCGCCCTCGCCCAGGCCGACCTCGGCATCGCCATCGGCGCCGGCACCGACGTGGCCATCGAGACCGCCGATGTGGTGCTGATGCGCTCCGACCCGCTCGACGTGCCCACAGCGCTGCGCATCGGCCGCGGCACGCTGCGGAAGATGCGGCAGAACCTCGGCTGGGCGATCGGCTACAACGCCATCGCCCTGCCCATCGCCGCCGGGGTCTTCGACCCGGCGTTCGGGCTCATGCTCCGCCCCGAGATCGCCGCCCTGTCCATGTCCGGGTCCAGCTTCCTGGTCGCGGTCAACGCCCTGCTGCTCAAACGCCTGCGGCTACCCGCACCACCACCGGCGGCCGGCGTCCCCACCCGCGCCACCGCACCCGAGCCGGTACCCGCCGGACGCTGACCGCCTCGCCCGCAGATCATGGACGTGCGCGCTTCGAATGGACCCTCCTCACCTGCACCGGCGCTCGGTGGAGCGGTACCCCGTCGAGCAGGCTGGCCGCGAGGCCCGTTCTGACCGGCCGGTACGCAGCACCGCCCCGGGCCGCACCTCAGCCCGCCCTCGACGCGGTGCCCCGCCGCCGATCATGTGATGTGGGCCGCTGATCCAGACCCAGCCGCGACGCTCGCGCCGCACCGGCGGGCACGGGGGGGTACCAGGGATCGCGCCGGCGGGCGGGCGGTCGAGAGCGGTGCCCGGACAGCGGCTGCCGTTCGCTCCGGCGGGACCTCGGACCTGGTCCGCCAGGTTCCTTCTCCTATACCCCTTGAGGGTAAGGCAAGGCAGGGTGGAAGTGGTCCAGGGCAGATGCCACGGAGACGAGGAGGTCGCGGTGAAGACCCGGTGGAGTGTGAACATCACGCCGGCCGAGCGTGCCGCGCGGGTGCTCGTCGGGCTGGTCGGCGCGATCGGTGCGCTGGTCCTGCTGGCCGGCTCGCCGTCGC
>WNGB01002162.1_pt1 | contig 32027 bp, 35 predicted proteins | sample 5400681 | NCBI WGS metagenome assembly WNGB01 (sample SAMN13153367, study PRJNA577476) | soil metagenome | isolation source: 115 cm soil or saprolite under grassland replicate 2 | place: USA:California | collected 2016-06-15
TGCGGCCGCAGCCGCGGCACGCTGCGCAAGTTCAAGTTGTGCCGCATCTGTTTCCGTGAGCTTGCGCTGCGCGGGGAAATTCCCGGCGTGCGCAAAGCCAGCTGGTAAAGGACACGAGATGAGCGTCATTGATCCCGTCGCCGATATGCTCACCCGGGTGCGCAACGCGTGTCTCGCGGGGCACCGCCGGGTCGACATGCCGGTGTCGAAGCTGAAGGTCGCGATCGCCACGATTCTGCGTGACAACCATTACGTCCAGGACTTCAAGGTGCTGGACGATGGGCAGCACGGGCTGCTGCGGCTGTACTTGAAGTATCACAACGATGCCCCCGTGATCCGGGAGCTGCACCGCGTGTCGTCGCCCGGGCTGCGGCGCTACGTGAAAGCGCGCGAGATCCCGCGCATCAAGAACGGCCTCGGCATGGCGATCCTCAGCACGCCGCAGGGCCTCATGACCGACCGCGAAGCGCGGACCGCCCGGGTGGGCGGCGAAGTGCTCGCGGTGGTCTGGTAACTAGGGACTCGGGACTAGGGATAGGGGACAAGGACTACAATGTCACGGATCGGAAGGAAGCCCGTTGCTCTGCCTAAAGGCGTCACGGCGCAAATCGACGGGCACAAGATCACGGTAAAGGGACCGAAGGGCGAGATCAGCCGTACCCTGCACGAGGACATGGCGCTGACGCTCGAGGACAGCACCGTCGTCGTGAAGCGCCCGTCCGACGAGGCGCGTCACAAGGCGCTGCACGGCCTCACGCGCACCCTGGTCGCGAACATGGTGGAGGGCGTCACGACGGGATTCGCGAAGTCGCTCGAGATCCAGGGCGTCGGCTACAAGGCCGAGCCAAAGCCGTTCGGCGTGCAGCTCGTGGTGGGATTCTCGCACCCTGTGCCCTACCACGCACCGACGGGGATCAAGATTACGGTGACCAATAACGTCCAAATGAAGATCGAGGGCGTCGACAAAGAACTGGTGGGCCAGGTGGCCGCTGAGCTGCGCAACATTCGGCCACCCGAGCCCTACAAGGGCAAAGGCATCCGCTACGCGGGCGAGCAGGTCCGGCGCAAAGCGGGCAAGACTGCCCAGGCGGCGAAATAAGTCATGCGTTCCGTTCGCAAAATCAAAACTGCGGCTGATAACCGCGCGCGCCGTCACCTCCGCGTCCGCAAGAAGATCGAGGGGACGCCGGAGCGGCCACGGCTCGTCGTGTTCCGGTCCTCCAAGCACATCTATGCCCAGCTGGTGGACGATCAGCGCGGCCTGACCATCGCCGGGGTGACGGATACGTCCGAAGGCGTGCAGGTCGACGGGAAGGGCAAGGTGGCGCGGAGCTTCGCCGTCGGGAAGCTCATCGCGGAAAAGGCCAAGGCGAAAGGCATCGCCAAGGTCGTGTTCGATCGCGGCGGTTATCAGTATCACGGGCGCGTGAAGGCTGTCGCCGACGGCGCCCGCAAAGGGGGCTTGGAGTTCTAATGGAAGAACAAAAAGAAGAACAGAAAGAAGCGACGGAAGCGCCCGTTCAGCCGGCGCCAGCGGCGGCCGCGGTGGCCGCGGCGGCCGCGGTCGAGGAGCATCGTCCTCCGCGCGGCCCTCGCGGTCCGGGCGGCGGTCGCGGTGGCCGGGGCCGAGGACGCGGCGGCGAGCGGCGTGACGGCGGTGATCGCGGCGCGCGCGAGGGCGACGGGATGGTCGAGAACGTCGTCGCGATCAATCGTGTCGCGAAGGTCGTGAAGGGTGGTCGCCGTTTTTCCTTCAATGCATTGGTTGCGGTGGGGGATGGGAAGGGTCAGGTCGGCATCGCGACCGGGAAGGCGAACGAAGTCAGCGAAGCCGTTCGCAAGGCGGTCGAGGCCGCCCGGCGTCGCATGTCCGAGATTCCGCTCACGGGCGGCACGATCCCGCACGAGATCATCGGCAAACACGGCGCGGGCCGGGTGCTGCTCAAGCCCGCCGCGTCGGGAACGGGCGTGATCGCGGGTGGCCCCGTGCGCGCGGTGCTCGAGTGCGCCGGGATCCGGGACATCCTGACCAAGAGCCTGGGCTCGACGAATCCGCACAACATGGTGCGGGCCACGCTTGACGGCCTCAAGCGCCTGACGACCGCCCGCCGCGTCGCGCGCGAGCGCGGCGTGGAGCCCGAGGCCATTCATTATCGTGCCCGCCAGGAAAGCGTGGTCACGCATGGGTAGGCTGCCCCCGACGCGGAAATACCGCAAACGCAAACCGGGTCGGGACCGGGTCCTGCCACCGGTTGTGAAGGGCAAGCTGCGGATCAAGCAGGTGCGCTCGGGCAGCGGCCATTCCTACCGCATGAAGCGGACGCTCGAGGCGTTGGGCCTCAAGCACCATCAGGATGAAGTCGTGCACGCGGATCATCCCGCGCTGCGCGGCATGCTCCAACAGGTGCGTCATCTGGTTGAGGTGACACCCGAAAAGGAAGGCAAGAAGTGACGCCGAAGGCGAAAGCGAAAGCGAAAACGACACGGAAGCCGCGGGCCAAGTCCCGAGCCCCCAGCCCCGAGGCCCAGTTCTCACGCCTCGCGCTGCACGATCTCAAGCCGCCGGTGGGCTCACATCGCGCCCGCATCCGCAAAGGCCGCGGACCCGGCTCCGGTATCGGCAAGACCGCCGGCCGCGGCGGCAAGGGCCAGACGGCCCGCCAGGGCGGTCACGTACGTCCCGGATTCGAGGGCGGCCAGATGCCGCTCATCCGGCGCATTCCCAAGCGCGGCTTCACCAATCCGTTCAAGCAGCCGGCACAGGTCGTCAACGTGCGCCACCTCGTCCTCCTCGCCGAGGGCGTCGAGGTGACGCCGGAGACGCTGTTCGGCGCCGGGCTGGTGCGCCGCCCCGATCATCCGATCAAGCTGCTCGGCACGGGTGAGGTCGCGGGGCGGAAGTTCGTCGTGAAGGGCGTCGCGGTCTCCGCGAGCGCCAAAACCAAAATCGAGCAGGCCGGCGGAACGATCGCGTGACGGCGCCGATTCCCAATCTGTTCAAGGTTCCGGAGCTCAAGGAAAAGCTCCTCTTCACGCTGCTATGCCTCGTGATCTACCGGATCGGGGCGCACATCGCGACGCCGGGCGTGAACGTGGACGCCCTCGCCGACTTCATGAGCACCCGCGGGACCGGGACGCTGTTCGGACTCTACGACCTGTTCTCGGGCGGCGGCCTGCGGCGGGCCACGGTCTTCGCGCTCGGGATCATGCCGTACATCTCGGCCAGCATCGTGTTCCAGCTGGCGGGACCCGTGTTCCCGATCATCGAGAAGATGCAGCGCGATGAAGAGGGCAAGAAGACGCTGACGCAGTGGACGCGCTACCTGACGGTGGTGCTCTGCTTTTTCCAGGCGTACGGGTTCGGCGTCTTCACGGAGTCGCTGCCCAATGCCGTCGCCCAACCGGGGTTCGCCTTCCGCATGACGACGGTCCTCACCCTGACGACGGGCGGCATCTTCGTCATGTGGCTGGGTGAGCAGATCACCGAGCGGGGCATCGGGAACGGGATGAGCTTGCTCATCTTCTTTTCGATCATCGAGCGCATTCTGCCGGAGACGGTCAACACGTTCGAAGCGCTGAAGACGGGGACGCTGAGCTTCCCGGTGCTGCTCATCGTGCTGATCATGTGTGTGCTCGTGGTCGCGGGCACCGTCGCGATCACCGTGGCGGCGCGCCGCATCCCGGTTCAGATCCCGCGCAAAGTGATGGGCCGAGGACGCATTCGCGAGGGGCAGAAGACCTTCATTCCGCTGCGCATCAATAGCGCCGGCGTGATGCCGATCATCTTCGCCCAGTCGCTGATCATCGTCCCCGGCACGGTGGCGACGTTCAGCGGCGTCCCGTGGCTCAAGACCTTCGCCGAGTACTTCAACACCACGTCGGTGTGGTACATCGTTTCGAGCGCCGCGCTGATCGTGTTCTTCGCGTACTTCTACACGTCCATCATTTTCAATCCGGTGGACCTCGCGGAGAACCTCAAGAAGCAGGGGGCGTTCATCCCCGGCGTCAAGCCGGGGGCGGCGACCGCCGATTACATCGACGAGGTGCTGACCCGCATCACGCTGCCGGGGTCCCTGTTCCTGACGTTCGTGGCCCTGCTGCCCATCGTGGTGCAGAATACGCTCAACATGCCGTTCGGGTTCGGCGGCACGGCGCTGCTCATCGTCGTGGGGGTGGCGCTCGATACGGTGCAGCAGGTGCAGCAGCATCTGTTGCTGCGCCAGTACGACGGCTTCATGAAGGGTGGCGGTGGAGGCAGCGGCACCTCGCGGGTTCGCTTCCGCCGCTAGTGCCTGCACTGTAAGTGTTCATCCTCATCCTCGGAGCACCGGGCTCGGGCAAGGGGACGCAAGGCAAAATCCTCGCCGAGCGCCTCGGGCTGCCCAAGATCACCACCGGCGATCTCATCCGGGCCGCGATGAAGGACGGTACGCCGCTCGGGCTCGAGGCCAGGAAGTATTACGACGACGGCAAGCTGGTCCCCGACAGTATCATCCTCGGCATGATCAAGGAGCAGTTGGACCGCCCGGAGGCGAAGACCGGCGCGATCCTCGACGGTTTCCCCCGCACTGCGGCGCAGGCTGAGCTGGTGGACCGGACGCTGGCCGCGAGCGGCCAGCGCCTGAACCATATCCTGCTGCTCGACGTCACCGAGGACGAGCTGGTGCGGCGCATGTCGGCGCGGGCGCGGGTCGAGGGACGCCCGGACGACACGCCCGAAGCCATCGCGACCCGCCTCCAGGTCTACCAGCGCGACACCGCGCCGCTCATCGCGCACTATGCCCAGCGTGGCATCGTGCACCGCGTCCCCGGCACCGGGACGGTCGAGCATATCGCCGGGGAGATCAAGCGGATCATCGGCAGATGATCACGATCAAGTCGTCGCGCGAAATCGAAATGATGGCGGCCGCCGGCCGCATCGTCGCGGAGACGCTGGCCCTGGTGAAGCGGCACGTCCGGCCCGATATCACGACCGAAGAGCTCGACCAGCTCGCCGAGGACTTCATTCGCAGCCATCCGGGCGCGCAGCCGTCGTTCAAGGGGCTGTACGACTTTCCCGCCACGCTGTGCACGTCGATCAATCACGAGATCGTGCACGGGATCCCATCACACAAACGGGTGCTCCACGACGCCGACATCGTGAGCATCGACGTGGGCGTGTGGCTGGAAGGGTTGCACGCCGACTCCGCCGCGACGTTCCCGGTGGGCGACATCAGGCCAGAGACGGCCCGCCTGCTGGCGGTGACGCAGGAGGCGCTGGCGGCGGGCGTGGCGCAGGCGCGCGCCGGCAACCATGTCGGCGACATCGGGCACGCCGTGCAGCGCGTGGCGGAGGGAGCGGGGTATTCCGTGGTCCGCGAGCTGGTCGGCCACGGCATCGGCGCGGCGTTTCACGAAGAGCCGCAGGTGCCGAACTACGGCAAACCGAAGCGCGGCCCGCGCCTCGTTTCCGGGATGACGATCGCGATCGAGCCGATGATCAACGTTGGCGGCTCGGCAATCCGCACGCTGGACGACAAGTGGACCGTGGTGACGCAGGACGGATCGCTGTCGGCCCACTTCGAGCATACGGTGGCGATTGGGGAGAACGGCCCGAGGATTCTGACGACGGCATGATGTGTAGGGGCGCCGCATGCTGCGCCCCGACTACCCAGCGCCCGACTGCTTTGCCCTGGCCTGGTTCGATAGGCCTGCCAGATTTGCGTTCACATTCTCCGTCGCGCCATCGATCGCGGTTCGGGCCAGCATCCCCGCCACCCGCGCGTCGCTCACGGCGTTCTTGTTGCCGATCTGCTCGATCGTCTGGGCGAGCGCGAGCAGGCGCCGGCCGCGCTTGACGACTTCGGCGGGAGGCCGCGCCGCGGCGAGCAGCGCGTCGTCGATCGCCTGGGCGCGGCCAGCGGTGTCTTTCGGGATCTTGTAGGCGCGACTGACGCCTTCGTAGGCGGCCGCATCCTCATCCACCAGACGCCGCAGCTCACCCCGCAGCTCCTCGGCTTCGGCGAGGATCTCGCGGGCCTGCGCCTCGACCGCCGCGTAGGCTTTTCGTCCCACGGTCAGCCGCGCGACCATCGCCACGAGCGCCGCGGCGAGCGTTCCGGCCAGCGCGGCGGCGCTGCCGCCACCGGGCGTCGGGGCTCCTCCCGCCAGCTCATCGATCCAGCCGTCCAGGGACGGCCCGGCGGACGGGACGGCAGCAGGCAGCGCCGCGCGGATCTTCGTTTCCAGGATGTGATCCCCGGCGTTTGAAAGCCGCAGCAACGATTCGGCGGCGCCGATCAGCCCGCGCTCCGGAACGAGTCCGACGATCTCGCTATACTGCACGCCCACACCCTGTTTCTCGGCGCGGGCCTTGATCGCATTGAAGACCACGGCGGGCGAAGTGATGTCGATGTCCAGGAGGTTCATCGATACCTGCGCCAGGCCATCGACGATGAAGCCGCTCGCCTGCACGCCCGGCAACCCGCCGCTCGAGGTCCGGATCTGTTTCGCGATCTCCTTGGCGACGGCAATCTCCTGCGTATCCAGATAGACATTGTACGCGACGAGAAACGGCCGCGCGCCGATCGCCGTGGCGCCGGCCGTGGGGTGGACCCGGGTGGGACCGAAGTCGGGTTCCAGCATGCGGCCGCGCATGCCTTCGAATTCGCCCTTGCGCACGTCGGGGAGCAGCACCCGGTCGGGGCGCGTCGCGGCCCGCGCGTACAGAAAGACCGGCACCTCCAACTCCTTGCCGACCCGTTCCCCGAGCTTCCGCGCGAGCGCCACGCACTCGTCCATCGTGATTCCCGTGACGGGCACGAACGGCACCACGTCGGTTGCGCCCATGCGCGGATGCTCGCCGCTGTGTTTGGTGAGATCGATCTGCTGTGTGGCGACGCGCATCGCGGCGAACGCGGCGGCGACGGCGGCATCGGGGCTCGCGACGAAGGTGAACACCGACCTGTTGTGCGCCGTGTCGCTCTGGACATCGAGCAAGTGGACGCCCGCGACGCCGGTAATCGCCGACCGCAGCGCCGCGATCGTCGCGGGGTCACGACCCTCGGAAAAATTCGGCACGCATTCGACCAGCGGAGCGGTCATCAACTCTTCCTTATGAGATCGGTGAGCCAGCGGTGCATCGCGGCATTACCCGCCACGATGGCGCCGTTCCCCTCGCCACTCAACACATCGGCGGCGCCGTCGGGCCGCGTCACGATGCCGCCCGCCTCGCGAATCAGCAATGTGCCCGCCGCGATGTCCCAGGGCGCGAGCTGCAGCTCCCAAAAGCCGTCGAGCCTCCCCGCGGCGACGTCGGCCAGGTCGAGCGCCGCGGCACCGGCCCGGCGGATGCCGCTGGCCGCACCGATCACGGCCGCAAGCTGGGCCAGATACGCCTGCAGCAGGTTGAGCGTCTTGAAGGGAAGACCTGTTCCAATCAGCGCGTGTCTCGGATCCGTCACGGCCGAGACACTCAGCCGCGTGTCTTCCTCGAACGCGCCCCCGCCACGCACCGCCCGGTAGGTGCGCTTCCGGCATACGTCGTGGATGACCCCTGCCGCCAACGTTCCGTCGACCAGGCAGCCGATGCTGACGGCATACTGCGGATAGCCATGGAGAAAGTTCGTCGTACCATCGAGCGGATCGACGATCCAGACGAGCTCGCCCCGCGCCGCGCGCTGCGGCGACAGTTCCTCGCCGATGATGACCGACGCCGGTTCCTCGCGCGCGATCAGCTCCGCGATCAGCCCCTCGGCCGCGCGATCGACTTCCGTCACGAAATCGTGCTGCGACTTCTCCGTCCAGGTGTGGACGGCGGGTCGCGCGGCGCTCCGCAGATAGTCTGCGGCGCGCAGCGCGGCGCGCTCGGCGAGCTTGACTAAGTCGTTGTATTCACGCACCTTGTGGCCCCGTGGCCCCCGTGACCTCCAAACGCGTCTTCAGCGGCATCCAGCCGTCCGGCGAGCTGCACATCGGCAACTACCTCGGCGCCGTGCAGAACTGGGTGCGCCTGCAAACCCAGCACGACTGCCTGTTTTGCGTCGTCGATCTGCACGCCATTACACAGCCGTACGACGCCGGAACGCTGTCGTCTCTCACGATGGATATGGCGGTGAGTCTGTTTGCGGCCGGCCTGGACCCGGACAAGTGCATCGTCTTCGTGCAGTCGCACGTCGCCGAGCACACCGAGCTCAACTGGCTGCTCACGACCGTGACGCCGCTCGGCGAGCTCGAGCGCCAGACACAATTCAAGGATAAGTCGCAGCGTCAGGAGAGCGTCGCCATGGGATTGCTGGCCTATCCCGTCTTACAGGCGGCTGACGTGCTGCTCTATAAAGCTAGCCTGGTACCGGTAGGTGAGGATCAAGTCCAGCATCTCGAGTTGATGCGGGAGATCGCGCGGCGCTGGAACGCCCGCTACGGCGAAGGTTTCTTCCCGGAGCCGCAGCCGCTGTTGACCCCGACCAAGCGCGTGCTGGGCCTCGACGGCAAGGCCAAGATGTCCAAGAGCTTGGGGAACACGATCGGGCTGTTCGAATCCCCCGAAGCGATCTGGGAAAAGCTGCGGCCGGCGGCGACCGATCCCGCACGCAAAACCCGGAAGGATCCCGGCACCCCGGAGATCTGCAACATCTTTACGCTGCATCAGGGGTTCTCGCCGCCGGAGACGGTGGCGGACGTGGCGCACAAGTGCCGGACCGCGGGGTGGGGCTGTCTCGACTGCAAGCGCGTGCTGGCCGACAACATGATCACAGCGCTGGCGCCGATCCGCGAGCGCGCGGCCGCGTTGCAGCGCGACCCGCCGGGGGTCCTCGAGCGCTTGCGTAACTGCGCCAACCGCGCGCGCGCGCTCGCGCAACGCACGATCGCGGAAGTCCGCGACAAGATGGGATTCCTCCATGGGTGACATGCTGCAACGCATGGTCGAGATTTTTCGCCTCGACCTCATGCTGCAAATCGGCCTCGCCACGTTGCTCGGCGGCGCGATCGGCCTGGAGCGCGAGCTCGGCGGCAAACCGGCGGGGCTCCGAACCAACATTCTCATCTGCATCGGCTCGGTGCTGTACACGCACCTGTCGCTCGCGATGCTGACGGCGGGTAGCGGAGGGATCCCGCTGGGGACGGACACGACCCGCGTGGCGGCGCAGATCGTCACCGGCGTCGGCTTCATCGGCGCGGGCACCATTCTCCATGCGCGCGGCGCGGTCGTCGGCTTGACCAGCGCGGCCACCATCTGGGTCGTCGCCGCGATCGGCGTCGCGCTCGGCAGCGGCTACTACCGCGAGGGGGTGGGAACCACGCTCGCCGTCATCGTCGTGCTCGCCGGCCTGGGTCGCGTCGAAACGCTGGTCGAGCGGCATTCGATGCACTCGACGATTTCCGTGCACGCACGTCCGGGGCCCACCGTCGTGGAGGATTTGGAAACGGCCGTGCGGCGCATGGGGCTCGAAATCATCAGAGTGACGAACCGGCAGGAGAATGTCGACCTCGTCGTCGACTTCGAGCTTCGCGGGTCCAAGCGTCTCTACGATCAGGCGATCATCACGCTCCTGCACCACGACCACGTCCGCACCGTCTCCACCGGAGAGTGAGCCCCCCCGCGCGACGTCTCGTCATCGATCTTGCCTCCTCGCGCGCCGCCTGGAGGATTCCGCGACCGAGCGTGGTCGAGATCAAGAACGCGGTCGGCGCCGGATGGGACGTCCTGGAAGTGAAAGCGCCCGCGGTGTCCGACGGCGACGGCGGGCTGGGATCGCCGGAAGCCATTGAGGCGGCGCGCGGCGCCGAGATCTATCTCGGCTTCGGCGTGCCCTCGGGTGTCGCGGCGGCGGCCAAGGACACGCTGCGCTGGGCCCACACCGCCACCGCCGGCGTCGGCTCGAGCCTCGGGCACGTGGGCGGCGATGTGCTCCTCACGAATTCCGCCGGTGTCCACGCGGAGCCGATGGCCGATTGGGTGATCGCCGCGATCGCCTATTTCACGCGCGGCCTCGACCGGATGATCTCCGCGCAGCGGCAAGGTCGCTGGGCAAGAGAAGATTTCACCGACGGCGCGATCCCGATGCGGGAGTTTCGGGAGCTGCGGCTCGGCGTGTTCGGCCTCGGCGGGATCGGGACGGCGGTGGCGCGTCGCGGGTTGGCACTCGGCATGAAGGTGTCGGGCGTGCGACGGCGTCCCGAGCGCGGCGGTCCGAAGGGGGTCGAGTGGGTCGGCGCGTTGGGTGACTTGCCCCGTCTCGCCGGTGGCAGTGACGTGCTCGTCATCGCCGCCCCCCAGACGAGCGAGACGGTAGGGGCCGTGGACCGCAGGGTGCTCGAGCGGCTGCCGCACCAGGCCCTCGTCGTCAATGTGTCGCGGGGATCGCTGCTCGATGAGACGGCGTTGCTCGAGCTGCTGGAGCTGCGGCGGCTCCGCGGTGCCGCGCTCGACGTCTTCGGCACGGAGCCGCTCCCCGCCGGGCACCCGTTTTGGGGTCATGCGCGGGTGCTGCTGTCGCCGCACGTGAGCGCGGTGTCGGGCCGCTTCTGGGAGCGGGAAACGGCTTTGATCGTGGGCAACATCCGGAGCTATCTTGCAGGTGCGCCCCTCACGAACCTCGTCGACCTGGAAGCCGGGTACTGAATGGAAAAGATCATCAAGGCCGCGGTCGATCGCGGGGCGTCGGATTTGCACATCAAGGCGGGCGACGTGTTTCGCGCCCGCATCGACGGGAAACTGGTGCCGCTCACCAAGCAGCGGCTGACGCCCGACCAGACCAGGGCGATCGCCCAGCGGCTCATCTCCAACGAGGATGACCGCGCGCGCATCGACAAGCTGCGCGACTACGACTGCTCGTGGGGCATGCCCGGCATCGGCCGGTTTCGCGTGAACATCCTGCGGCAGCGCTCGTCGTTCATGATCGTGATGCGCGTCATCCCGTTCGACGTGCCCACCTTCGAATCGCTGAAGCTGCCGGCCGTGCTCGGAGAAGTCGCCAATGCCGAGCGGGGGATGATTCTCGTGACCGGCGTCACGGGCTCGGGCAAGAGCTCGACGATGGCGGCGATCATCAATTACATCAATCAGAACCAGCATCGCCACATCCTCACGCTCGAGAACCCGATCGAATTCCTGCATCGCGACATCAATTGCTCTGTGACGCAGCGGGAGATCGGCGTCGATACGGATGACTTCCGCACCGGGCTGCGCGCGGCGCTGCGGCAGGATCCCGATGTCGTCCTGATCGGTGAGATGCGCGACTCCGAAACGATCGATACCGCGATGAAAGCGGCCGAAACGGGCCATCTGCTCGTATCCACATTGCATACGCCCGATGCGGTCACGACGGTGAGCCGCGTCGTGTCGATGTTCCCACCCGAGGAGCAGGAGATCGCCCGGTTGCGGCTCTCCGAAGCGCTGCACGCGGTGGTGTCGCAGCGTCTGTTGCCGCGGGCCGACGGGCACGGCCGCGCGGCGGCGCTCGAGGTGCTGCTGGTGACCGGGACGGCGCGCGACATGATCCGCGAGCGGGACCGCACGTCCTCGCTGCACGATTACATCAAGGAATCGCGCGAGCAGTACGGCATGCAGACGTTCGACCAGCACCTCATGGACCTGGTCGCCGACGACATCGTGACGTACGAGACCGCGCTCGCGGCGTCGTCGAACCCCTCCGACTTCCAGCTCCAGGTGCGCACGCTGCGGCGGCGCTCGCGCGTCGCCCCGCCCGCGCGGCCCACCGCCGCGCAGCCGGACAACAAGCCGGCGGGCTTCACGGACGACCTGTCCAGCATGCTGCCACAGTGAGCGCGCAGAAGACTCGACCGGCGGGAATCTTTCCTCCCGTCACGACGCCGTTTGACCGCGCGACGGGCGACGTCGCGCCCGCCCAGTTCCGGCAGAACATCGCCCGCCTGCTCGCCGAGGGCGTGGCCGGCGTGGTCGTATCCGGGTCCACAGGCGAGTCTCCGCTCCTCGATCCCGACGAGCAGCGTCAATTGGTGGAGCTCGCGCGCGAAGAGCTGCGTGACGGCAAGTGGCTGATCGCGGGGACGGGAGCCGAATCCACACGGCAAACGATCGCGTTGTCCAAGGCCGCGGCCGCCGCCGGCGCCGACGCCGTGCTCGTGCGTCCGCCGTCGTACTTCTCGGCTGCGGCGACGCTGGAGACGTTGGCGATGCATTTCCGCGCGGTCGCGGATGCGAGTCCCGTGCCCGTCATCATTTACAACATTCCGAAGTACACGCATGTGGCGCTCGCGCCGGCGCTGCTGCAGCAGCTCGCGAGCCACGAGCGGATCATCGGCGTGAAGGATTCGTCGGGTGATCCGAAGAGTGTCGCCGCGTATCGACAGGCCGTGCCGCAATGGGCGGTGCTCGTCGGTGGAGCGTCGTTGCTGTTCACGGCGCTGGAGCTGCGATGCCAGGGCGGCATCGTCGGCGTCGCCTGCTTTGCACCGGGCTTGTGCGTGCAGCTGGTCCAGGAATTCGAGCGTGGCAATCGCGATGCTGCCGGCGCGCTGCAGGCGCGCATCACGCCGCTCGACAAGGAAATCGTCGGCAAGCTGGGGCCGGCCGGCGTGAAGGCCGCCGTGGATGCCGTGGGGTCGTACGGCGGGCCGGTGCGGCCGCCGCTCGCGCCGCTCTCGCCGGCCGATCACGAGCGCGTGAGTGCGCTCGTGCGCGGTGACTGACTACGCCGTGCTGTTCCGCGAGCTGGCGGTGCCGCGGCTCGTGGGGACTCCCAATCATCAGAAAGTTCGTGAGATCCTCAAGCGCGAGCTGACGGCGCGCGGATTCGCGATCCACGAACATCGGTTCACCGGACGGCCCGCGCGGGCGCTGTTGCGTACGCCGCGCGTGATCGAGGGAATCAATCTCATCGCGCAGCGGCAATCACTGTCCTTCAGGACAGCGCCGGGCGGGCCCACCCTTCAGGGTGGGAAGGTCTGGCTCGTCGCGCACTACGACTCCAAGGGACAGCCCATTTCCATGGCCGTGCGACTGGCGGCGGCCTTCGGGGGGCTTGCGGCGCTGCTCGCGATGTACTTCGCCACGATACCGGCGTGTGTCGGCCTTACCATATGTCTGTTGGCCCTGCTTCAGAACCGCGTGAACGACAACTCTCCCGGAGCCGTCGACAACGCAACCGCCCTCGTCGCCGTGTTCATGGCCATCGATCAGCTCGGTCCCGCGGCGGCGGTCGGAGTGATCTTCCCCGACGCCGAGGAGTTCGGTCTGGTGGGTGCGCGCGCGCTGGCGGTGGATCGCGCGGATCTGTTCGCAGATGCCGCCGTGATCAATCTCGATGGCCTGGACGATCTCGGCACGCCCGTGGCGCTGGTGCACAGGCCGGGAACGATCGGCGTCGCTGTCGCGACGGCCTTGAAGGCCCGGCGATGGCGTTGGTTGCCGGTGGTGGTCGACGGCATCGCATTGGCACGCGTCAGTCGCGAGTGCGTCACGATTCTCAAGGGCAACTGGCGCACGATGCTCGCGGTGCATCGGCCCGGGGACACCGCGGATCGCGTGCGGCTCGATGGCGCGGCGAGTGTCGCGGCGGGGCTGGCGCGGGTGCTGCGGGCCGGATAGCTTCCCTCAGAGGAACCCGGGGCGTGGCCCCGGGTGTTGGGCCCCCGTCGCGGGGCCCTTTTTGTTGCCAGGGAGGCACGTTCGTGTTCGGACCGAAGACGCAGTGTGTCGTTGTGGTCGGCGCCCAGTGGGGCGACGAGGGCAAAGGGAAGGTGGTCGACGTCCTGGCCGAGCGCGCCGATCTGGTCGTGCGCTACCAGGGCGGCGCCAATGCCGGGCACACGGTGGACACGGGAGAGGGTAAGTCCTTCGTGCTGCACCAGATCCCATCGGGCATTCTCCAGGGCGCGGTGTGCGTCGTCGGGAATGGGGTGGTGCTCGATCCGGAGCAGCTGTTCGCCGAGCTGGACGCGCTCGAAGGCAGAGGCGTGCGCACCGAGCACAAGCTGCACGTCTCCGACCGGGCGCATCTCACACTGCCGTATCACAAGCTCCTGGATCGTGCCCGCGAGAAACAGGAGAAGATCGGGACGACAGGGCGGGGGATCGGCCCGACCTACGAGGACAAATACGGGCGGCGCGGCCTACGCGTCGGGGACCTGCGCAATCTCACCCGCGCCCAGGAGCTGGTGCGCGCGCGCGTCGAGGCGGCGAACCAGATGCTGGGCATGCTGGGAGCGGGGAGCGGCGAGCGGGCCAGCGCGGAGGAGCACGTCCGGTTGCTCGAGCGCTTAGCGCCGCGTTTGCTGCCGTTGGCCGTCGATGCCGGGCGCGTCGTGTGGGAGGCGCTGCAGCGCGGCGAGTCCGTGCTGCTCGAAGGCGCGCAGGGGGCGCTGCTCGACGTCGATCACGGAACGTATCCGTACGTCACGTCGTCCAACACGACGGCCGGGGGCGCGGCGGTGGGCGTCGGCATCGGCCCGACGGCCATCGATGCGGTGCTGGGCGTCGTGAAGGCCTACACGACGCGCGTCGGGAATGGACCGCTGCCGACCGAAGCGGAGCCGGCGGTAGCCGAGCGGATTCGGGAGCTGGGCGGCGAATTCGGCGCGACGACGGGACGGCCACGGCGCTGTGGATGGTTCGACGCGGTCGTGGTCAGGTATGCGGTCCGCGTCAATGGCTTAACGGGGTTGGCAGTCACCAAACTGGACGTCTTGGATACGTTCGCAGAGATCCCCGTAGGAGTTGGGTACAGGCTGGATGGCGAGAACATTGACAGCATGCCGGCTGACGTCGAAACGATCTCGCGGGTCGAACCGATTTACGAGATGGTGCCTGGGTGGGAGAAGCGTCTCACGGACGTCCGCCGGCTCGCCGACCTTCCACCGGCGGCGCGAGCCTATGTCGATAGGCTACAAGATCTGGCGGGAGCGCCTGTTCGCTATGTGAGCGTAGGGACTCGCAGGGATCAGATAATAGAAGTCTAGAGGCGCAGCAGACGCAGCAGACGCAACAGTGGTTTACAGGCGAAAGCCGCGAGAAAGAAACACTGGCATCGCGTTGAATCTGGCCGAGGGCGTGAGCCGTCGCGGCTCAAAGGAATTCCAGCGCTTTACGGAGACGTCTCTCCCTGCTGTATTCTGCAGTCTTTAGTGCAGAATACGGTACAGTACTTTCCCTAGGTCGTATGACTCGCTATTGATGTGACAGTGGTTACAACAGGGCACCTTTCTTGCCTGTGAATGGAAGCAGAACTCTCGAAAAGGGCAAACCGCCGGCGACGGCGGGGCGCAAAGCTAGGGGTCTCGCACGCGAGATAGCCCGGCTGCCAGAGTCCGGAGCGCCCGCCCGATTTGCGAGAAGGAGTTCGCTTCGCTCACATCGGGTTCTAGGGCGCACGGTGTGCGGCAGGCGATCACCCCCTGGGGCAACTCAGGGGGTTTCTCGTTTCTCCCAACCTCGGCGTCTCGGCGTCTGTTATTGTTTTCTCATGCGCCCCGTTATCCTCGTCGCGCCCGCCGCCTTCAAAGGCACGCTCGGCCCGCGCCAGGTCGCTGAAGCCCTGGCGACCGGCGTGCGCCGCGCTGTGCCCGGTGCCGCGGTGCTCGAGTGCCCGGTCGCCGACGGGGGCAACGGCCTGCTCGATGTGGTTCTGCCGGCCGGCGCGCTGCGCGAGCGGCTGCAAGTGACGGGCCCGATCGGTGATTCCGTCTCGGCCGAAATGGGCTGGATCGATGGTGAGACGGCGATCATCGAAAGCGCCTCGGCCTGCGGGCTGGCGCTCGTCGAGCCGGAAGACCGCGATCCCATGCGCACCACCACCCGCGGCGTCGGCGAGCTGATCTGGACCGCCGCTGATCGGGGCGCCAAGACGATCGTCGTCGGCCTTGGTGGCACCGCGACGGTGGACGGCGGAACGGGTGCCGCGCGCGGGTTCGGCTGGACGTTCGAGAACGCCGCGGGGACGCAGCTGCCCGATGGGGGCGGGTCGTTGACCGATCTTGCCTCCTTCGGATCGGGGTGGGGACTCGTGGCTCGGGTCGTAGCGCTCGCGGACGTCGCCACGCCGCTGCTTGGCCCGGACGGTGCCGCCCCGGTTTTCGGACCGCAGAAGGGGGCCCGCCCGGAGGAAATCGCGCAGCTCGCTGCCGGCCTCGCGCGCCTGGCGGAGCTGTGGGCGCAGGCCGGCCGGCCGGATCTCGGCACGATACCGATGGGGGGCGCCGCCGGCGGGCTTGGCGCCGGGCTCGTGTTCTTCGCGAAAGCGGAATTGACGGGCGGTGCGGAGTGGGTATTGGAGCGAGCCGGCTTCGACGCGGCATTGGCCAAGGCGGATCTCGTCATCACGGCCGAAGGCATCTTCGACAAGACATCGCTCGTCGGGAAAGCGCCCGGAGAAGTCGTGCGGCGGGCGCAGGCTGCGAAAAAGAAGGTCGCCGTCGTCGCCGGTCGCGTCGACGGACTCATCGGCGTGCATACCGTCGGGGGGGAGGACGGGCGCATGCTGGACGGAGCGGCGTTGGCGCAAATGGCGGAGCAGGTCGCGCGCGAGGCGCTGCGTTTGTAACTTCCGGCTCCTTATGCCACCCGTAACCGCTGACAGAACCATGGATAAGCTCGTGTCGCTGGCCAAGCGGCGCGGCTTCGTGTTTCAGTCCTCCGAGATCTACGGCGGCCTTGGCTCCGTCTGGGACTACGGGCCGCTTGGCGTCGAGCTCAAGAAGAACATCAAGGAACGGTGGTGGCGGTCGATGGTGCACGAACGCCACGACATCGAAGGCCTCGACGCCGCCATCCTGATGCATCCGAAGGTCTGGGAAGCCTCAGGCCACGTGGCCGGATTCACCGATCCCCTGGTCGATTGCAAGCAGTGCAAGAATCGCTTCCGGGCCGACGATCCCAAGATCAAGGGCACGCCCGGCCAGCCGGATGCGCAGTGCCCCGTGTGCGGGAGCAAAGGCACCCTCACCGCGCCCCGCCAGTTCAATCTCATGTTCAAGACGTTCATGGGGCCGGTCGAGGATCAGGCCGCCGTGATCTACATGCGTCCCGAGACGGCGCAGGGGATCTACGTCAATTACCTCAATGTGCTGCAGTCCTCGCGGCAAAAGATTCCGTTTGGGATCGCGCAGGTCGGCAAGGCGTTCCGCAACGAGATCACGCCCGGCAACTTCATTTTCCGCACGCGCGAGTTCGAGCAGATGGAAATGCAGTTCTTCGTGAAGCCGGGGAGCGAGAATGAGTGGTTCGAGTTCTGGCGCGGCGAGCGGATGAATTGGGTCAAGGGGCTCGGGGTTCGGGACGAGAAGCTACGTTGGCATCAGCACGGCAAGGATGAGCTCGCGCACTATGCGGCGGACGCCTACGACATTCAGTACGAATTCCCGTTCGGCTGGCAGGAGTTCGAAGGGATCCACAACCGCACCGACTTCGATCTGTCGAACCACCAGAAGCACGCCGGCAAGAAACTCGATTACCTCGATCCGAAGACCAGCGAGCGGTTCATTCCCTACGTCGTGGAGACCTCCGCCGGCGCGGACCGTACGACCCTGGTCGTGCTGTGCGACGCCTATAGAGAGGAAGAGGTGCGCGGCGAGGAGGCCGCCGAAGGCGGCGACCAGCGCGTAGTCTTGAAGCTCAAGCCCTCCCTGGCACCGCTCAAGGCGGCCGTGTTTCCGCTGGTCAATAAGGACGGCATGCCGGAGCTGGCCCATCGCATTCACGACGACCTGCGGCGCCACTTCAACGTCTTCTTCGACGATGGCGGGTCGATCGGCCGCCGCTACCGCCGCCAGGATGAAGCGGGCACGCCCTTCGGCATCACCATCGACGGGCAGTCCACGCAGGATCAGACCGTGACGGTCCGCGACCGCGACACGCTCAAGCAGGATCGCGTGGCCGCGGGCAAGCTCGTCGACTACCTGACGCAAAAGCTGGCGGGTTGAAACGGGTGCTCGTCGAATGCCGCGATCTCTTCTTCCGCGGCAAGCTGCAGGCGATTCTCACGACCTCCGGCGCAGCGCCGGCCCGCGAAGAGCCCTACGACCTCGCCGTCATCGAGCTCGGGAGAGCCGATGTCCCGCAGCGCATCGCCCAGCTCGTCGCGCGCGGCGTGCCGGTGCTCGCGTTCGGCTCGCACGTCGATGCGGCGGCGCTGCGGGACGCGCGCGAGCTGGGCGCGCGAGCGGTGCCGAATTCCGAAGTAGAGAGCGCGCTGCGCCATGCCCTCGGATCGCCGGCGCGTTGACGTCCTGATCCTCGGCGCCGGCGCCGCGGGCCTCGCGGCGGCGCGCGACCTCTCACACGCCGGTCTGCGCGTCACCGTCATCGAGGCGCGGCCGCGCGTCGGTGGCCGCATTCTCACGATACATGATGCGCGCGCCCCGGTACCGCTCGAGCTCGGCGCCGAGTTCATCCACGGCGAGTCGGCGGAAACTCTTTCCCTCGCGCAGGCGGCGGGACTCGCCGTGTTGGAGCTGCCCGATACTCACGAGCTGGCCGTCGCCGGCCGGTTCAAGCCGATGAGCGGGTTTTGGGAGCTCGCCGACCGCATGAACCACGATCTCGCGCGCCGGCTTGCGGCCCGCGGGAAGGATTTCGCGGTGAGCGAATACCTCGACTCCGCCCGCGTACCGGCGGCACGGCGCGGCCTGCTGCGGGACTTCGTGCAGGGTTTTTACGCCGCGCACCCGGATCGGTTGAGTGCGCAGTCGCTCGCGGTGGAGACGCAGGGCGGTGACGAAGAGGACGAGGTCCGGGGCAAACAGTTCCGAATCGCGAACGGCGGCGACGCGCTCATGAAATGGCTGCGGGACGGGCTGGACCCCGACCGCACCGAGGTGCGGCTCAGCACCGTCGCGGAATCAGTGGAATGGAAACGCGGTGCCGTCAGCGTCGCGTGCCGGGGCGGTGACCGCGCGCCGTTGCCCACGCTGAGCGCCCGCACCGCGGTGATCACGCTGCCGCTCGCGGTCCTGAAGGCCGGCGTCGTGGCGTTCGACCCGGCCCTCCCCGCCAAACAGCGCGCCCTGGCGGGGCTTGAGACGGGGCAGGTGTTCAAGATCGTCTTGCGATTCCGGGAGGCATTCTGGGAGAAGGCGGAGTTCCTGAAGGAGCGGCGCGAGCAGTCCGGCTCGATCGGGAGCGGGCTGAACTTTGTGCACGCGCATGGCGCCGAAGTGCCGACGTGGTGGACCTCGCTCCCGGTGCGGTCGCCGGTCCTCGTCGGATATGTGGGCGCGGTCGCCGCCGAGCAGCTGCTCGCCGAGGACCCGCCCTCGCGGCTCGAGCGCAGTCTCGTGGCCTTGTCCGATGTTCTCGCGGTGCCGCGGCGCGAGCTCGAGGAGCAGCTCGATGCGTGGTCGAGTCACGACTGGCGCGCCGATCCCTTCGCGCGCGGTGCCTACAGTTATATCGCGGTGGGTGGTGTGGGAGCGCCCCGTGCGCTGGCTCGACCGGTCGACGGAACGCTCTTCTTCGCCGGCGAAGCGACGGACGGCGCGCAAATCGGGACCGTGGCCGGCGCGGTGTCGAGCGGACGCCGCGCCGCACGTGAGGTGTTGCGCGTGCTAAAATAGTGGTGACTCTTCCTGTGAGATCGAGCAGCGGCTGACGAGTCCCTCACGCGCCGAGTTCGGAAAGCTGCAGTCGCTCGATCAGTACCAGTCGCTCACTCGGGCCGGCGCGTTCGACTACCCCGAGGTGCCGGCGGCCCTGACCGTCGACACCGGCGCCGTCGGCCCGCACGACGCCGCCGTGACCATCCGCGCCTTTCTGGCACGGGAAGGCGGCGCGTAACGGGTAGGGGCGCTATCTTTTTTCCATGCGTCTCATCGCCGTACTCGCAAGTCTTGCGGGCCTCGCCGCCTCCGCGCCCCCTGGCTACCGCATTCTGGTGGCCAGCGAATCCGGTGACATCGTCACGCAGCTGACCTGGGATGGGACGTCCCTGGCCGTTGCCAAGGTCGTGCCCGTCGGCATCATGCCCGCCGACATCGACGGCCCGCATAACGTGACCGTCGCACCGGACGGGTCAGCCTGGTACGTGACGATCGCGCACGGCACGCCCTACGGATCGCTGTGGAAGATGAGCGCCGGCAGCGACACGCTGCTGGGCCGGGCCCAGGTGGAGATGTTTCCCACCACGATCGGGCTCACGCCGGACGGCGCCCTGGCCTTCGTCGCCAATTCCGATTTCCACGGCGATCATCCGCGCGTGAACGTCGTGACCATCGTGCAAACCGCGACGATGACGCCGCTGACGAATCTCCCCGCGTGCGACATGCCGCACGGCGTGAAGGCCAACCACGCCGGGACGCTGGTGTACGTGTCATGCATGAATTCGGACGAGATTCTGGAGATCGATCGACAGAGCTTCAGGATCGTGCGCCGGCACAAGACTGGTGGCGGTGCGTCGTCGACCATGATGCCGATGCATTCGACCGCTTCAGGTCCGCCCCAACACGACTGCATGCCGACGTTCGTGTCGGTCTCGCCGGACGACCGGCGGCTGTACGTCGCGTGCAACCACGGCAACACACTGCAGGTGCTCGATGCCGGGTCGCTCGAGTTGGTGCACGAGATTCCCGTCGGCGCCGGAGCCTATAACGTCGAGCCGTCGGCCGATGGGCGGTGGGTGATCGTCACCAACAAGAAGGCGCAGAGTGTGTCGTTGGTGGACGCGCGGAGTCTGACCGAGATCGCTAAGATTCCGACTTCGAAGCCGCTCCCTCACGGGGTGGCGTATTCGCCCGACGGCCGCTGGGCCTTCATCTCCCAGGAGAGCGTCGGGATCGATCCGGGCGCGGTCGATGTCATCGATCTCACGACCCGCGCCCGCGTCGCCAGCATCCCCATCCCCCGGCAACCGACCGGCATCACTATTCTGCGGACGCCATGATCCATACGACGACGGTCTCGCTCTCGCCGGCCGATGTGCTGGCACGCGCGCAGCAGTTCTTCGCCGAGCGCGTGCCCCACGCGGCGGCATTCGTGGAGAAGTCCGGGCCCACGTTCGTCACGCTGCGCGGCCAGGGGGGCGAGGAAATCGCGATCAGCGCGTGGGAGGACAAGGACAAAGGCGTCACCCGCGTACGCGCTTCGACCTTGTTCTTCGATCAGGCGCTCGACCGCTTCTTTTCGACGCTCCCCCTCGCGTCGCAGGTGGAGGTCGCGTGACGACCGGTGTCGGCGAACGCTATGCGGTGCGCGTGATGGTGACGACCGTCTGGGAGCAGGTCCCGCTCCAGGTTGACGACGCGACCACGGTCGCGCAGCTGAAGCACGAGGCGTTGCGAGCCGCGCTCAAGACCACCGCCGGCGAGCAGGGGTTCGTCGTCAAATTCCGCGGCGCGTTGGTGCAGGACGAGTCGATCACGCTGCGCGCGCTCGGCGCCGTGCCGAACGCCCCCTTCATCGTGCTGCCCGGCCGGCGGCAACCCGTGCGGTGAGCACCGCCGCCTTCACGCGCGCCGTCACGATCTTCGCCGTCGGGTTCTTACTCCTCGACGCCGCACTGTTCGTGCTCGTCGAGCGCGTCGTCTGGGCCGCCGTCTGTACGGCCGCCGCGATTCTCGTGATCGTGGGGTGGCGCCGCTACCGTCGCGCCATGGCCGAGCTGGCCGACGCGCGTCGCGAGATGAAGCAGGAAGTGGAATCCCTGCGCCAGCTGCTGCACACCCACCGCCAGAATTAGTGTCGACAGTCGTCGTCTGGAATCCGGCGTGCCGGCATCATTACGGCGGCGCGGGGCATCCGGAGCGTCCGCAACGATTCGAGGCGGTGCTCGAAGCGCTGCGCCGCCCCGAGCTTGCCGCGCTGGTGCGCTGGGTCGAAGCCGCGCCGGCGCAACGAGCCTCGCTAGAAGTCGTCCATCCCCCGTCCTATCTCGACATGCTCGAGACGCTGGCCGCGCGCGGCGGCGGCGCACTCGATGCCGACACCTTCCTCGGGGCCCGAAGCCTGGAGAGCGTGCTCGCGTCGGCGGGGGTCGCGCTGGCCGCGGTCGAACAGGGATTGCAGGCCGGCAGAGCCTTCGGCATCACCCGTCCGCCCGGTCACCACGCGCTCGCCGCGCGGGCGATGGGGTTTTGTTTCCTGAACAACGCCGTGCTGGCCGCGCGGCACGCGCAGGCGCTGGGATGCGCGCGCGTGCTGATCGTGGACTGGGACGTGCACCACGGCAACGGGACGCAGGCGCTGGTCGAGCGCGATCCGTCGATTCGGTTCGTCTCGATGCATCAGTATCCGTGGTATCCCGGGACCGGAGCGGAAGACGAGATCGGCGTCGGCAACGTGTTCAACGTCCCGCGGCCCGGCGGCCTGCCGCGCGCCGTGTACGCGCGCGACTTCCTGGCGGGCGTGGACGCCGCGCTCGCGCAGTGGCATCCGGACATCCTCCTCGTCTCCGCGGGGTTCGACTCGCTCGCGGGAGATCCGCTCGGCGAGTTCACGCTCGAGCCCGACGATATCGTCCATTGGACGGAGGCGCTGCGCGAGCGGATGGGTAGTCGTCCCGTCGTCGGCGTGTTGGAAGGCGGCTACCGACTCGATCTGCTCGCCGCCGGTGTCGTGGCGCACGTGCGCGCGCTATCTTGAGCAGGTGACCGTGACAAGCGTCCCGGCCCAGCAGCCACAGGCCTCGAAGCACTGGCCGGCCAGCATCTACCGGCGGCCCGATGGTACGCTCGAGCAGGACATCTCTCCCACGCGCATTCGCGAAATCCTGCAGGCAGGCGAAGGCGAGCTGTGGGTGGACATCGACAGCACGAGCATGCATCAGCACGCGCTGCTCGAAAAAGTGTTCACGTTCCACCCGTTGTCCATCGAAGACACCCTGTCGCCCGGCACGCGCGTCAAATTCGAGGAATACGACCGCTACGTCTTCGTGGTCATGGCGGTCATCCGCTTCGACGAGGGAACGCCGGAGCCGTGGGATCTCGCCACGTCGAACATGTATTTCTTCCTCGGCAAGAATTTTCTCGTCACGGTACACGCGCTGCCCTCCAAGAGCTGCAGCACGGTGCGCGAGCGGCTGATGCGCAACCCGGAGCTCATGGTCCGCGGCGCCGAGATGATGATGCACAACATCATCGACCAGTCGGTCGACGCGTATTTCCCGCTGGTCGAGGGGCTCAATGGGCTGGTCGACGGTCTGGAAGAGCGGCTGTTCGAGCAGTTCGACGAGAAGCTGATTCACGAGATCTTCAAGGCGAAGCGCGCGGCGTTCTCGCTGCGCCGCCACATCGGGCCGATGCGCGAGGTGCTCAACATCCTCACGAACCGTCCCTGCGGCTACATTCGCCCCGAGACACAGCTCTATTACCGCGACGTCTACGATCACACGATCCGGATCACCGAATCGGTGGACACCGTCCGCGACCTGCTCGCCGGCGTGCTGGAGACCTACCTGTCGCAGACGTCGAACCGGATGAACCGCGTCATGAAGCAGCTGTCGATCGTCGCGACGATCGCGCTGCCGCTGGTCGTCGTGGGGGGTATCTTCGGCATGAACTTCAGCCAGATGCCGTGGACGCATCACCCCTACGGCTTTTACGGCGCGCTGGTCACGATGGCGGCCGTCTCCGGCATCATCCTCTGGTGGCTCAAGAAAAATCGCTGGCTGTGAAGCTGCACGTCGAGCAGTGCTCCATCACCACGCGGCATCCGTTTGCCATCGCCCGCGGCTCGACGAACGGCTACAAGCGCGCCTGGGTCCGGCTGGTCGATGGGGACGGGCAGGAAGGGTGGGGCGAGGCCGATCCGTCGTCCTTCTACGGCGAGACGCTCGAGACCGTGCTCGCCGCGTTCGAGCGCCTCAGCGCACACCTGCCACGCGATCCGTTCGATCTCGAAGGGGCGGAGGATCGGTGGGAGCACGCGGTGCCGAAGAACTGGGCGGCCCGTGCGGCGCTGTCGGCCGCGTTGCATGACCTCGTCGGGAAGAAACTGGGCCAGCCGTTGTGGCGGCTGTGGGGTCTCGACCCCAAACGCGCGCCACTCTCCTCCTTCACCATCGGACTCGATTCCCCCGAGAAGATGGGTGCTAAGGTGCGCGAGGCGGAGGACTACCCCATTCTGAAAGTGAAGCTCGGCACCGACCGCGACGAAGACATCCTCCGTACGGTGCGCGAGGCAACCCGCAAACCCCTCCGCGTAGACGCCAATGCGGGGTGGACCGTCGCCAGAGCCAAGCAGATGATCCCGGTCCTGAGGGAGTACGGCGTCGAGTTTCTCGAACAGCCCCTCGTTCCGGACGATCTCGACGGCCTCGCCGAGGTGCGCAAGGTCGCGTCCAAGCACCAACTGCCGGTGGTGGTGGACGAAAGCTGCCTCATCGCGGCGGACATTCCCCGGCTCGCGGGTCGCGTGGATGGAATCAACATCAAGCTCGCCAAGTGCGGCTCGCTGCGCGAAGCGCTGCGCATGATCGCCACCGCGCGCGCGCACAGCATGCTCGTCATGGTCGGTTGCATGATCGAGACGTCGCTGGGCATCACCGCCGCCGCGCACTTCACTCCGCTCGTGGACGCCGCCGATCTGGATGGCGCGGCCCTGACCGTGGACGACCCGTTCACCGGTGCGACCATCGACCAAGGCCAGATTCGGCTGCCGGCTGAGCCAGGACTCGGTGTGCGGCGGCGATGACATATGCGGCAGTCGTCCTCTCAGTCCCTGTAAACCGCTCCTACATCTACGAAGTCCCTGAAGCGCTGGCGGCGCGCGTCGTTCCCGGCGCGCGCGTCGTGGTGCCGTTGCGGCGACGCAGTGTCGTTGGGATCGTGACAGAGGTTGTCGGTCATCGGTCGTCGGTCGGCATCGACATCAAGCCGATTTCGGCCGTGCCGGACGACGAGCCCGCGATCTCGCCGCCGTTGCTCGAGCTGGGGCGCTGGATGTCGGACTACTACGGTGCGCCGCTCGGTCTCGCGCTGCGGGCGATTCTGCCGGGGCCGCTCTGGAGCGTGGCCCGGCCGGCCGGCCCCGCGCCCGCCGCGGAGCGGGTGCTCGTGCTCACCGGCAACGGGATGGACTCGCTGCTCGAGCGCGAGCGGCGCTTCAAACGGGCGCCCAAGCGCCGCATCGTGTACGAGACCGTCGAGGCTCTCGGGGGCAGCGCGCCGGTGTCGCATCTCGTCCAGCAGCTGAAGCTCTCCAGCAGTGCACTAGATGGACTCGTGAAGCAGGGACTCGCGCGCATCGAGCACGTGCCGGAAATCCGCGATCCCTTCGCGGGCCTTTCGACACCTCCACCACCTTCTCTCACCGAGGACCAGCGTCGTGTGGTGCAAGGGATCCTTGACACCGCCCTCCACCAACCTGCCTTGATCCACGGCGTCACCGGGTCGGGCAAGACCCTGGTGTACCTGGATGTGTTGCGCGGCGTCGTGGCATCAGGGAAAGGGGCCATCCTGCTCGTGCCGGAAATCGCCCTCACGCCGCAGACGGTCGCGCGCGTGCGCGGCGTGTTTGGCGATAAGGTTGCCGTCTTGCATTCGGGGTTGTCCGATGGGGAGCGCGCGGATGCGTGGCGGTCGCTGCGCCGCGGCGAGCGGCTGGTCGCGGTCGGGCCCCGCTCCGCCGTGTTCGCCCCGGTGCAGCGGCTCGGCGCGATCGTCGTGGACGAGGAGCACGAGCCGAGCTACAAGCAGGGCTCGGCGCCGCGCTATCACGCCCGCGACGCCGCCGCCACGCGCGCCCGGCTCGAGGGAGCGCGCCTGATCTTGGGAAGCGCCACGCCGTCTCTGGAGACGCTGCAGCTGGCGAGCGAGGGACGCGTAACGACGTTCGCGCTCCCCGATCGCGTCGAGGCGCGGCCGCTGCCGCCCGTGGAAGTCGTAGACCTGCGCAGCGCGCCCCGCATCGCGCCCGCCGAATCGGGTCCGATCCCCTGGAGCGAAGCGCTGGACTCAGGCGTTGCCGGCGCGCTGGACCGCGGCGAGCAGGTGATTCTGCTGCTCAATCGCCGCGGCTTCGCGACGTTCGTGCAATGCCCCGCGTGCGGCAACGTCCCCGGCTGTCCGCAATGCGCGATCGCGCTGACCGTACACCAAACGCCGCCGGCCATGCGCTGCCACTACTGCGGCCACGAGGAGCGAATACCGGATACCTGCATTGCGTGCGGCCACGAGACCCAGCGCTTGCGCGGTTTGGGCACGCAGCAGCTCGAGCACTTTGTGGGGCTGCGCTATCCGCGTGCCCGCATCGCCCGGATGGACCTCGACACGACGACGAGCAAGTGGGCGCACCATCACATCCTGGAGCGGATGGGGCGAGGTGACGTGGACATCCTGCTCGGCACCCAGATGATCGCCAAAGGGCTGGATTTTCCGAACGTGACGGTCGTCGGCGTCGTGGATGCCGACACCGGGCTCCATTTTCCCGATTTTCGCGCCGGCGAGCGTACGTTCCAGCTTGTGGCACAGGTGGCGGGCCGAGCGGGGCGAGGGCCGCGCGGTGGCCGTGTGTTCGTGCAGACGCGCGCACCCGGTCATCACGCGATTCGGGCGGCGGCAGCCCACTCCGTCGAGCAATTCGCGGCGGCCGAACTTCCCCTGCGAACACCTCCACACCCTCCATATCCTCCACGAACGGGCTTGGTTCGCTTTGTCATCGCCACCGAGGATCATGCCCGGACCGCAGAGCTGGCCGAGCGCGTGGCGGCTTGGCTTCGACGCGCTTCGACGGAGCACCTTGACGACGCGCTCACCGTGCTCGGGCCGGCGCCCTGTCCGCTCATGCGCCTCAAAGGGAAGTGGCGCTGGCACGTGTTGGGGAAGTCCGCCGAGCCGCGCGTGCTCGGGCGCGTGGTGCGCGCGTGGCGCGCGAAGGGCCACCGCGCGGTGATCGTCGACCGAGATCCCGTTTCACTCTTGTGAAAGCCGTTTGCCTTCGGGTATTTTGACCGGCCTGTGAGTCGTCCTCGGTTTCAGTACCGACCACCCAACTTTGCCGCGCCCCCGCTGTCGGGCGCGCCGGATGCGCGATTCACGCCCGCACCAGCCGACGGGGTCCTGCCCGACGGTTTTTTTTCGACTACGAACCTGCCGACGTACGTAAAGTTGGCGGGAGGCGACTGGCGGCGGCCGCGCCTGCCGCGCATGGACTGCGTGATCGTGCGGGCGGCCGACGATCTCATCACGACGGAACCGCGGCGGGTGCGGCGCGGCGACAAGGTCGCGGTGGGTGCGGCGGAGGATGGCAGCGAGGGCATCTTCGTTCATGCCGAAGGCTTTCTCGGCGGAACCCGCAGCCCGAACGAATTCCGCTTCATGGCGGCGGAGGTGTCGCGCGAGCGGCCCGTGGACTACAGCGTGCTCGCGGAGCTGCTGGGCGAGGAGAAGGTTCGGGGCGGCAGGATCCTCTGGGTGATCGGCCCAGCGCTCGTGCACGCGCGCGCGCGCGAGGACATGATCTGGTTCATCGACCAGGGCTATTGTCATACGCTGCTCGGTGGCAACGCGGTGGCCGTCCACGATCTCGAGGCCGCGATCTTCGGCACGACGCTGGGGATGTCCAGCTCCGGGGAGAGCGTCGAAGGCGGGCATGGATTGCACATGCGCGCCATCAACGCGATCCGGCGCGCCGGGTCGATCGAGAACGCCGTGACGCAGGGAATCGTGAAGACCGGCATCATGCATGCGCTGGTCGCGAATCGCATCCCGTACGTGCTCGCGGGCTCGATTCGCGACGACGGTCCATTGCCCAACGTCATTCCCGATACGCTCGCCGCGCAGGATGCCATGCGCGCGCATACGACCACGGCGACCTTCGCGATCTTCGTGGCCACGGCGCTCCATGCGATCGCGGTCGGGAACATGCTGCCCGCGTTTGTGGACTCGGAGGACACCGAAAAGATCCGGCCGTTGACCACGATCTGCGTCGATCAAACCGAATTCGTGGTCATGAAGTTGCGTGACCGCGGCACGCACCAGGCCTACGGGGTAGTGACCAACGCCCAGGATTTCATGCACGTGCTGCGCTTTTACGTGGAACGATGGCAAGCCTCGGCGCCGGCGGTCTTACACCGCTAGCCCCCGGCCAGGGCGCCGGGTGGGCGAAGCTCGCCGCGGCGGTCGAGGGGCACGTGCCCCCCGCCGAGATCGAGACGATCTACGTGTTTCGTCCGATCAAACGGGAGGGGCGTGAGTGGGGCACGGCCGTGGTGACGCGCAAAAGCGACGATGGTCGCTTGCGAGTCTACACGGCGCAGTACATGCTCGTGGTGCGCGGTAAAGACCGCGGCCAGTCCAAGATCGAAGTGCTGGAAGTCGCCCTGAGCCCCGCCGACGTGCTGGCGCGGGTGTTGCAGGCGACGGTGGACCGGGGTGGCGATTCGGAGCCGCCGGTCGAGCTGGGTCCCGCGGTCTGGTACGAGGGGAGGTAACAGAGAGTTGATTGACTCACGAATGTTCATCCCGACCAAGGCCTTTTTGACGAAAGGCGTCGGCCGGCACAAGGAAAAACTCACCAGCTTCGAGATGGCGCTGCGCGACGCGCACCTGGCGAATTTCAATCTGGTGCGCGTGAGCTCGATTTTTCCCCCGCACTGCGAGTTGGTGGATCGCGAGGAGGGGATGAGCATGCTCAAGCCGGGTCAGGTCGTATTCGCGGTGATCGCGGAGTCGGCGACGAACGAGCCCAGCCGGCTCGTGGCGGCGTCGATCGGGGTCGCGATGCCGGCGGATCCTTCCCATCACGGCTACATCTCCGAGCATCACAGCTACGGCCAGAACGAGACGGTCTCGGGGGAGTACGCCGAAGATCTGGCCGCCTCGATGCTCGCCACCGTCCTGGGTGTCCCGTTCGAAGCCGACAAGGCATGGGATGAGCGCCGCGAGCAGTGGCTGCTGTCCGGCGAAATCGTCCGCACCATGAACGTGACGTCGACGGCCGAGTGCGGTGCCGACGCCCGTTGGACCACCGTCGTGTCGGCGGTCGCGTTCTGCGGGTAATGTGGTAGTTGCATTCGCGGCGGGACTGTTGAGTTTCCTCTCTCCGTGCGTGCTCCCGCTCATCCCGAGCTACGTCGGTTACCTGACCGGCATGACGGTGGAGGAGGTCGAACGGCGGCGCGGCACCGCCTTCCTCCACGCGGTCTGGTTCGTGGCTGGGTTTTCGCTCGTGTTCGTGCTGCTCGGCGCCGGGGCGTCCGCCGTGGGCCATCTGCTGCGCGACTATCAGGTGTGGCTGGGGCGCGTGGGCGGCGTGCTGTTGATCCTGTTCGGTCTCTACCTGCTCGGCGTTCTCCGGCCGGCGTTGCTGATGCGCGAGCGGCGCATCGAGCTGGCGCGCAAACCCATCGGCTATTTCGGCTCCGGCGTCGTCGGGTTCACCTTCGGCGCGGCGTGGACGCCGTGCATCGGACCGATTCTGGGCGGCATTCTCACACTCGCGGCGACGCAGGCGGGGCTGGGGCAGGGGATGGTGCTACTGGCGGTGTACGCGCTGGGACTCGCGCTGCCGTTCTTGCTGACCGCGCTGGCCCTCGACCGGTTCCTGGTCTGGTTTCAGCGCTTCCGGCCCTACATCATATGGGTGGATCGGATCGCGGGCGGGATGCTGATCGTGCTGGGCATTCTGCTTGTCACGGACAGCTTTACGCTCCTCGCCGGATACCTTCGCGGATTGACGCCCGCGTTCCTGCGTGACCGGCTGTAGAAACCTGGGCACTGGGTGCGGGTACCCATTGCCAACCGTTGTTACAGAGAGGATTCCATGAACCGGATAGCGATGCTGGCGAGCGTTGCCGTGTTCGCCGTGAGTGCCTGTCAGAAGGGGCAGGAGCAAAGCCAGGCGAGCGACTCGACGGCGCGGGATTTAACGCTGGCGCCTGCGGAGTCGACGGCCGCGATGCGCGATGTGCCGGATCAGAACCAGAAGACGACGCCACCCCCGGCCGTGCGGCCGCCGGCGCAGCGTAGCACCCCGCCCGCGCCTCCGCGGCCGCCCGCGATGCTGCGGCTCGGCGCCGGCACCAAGATGGACATCGCGGCGACCGATACGATTTCGTCGCGCACCGCCAAGGTGGGCGACGCGTTCACCGCGCGCGTGGTGGACGACGTCAAGAACGCGGCGGGACACGTCGTAATTCCGGCGGGCTCGGTCGTCCACGGCACGATCAGCGACGTCAAACCGGCGCCCAATCCTCGGACTCCGGGGACCTTGACGTTGAGCGTTGCGAGCGTCACTGTACGCGGCGCCTCGTACCCTGTTGAAGCGTCGGTCGACTCACTCGAGACGATCCACAAGGGACGCGGCGTCACATCGGGCGACGCCGCCAAGGTGGGCGCGGGAGCGGTCGCAGGCGCGGTGCTGGGTCGGGTGCTCGGCGGCAACAAGAAGGGCACGATCATCGGCGGTGTCGTGGGCGGCGCTGCGGGCGCGGCTGTGGCGAATCAGACCAAGGATTCGGACATCGTCTTGCCAGCGGGGGCGCATATCATCATCCGGCTGACGAAGGAACTCGCGGTCGCGGCAACGTGACGCGGTGATCCGCACCAAGCTGTCCACGATGATGTTCCTCCAGTTCTTCATCTGGGGGGCGTGGTACACATCCATCGCCGTGTACATGACGAATCACGGGATGACGACCCTGACGCACTGGCCGTACACGGTGAACCCCGTGGCGGCCATCGTCGCACCGTTCTTCCTCGGGCTGGTGGCGGACCGGTACTTCGCGACGGAAAAGGTCCTCGGGGTCCTGCACGTGCTCGGCGGCTTCGTCCTGTGCGCCGCGCCGCGCTTCACCGGTGAGCCCACGACGTTCATCCTGCTCCTGCTCCTCTATAACCTCTGCTATATGCCGACGCTCGGCCTCGCGAACAGCCTGGCGTTCCATCACATCCAGTCGCAGGAGCAGCAGTTCCCCCTGATCCGGGTGTTTGGGACGATCGGCTGGATCGTGGCCGGGTTGTTCATCAGTTTGTTCCTGGGCAAAGTGACGGGCGTGGTTCCGGAGCAGACCGCGATGCCGCTGTATACCGCCGGGATCGCGAGCGTCGTACTCGGCGTCTTCAGCTTCACACTGCCGCACACCCCGCCGCCGGCGAGAGGACAGCCCGTCTCGCTGCGCAGTATCGCGGGGCTCGACGCCCTGAAGCAGCTCGGCGACAGACCGTTCTACGTCTTCATTGCCGCGTCACTCTTGTTGTGCATCCCGCTCGCGGTCTACTACAACTTCACGCAGCTCTTCCTCGGCGCGGCCGGCGTCCAGAAGATCGCCGCGACCCAGACGGTCGGGCAGTTCTCCGAGACGTTCTTCATGCTGATCATGCCGTTGCTGTTTGCGCGCCTCGGGGTGAAGAAGATGCTGCTCATGGGGATGGGCGCGTGGGCACTCCGGTACGCGCTCTTCGCGCTGGCTGCTCCGGCCGGCGTCTTCTGGATGATCGTGCTGGGGATCGCGCTCCACGGACCCTGCTACGACTTCTTCTTCGTCACCGGCCAGATCTACGTCGACAAGAAGTCGACGCCGGCGGTGCGCGGCCAGGCGCAGGGCTTCCTCGTGCTCGTCACGTATGGCGTGGGCATGCTCATCGGCGCGCAGATCGCCGGCAACGTGTACGACCGCTTCCTGGCCGGGGCCACCGCGTTGACGTTGCCGCAGTGGCAGAGCTTCTGGTGGCTGCCGGCGGCGTTCGCGGCAGGAGTGCTGGTCTTCTTTGCGGCTTTCTTCAAGGCTCCCGCTCACGAAGGCGCACCGCAGGGAGAGCTTACTCGCTAAGCTCCCGAATCCAAATGTTTCTGTAGCGCACCGGATTGCCGTGATCCTGCAACTTCAGCGCCAACCTGTCGGGATGCACGCGGTAGGGAGGGCGCGCTTGGTTGGCAGTCGGTCCCACAAGCTCGAAGTTATCCTGAATCAAAACTCCATTCAGAAACACCGTCATGCTCGCCGGCCGCTCGACTGAGCCGTCAGCCTTGAAGTGCGGCCGATGGAAGATGACGTCGTACGCTTGCCATTGGCCCGGCGGCCGGGTGGCGTTGACGAGCGGCGGGTTCTCGCCGTAGATCGCGCCGGCCTGCCCGTCGGGATAGGTGTCGTTCTGGTAGGAATCGAGGACCTGCAGCTCGTAGATCCCCATCAAGAAGA
>WNGB01002163.1_pt1 | contig 32024 bp, 33 predicted proteins | sample 5400681 | NCBI WGS metagenome assembly WNGB01 (sample SAMN13153367, study PRJNA577476) | soil metagenome | isolation source: 115 cm soil or saprolite under grassland replicate 2 | place: USA:California | collected 2016-06-15
TCGGGTCCGCCGCCGCGACCGCTCGCGCCGCTGGAAGTGATCACCCGCGGAGAGAAGATTGTCCTCAAGCGCGCCTGAAGCGCCCGGGAGGGCGGCGAGATTCAAGGGCTGGCTCGAGGAGCGCCTCGGATGGGACGACCTTGCGCATCTGGCGCAGAAAAAGGAAGTGCCGACCCACCGGTGGACGATCTTCTACTACCTGGGCGGCATGGCTCTCTTCCTCTTCACCGTGCAGGTCGCGACGGGAATCCTCCTTCTCCTCTACTACCGGCCCAGCTCCGCGGAGGCCTTCGAGAGCGTCCAGTACATGATGGCCGACGTCCCGTTCGGCTGGCTCATCCGCTCGATTCACTCCTGGGGAGCGAACCTCTTCGTGGGGGTCGTGTTCCTGCACATGATCTCGGTCTTCTTCCTGAAGGCGTACCGCCCGCCCCGGGAGGCGACCTGGATCACCGGGGCCGTGCTGCTCTTCCTGGCGATGGGATTCGGCTTCTCCGGGTATCTGCTCCCCTGGAACACCTTGGCCTACTTCGCGACGAAGGTCGGGACTGACGTGCCGGCGCAGATCCCCGGCATCGGACACCTGCTCTCGCGGATCCTGCGGGGCGGCTCCGACGTCACCGGCGCAACCCTCTCGCGCTTTTACGGCATCCACGTCGCGATCCTCCCCGCGATCACGACGGTATTCCTGGGCATCCACCTCTACCTCGTCCAGCGGCACGGCATGAGCGTGCCGCCGAGCGTCGAGCGGAAGGGGAAGCCGAAGACCATGCGCTTCCTGCCCGACTTTCTCCTGCGCGACATGGTCGGCTGGCTCGTCGCCGTCGCGCTGCTCGCCGCGCTCGCGGCGTTCCTCCCGTGGGAACTCGGTGTCAAGGCCGATCCCTTCGTTCCCGCTCCCGCGGGGATCCGTCCCGAGTGGTACTTCCTCTGGATGTTTCAGGCCTTGAAGTACCTCCCCGCCAAGGTGGCCGGCATTCCCGGCGAGACACTGGGTGTCTTCGCGATCGGAGGCCTCGCCGCGGTCCTCGCCATCGTCCCTTTTCTCGACCGCAAGCGCTCCCGCATCTGGAACGTGGCCGCTGTCCTCGTGCTCATCGGCGCCGCCATTCTCACAGTGTTGTCACTCCTGCCCCAGAAAGGCACGCCTTGAACGCGCGGCTCCTCGCCGCCGCCGGGCTGCTCCTGGCCACGACCGCCGGGGCGGGACCGGCCGCGACTCCTTCCGCGGCCAAACCGACGCCGGCGGCGGCGATTGGGTGTGTGGATTGCCACCTCGCGCTGGACGACGCGCGCATCACCCCCCCCGCGAAGGCCTTCGCCGATGACATCCACGCGAAGTCCGGCTTCACATGCGTCTTCTGCCACGGCGGCGACGCGGGCGCGACGGACCAGGAGGTCGCGCACGACCGCAAGAAGGGCTTCATCGGAAAGCCCTTGCCCCGCGACATTCCCGGCCTCTGCGGTAAGTGCCACTCCGATGCCGCCACGATGAAACACTTCAATCCGTCGCTGCGCGTGGACCAGCTCTCCGAATACAAGACGAGCGGGCACGGCAAACATCTCGCGCAGGGAGACACGCGTGTTGCCCAGTGCGCGAGCTGCCACGGAGCTCACGGCATCCAGCCGGTCAAAGACTCGCGCTCCCCCGTCTCGCCGCGGAAGGTCGCGGAGACGTGCAACAAATGCCACGGCGACGCGGCCCTGATGGCCGGTTACAAGCTGCCCGCGGACGTCTACGCGAAGTGGAAGAAGAGCGTCCACTACCAGGTCCGAGTCGAGAAGGGCGACCTCTCGGCGCCGACCTGCAACTCCTGCCACGGGAATCATGGCGCGGCGCCCCCGGAGGTCGGCTCGGTCGCCAACGTCTGCGGCACCTGCCACGCGGTCTTCGCCGAGAAGTTCAGAGTCAGCCCGCACTGGGAGCCCTTCAAAGAGATGAATCTCCCCGGCTGCGTGACCTGCCACGAGAACCACGAAATCGTGCGGCCGACAGAGGCCTTCCTCGCCGAAGGCGACCAGGGCAAGTGCTCGAGCTGCCATGAGGCGTCCTCGGCCGGCGGGAAAGCCGCCGCCGCGATGCGCGTCGACCTCGTCGCTCTCGCAGGCGAGATCCGCGCGGCGCGCGAGAAGCTCGACCGCGCTGCGGAGGCCGGCATGGAGGTCTCGCGGGCCCGGTTCGAGCTCTCCAAGGCCGACGACGCCCTGACGACCGCGCGGACCGAGGTGCACCGCTTTCAGGCCGCCACCGTCCACACGACGGCTTCCGCGGGCTTTGCCGTGGCTCGATCGGCCAGGAAGGACGCCGACCGCGCGCTCGCGGAGAGAGACTTCCGGCGCAAGGGACTCTTCGTCTCTCTGGGTCTCATCCTCCTTGCGATCGCGGCCCTGCTCTTGAAGATCCGGAGTGTCCCGGGAGGAAGGTAGAGTCCGGGGTCGTCAGCTTCTTGAATTTGCCCTAGACTCGGAAGGAAAGAGGAGGACTGGTCATGGCCATCAAAGTCAAATCCATCACGCTGTGGCGGCGCGAAGTCCAGAACAGGCCCGGCGCGCTCGCCGAGACGCTCGAGCCGCTCGCCCGCGCGGGCGCGGACTTGCACGTCGTCATGGGTTACCGCCAGCCGGGCGGGGAAGACCAGGCGATTCTGGAGCTGTATCCGGTTTCCGGGAAAAAGGCGACAACGGCTGCCGGCGCCGCGGGACTCTCCGCTTCGACCATCCCCACGCTGCTCGTCGAAGGGGACAACAGGCCCGGGATCGGCCATGCGATGGCACGCGCCATCGCCGACGCCGGGATCAACACGAATTTTCTCGTCGCGCAGACGGTCGGCAGGAAGTTCTCCGCGGTTTTCGGCTTCGAGACGGAAGCCGACGCCAAGACAGCGGCCGCACTCATAAGGAAAGCCAAGCCGGCCGCGAAGAAGTGAGGGACTGACACGCGAGAGGACTCTGCCGCGCCGGAGGCCGCCTGCGCGGCTCCGGTTTCGATATCGGGCGCGGGCCCGGCCGGGCTGGCCGCGGCCATGACACTGGCGCGCGCCGGCGTCCCGGTGGTCGTTCACGAGTTCCGGCACGAAGTGGGCTCGCGGTTCCACGGCGATTTCCAGGGAATCGAGAACTGGACGACGCCCGGGGACGTCCTGGAAGAGCTGCGCGAGCTCGGCATCGAGACCCGCTTCGATCTCGTGCCCTGCCGAGAAGGCGTCTTCTACGGGCCGACGGAACGTGAGTCGGTTTTGCGATCCGCCGATCCCCTGTTCTACCTCGTGCGGCGAGGGCCGGATCCCGGCACGCTCGACTCGGGAATGAAGGCCGCAGCGATCGAGTGCGGCGTCGAGCTTCGTTTCGGGGAGCGCGAAGAGGCACCCGCCTCTCGGACCGCGATTCGAGCCCACGGGCCCAGAGGCTCCGACGCCGTTGCCGTCGGATACGTTTTCGATACGGACATGTCCGATGGGGTCTTCGGCGTCCTCTCCGATCGCCTGGCCCCGAAGGGTTACTCCTATCTGCTGATCCACCGCGGGCACGGCACGATCGCGGCGTGCCTCTTCGACGAATTCGAAGACGAGAGGCGCTATCTCGACCGCACGCTCGAATTCTTCGAGAGACGTGTCGGACTGAGGATGCGGAGTCCTCATCGCTTCGGCGGCACAGCACAGTTTCGTTTGACGCGCAGCGCCTGCAGCGGCGGCGTTCTGCTCGCGGGCGAGGCGGCCGGCTTTCAGGACGCCCTGTGGGGGTTCGGGATCCGCTATGCGCTGCTCTCGGGCTGCCTCGCCGCGCGCGCGCTGCTCTCGGGGGCCGACTACGACCGGCTCTGGAAGCGCCGCTTCGGAGGTCTCCAGCGAACGTCCGTCGTCAACCGCTATTTCTTCGCCCGGATGGGCCATCCCGGCTACCGGTGGCTGATGCGCGCGCTTCGCCGCGCCCCCGATCCCCGCGAGTGGCTGCGCCGCTTCTACGCGCCCCGAATCTGGAAATCTCTGTGGGCCCCGATGGCCGCCCGCCTCGATGGCTGGAGCGCCTGAAGAGGGAACAGGCGTCTTCGGTTTCTGGATCTGGTGCGAGGCTGACTCGGGCAACAAGTATCTCGGCGAATGCCATGGAGCGATGTACTTCTATGCGCTCGGCGTCACACGCTCGGTCGAGGACGCGGGTGAGGGAGCCATCGTCGAAAACGGCGAAGGCCAGTACTCGATCTCTATCGTGGATAAGAAGGGCCAGGGGCTGATTTTCTGCACGCTGACCAATACGACCGACGATCCTGGCCCGACCAACCCGATTACCGTGGAGTGCACCGCGCCCGGCGCGATTATCGGAAGCGGCTCTTCCCCCAATTCCGTCGTCAAGGTCACCGGACCCTAAAGCGACGCCGTCCGTTCAAGGTCCAGGGTCGGGGGAGGATTCGACAGGATTCTGGTCTTGGACCTCTCTTTCCTCTCACGCGCTCTCGTTGGCGTGCTTCTTCGGGCAGTTCAAAGAGACCCTGTGCTAGCATCCAGACCTACGCCACTGTCTTCCGACGCCCCGAGGCGGCCGATCCGGTCGCCGTACCTTCGACTCACCGAGCCGCGATCATGAGCCTCCGGGCTCGTCTGCCGGACGAGGTGGTCCCGTTACTCGCCGCGCTGGCCAATTCGCCGGACCCCGTTTTCGTCACGGATCGCCACAATCACATCGTTTTCTGGAATCTCAGCGCGGAGCGGATCCTCGGCTATTCCGCCGAGGAAGTCGTCGGCCTCTCCTGCGCCGGGGCTCTGCAGGGCTGCGACGTCTACGGTAACCGGTACTGTTCGGAGACCTGCCCTGTGACGCAGATCGCGGTACGCAACGAGACGGTGAGGCACTTCGATCTGCGGTTTCGCTCCAAGGACCAGCGCACGGTCACGGTGGATGTGAGCATCCTGAACCTGGCTGTCCGAGCCCCGGATCATTTTCTCCTTGTTCACGTCCTGAGGCCGTCGCAGAGGCCCGAGGCGTCCGAGCGGCCGGTGGAGGAAGCGGTCTCCGCTCCCCGCTCCCCATTGATGGTCGTCCGAGAATCGCCCGACGCCCGGGCCCGCAAGCTCACGAGTCGTGAAGTCGAGGTCATCGGAATGCTCGCCGCCGGACACACGACGCCGGAGATCGCCTCCCGCCTCCATATCTCGACCCTGACGGCCCGCAACCACATCCAGAACGTCCTCGAGAAGCTCGAAGTCCACTCCAAGGCGGAGGCGGTCGCCTTCGCGTTCCAGAAGCGGCTCGTCTAGGGTCCGGGTAACCGCCTTCTCGGCCTCCGATCGCGGCGCGAGGGTGCCCCGCCCCGGTTCGCGGCGCGCGTAGTCTCCCGAAGTCACCGAGGGAGGAGGCGCGCGCCGCGGGAGCGAGCGGGCAGCGCGGGGTCAGGCGAGCGGTCGAGGCCGCACCCGGCCGAGTCGCTCGCCGGTGCGCCCGAAGGGCGCAGATCCCGCGCAAGCGCGAGCGACGGTTCACCAGGAGAATTGGTGCGCCTGCGGGATCGCGCTCGTTCGCGCCTCGCCGGAGGATGCCCCTCAAAGTGATGAAAGGAGGGTCATCCGTGAACACATCGATTCGCCGACTCCAGGGGGTCCTGCTCTGCCTGGTGACGGGACTGATTCTCGGGGATGCGAAGCCGGCGGGCGCGGTGCCCGCATTCTCCCGCAAATACCAGACCTCGTGTCAGACGTGCCACACGATCTTCCCCAAGCTGAATCCCTTCGGGCAGGCCTTCCGGTTGAACGGCTACCACATGCCCAAGGAAACCGAGGAGCAAATCAAGCAGAAGCCAGTCTCGCTCGGCGCCGAAGCCTACGAGCGCATGTGGCCGGAGATGGTCTGGCCGAGCGATCTGCCCGGCAACGTCCCGTTCGCGCTGAATACCAAGATGGCCAACATCTACTCCTCGAGCCTGGACGACACCGGGCACCAGGTCGTCCACAACGACTTCCAGTTCCCGCAGGAAGCCAACCTCTTCGCAGCCGGGACTCTGGGTAAGAACTTCGGTTTCTTCGGAGAGTTCACCTGGGAGGAGCGCCCCGACGGAGGCAGTGACACGGAGATCGAGCACGCCCGCATCGACGTGATCTCGCCCTTCGGGCCCGAGCACCTCGTCAACTTCCGGATCGGCAAGCTCGCGCCCAACCTCTACGACGGCTTCCAGGAGATGTGGCTGATGACCGACAACGGCGTGGACACCCTTTTCACCTACAACCCGATCGGCTTCCATGGCGGTACAGGTCTCGCCGAGGAGGACGCAGGCGTCAGCCTTCCGTCGCGGGCCCGGGCGATCGAGATGTACGGCGTCGCCGCTCACCGGCTCTTCTACACGATCGGAGTAGCCAGTCCAATCGGGCCGGGAGGTCCCAACGGCACCTTCGGCAGCAACAGCCAGAAGGACTTCTACGCCCGCGTGGACTACAAGATCGGGGGCATGGGCCTGGACGGCGACACGACAGGCGTCCAGCTACCTCCGGAGAACTGGCGCGAGAAGTCGCTGCGGATCGGCGTTCTGGGATACACGGGCAATGGCAAGGACGTCAATTTCGACATTGCCGACGACGAAGGAACCCCGTTCAAGATGCAGGACAGGCGTTACAACCGTTACGGTGTCTTCGCTTCCTGGTATTTCGGGGACCTGAACGTCTTCGGCGTCGCCCTCCACGGGACCGACAAGCTCGCGCTGCTCGACGACGAGACGCTCGAGCAGATCAACGAGACCAGGCGGAGCTACGACGCCTGGTTCGCCCAGGCGGACTACGTCATTCGGCCGCCGTTCCAGGTCTCCGTGCGCTACGAGAACCTGCGCGTCGCGGACCCCACGATTCCCTCGATTCGTACCCTGAACGCCAATCTGAGCGTTCTCATCCGCGCCAACATCAAGGCCATGCTCGAGTACCACCGCGACCTGCGGCAGTCACAGAACTACACACTGGCGACCGTGCTGCGGTTCGCCCTCTAAACCCGTGAAGGAGTCCAAGGACATGAAAAGAGCCCTTTGTATCGCTCTGTTCACTCTGATGACTGCTCCTCTCTCGGCGGGAGATCTCCATGGGAAGGTCGCCTGCAAGGGCGTTCGGGACAGCTCCGACGCCGTGGTGTACGTCACCGCGGTTGCGGGCAAGACGTTTCCCGCGCCCAAGGAACACGAAAAAATCGACCAGGCAAACCTCGTCTTCAGTCCGCACGTCCTGCCCGTGCTCGTGGGTACGACAGTCGACTTCCTGAACTCCGATGCCGTGCTCCACAATGTCTTTTCTCCCGACGCCTGCGCCGAAAAGTTCAACCTGGGGACCTGGCCCAAGGGCCAGATTCGCAGCTACCAGTTCAAGAAGGAGTGCGTCGCCGCGCTCCTCTGCAAGGTCCACCCCGAGATGGAGGCCTTCGTGGTCGCCGTCCCGACCCCCTATTTCGCGGTGACGAAGGCGGACGGCAACTACCGGATCCCCGACGTTCCCGATGGCACCTATACCGTCAAGGTCTGGCATCCGAAGCTGAGGGCAACTCAGAAATCGGTGACCGTGTCCGGCGCGACCGCCGCCGAGTTCGAGATCGCGAAGTAGGCGACCTTGGCCGACTTCAACCTCGAGTGGCTCGAGCGTAACTTCCCGTGCAAACAGGCGTGCCCTGTCCACACCGAGGCGGGCAAGTACGTCACGCTCGTGGCCCAGGGGCGGTACCGCGAGGCCTACTCGGTGGCCCGTCGTCCCAATCCCCTCGCCTCGATTTGCGGGCGCATCTGCGCGGCGCCGTGCGAAAACGTCTGCCGCCGGGGAGAGCTCGATGCTCCCATCGCCATCCGGGCACTGAAGCGGTTCGTGACGGAGCGGTTCGGCGTGGAAAGCATGATGGACTTCTCCGTCCTCACAGAGATCTATGGCGAGCGGCGCGGCCGCTATTCCGAGCGCGTCGCGGTCATCGGGTCGGGTCCCGCAGGTCTCGCCTGCGCGCACGACCTGGCCCTCATGGGCTATCCCGCCACGATCTTCGAAGCGGCGCCGGTCGCCGGCGGAATGCTCCGCCTCGGAGTCCCGGAGTACCGCCTCCCGCGCGCTCTGATCCAGCTCGAAGTCAACGCCATCCTCTCCCTGGGGGTCGAGCTCCGGACCAATGCCCGGCTCGGCCGCGACTTCACGCTGGCGGACCTGAAGAAACAGGGATTCACGGCGTTCTTTCTGGGTGTCGGCGCGATGCGCAGCCGCGACCTGACGATCCCGGGCGTCGAGCTCGACGGCGTGCTGCGCGGCATCGACTACCTGCTCAACATCAACCTCGGCTACAAGGTCGAGATGGGCCAGCACATCGTCGTCATCGGGGGCGGCAACGTGGCCCTGGACGTCGCGCGGACGGCGGCTCGCGGCGGCGAGCAGGCGAACCTCCAGCGAAACCTCTCGATCGTGCAGGCGCTCGATGTAGCGCGCAGCGCCATCCGGTTCGGCGCCCGTGAGGTGACCGTCTGCTCACTCGAATCGGAGAGCGAGATGCCCGCCGCGCGCGAGGAAATGGAGGAAGCCGCCCGGGAAGGCATCCGCTTCCTCCACCGCGTGGGCCCCAAGCGCCTCGTGGGAGAGAAAGGCACCGTGACCGGGATCGAGTTTCTCAAGGTCTCCCGAGTCTTCGACGAGATGGGTCGCTTCTCTCCGCAGTTCATCGAGGGCTCCGAGACGATTTTCCCGACCGACACGGTCATCATCGCCATCGGCCAGACGGGAGACTTCTCATTCCTGCGGCCCGAAGACGGAATCGAGACGCGCGGGGGGCGTGTCGTGATCGATCCCGACACGCTCGAGACGACCGCTCCGGACGTCTGGGCCGGCGGCGACGCGGCGTTCGGTCCGCGGATCGCGATCAACGCGATCGCCGATGGGAAGAGGGCGGCCCGGTCGATCGACGAGCACTTCCGCGGGGCGCTGCGCCCCGAGTCGGAGGTGGCCGTTGAGATCGATCTCCACGCCCGGTACGAGCGGGACCTGGACTTCGAGGGGATCCCGCGTCAGAAGCCACCGACCCGGCCGATCTCCCGGCGCATCGGGATCGCCGAGGTCGAGGAGTGCTTCGGAGAACGGGAAGCCCGTCTCGAGGGAAAACGGTGCCTGCACTGTTGGACCAATACGATCTTCGAGCAGGATCCGCGGGCCGGAACCGAGTGCATCCTGTGCGGGGGCTGCCAGGACATCTGTCCCGAGCATTGCATCGAGATCCTGCCGGTCGCGCTGGTGCAGGAGCCTCCCGGCGACATGGTGGAGCTTGCGCCGATCGTCGAGGCCGGACAACGCGTGGGTTCGATCTTCATCAAGGATGAGGAAACCTGCATCCGTTGCGGCCTCTGCGCGCGGCGCTGCCCCGTGGGCACGATCACCATGCAGAGCTTCCACACCAGGGAGGACGCCGTTGCCTGAAGATCTCGAAGACGTAGCGGCAATCTCCGAGGACGGGGCAACCCGGCGCGATTTCTTCGGCCGTGTCGGTCTGGCCGCGTGCGCCGTGGCAGCGGCCGGGTCCGGAGTCGTGACCCTGGACTTCTTGAAGCCCAAGGTCCTGTTCGAGCCGCCGACGCGCTTTCGCGCGGGCAGCCCGCTCGACTACCCCGAGGGCGTGGTGCGATTCAACAAGCAGCAGAAAGCGTACGTCATCGGCGCCTCGGGGGGCGTCTATGCCCTGTCGGCCGTGTGCACCCACCTGGGATGCATCACGCGCTTCCTCTCCGACGAGAAGTGCATCGCCTGTCCGTGCCACGGCAGCCGGTTCGATCTCGAGGGCAACGTCATTCACGGACCGGCCCCGCGTCCGCTCCAATGGCTCGAGATGCAGGTGGACGCGACGGGCACCCTCCTCGTTGACACGAGCGTGGTCATCCCCCACGGCAAGGTGTTCAAGGCATGAGAGAGATGTCGCTCGGCTCGCTCGGAAGCCGCTGGCGCGATACGGCTCTGTATCGCTCGATCGTGCGGCACGGCATCGCCGACACGAACCGTAACGGCGCGCTCATCATCTTCGAGAACCTCTTCCTGCACGTCCACCCCGTCAAGGTGCGGAAGAAGACGCTGCGTTTCTCTCACACCTACTGGCTGGGCGGAATCACGCTGGCCTGCGCGCTCGTGCTCATCGCGACCGGAATCCTCCTGATGTTCTACTACCACCCTTCGGTGCCGCAGGCCTACCGCGACATGAAGGAGCTCGAGTTCGTCGTCGAGAACGGCATGTTCCTGCGCAACCTTCATCGCTGGGCGGCGCATCTGATGGTCTTCGCGGCATTTCTCCACATGCTGCGCGTCTTCTACCACCGGGCGTACCGCCCGCCCCGGCAATTCAACTGGGTCGTGGGCGTCGTTCTCCTGCTGGTGACGCTGCTTCTTTCCTACACCGGGTATCTGCTCCCCTGGGACCAGCTCGCGCTCTGGGGCGTCTCGGTCGGGACGAACATGGCCAAGGAAGCCCCGCTCATCGGCGAGCAGATCCGGTTTCTCCTGCTGGGGGGGCACGTCGTCTCGGAGAACGCCCTCCTGCGCTTCTACGTCCTGCACTGCGTCGTTCTGCCCGTCGCGCTGCTGCTTCTCCTCTCCGTTCACATCTGGCGAGTCCGCAAGGACGGAGGAGTTCAGGGGCCGCCGGAAGAATCGGACGAACGCGGAGAAATTCCATGAGCGCTCTGCCCCCGATCCATATCGTCGATTCCGCTGATCCTCTCGCCACGCCGCGCCGGGTCGCGCTGGTACGGCCCGACATCCGCCCGGCCGTTCGGCGCCGGGAGGAACCCTGGGTCATGACCTTTCCGCACCTGATTGTTCGCGAAGTGATCCTCTTTCAGATCGTCGTTATCGGGCTCGCCCTGGCCGCCATCTTCTTCGACGCGCCGCTCCAGGGCATCGCAAACCCTCTGGAGACTCCCAATCCGGCCAAGGCTCCCTGGTACTTCCTGGGCCTGCAGGAGCTGCTCCACTATTTCCCGCCGGTTGTGGCGGGAGTCCTGATGCCCACGTTGGCGATCGTCGCGCTCGTTGTCATTCCCTATGCCCGCGTCAATCTGACGGCCGGCCCCCTCTGGGCGTCCCGATCGCAGCGCACGGCGGTCGTGATCGGAATTGTCACGGTGCTCCTCGTGGCTCTCTTCGCGGCCTTCGCGTGCTGGCCGGTCGTCGCCCCGACCCTCGCTGTCGCTGCGGCAATCTTCGCGGCGCGCGGCGGCGAGCGGCGCGGCCGGCTGCGCCAGGCTCTGGCGCGCGTGACGCTGCCGGAGTGGATCATGACCTGGTTCGTGGTGATCGCCACGATCCTGACCGTCATCGGCACTTTCTTCCGCGGGCCCGGCTGGTCCCTCGTCTGGCCGTGGAACGCGGCCGTGTTCGGTTAGAGGAGAGTCCAGTGTCGATCAAGCGACTCTTCGCGGTGACGAGCCTCCTCTTCCTGGCGGTGCTTGCGGTCTCACCGGCAAAGAGCGCGCTTCGGTCTTACCGTTCGGTTCAACACAAATACCGCAAGCTCGGCATGGCCCGGGCCCGGAGCCTGAAGGCGGCCCGGGACTACCAGCGGCGCCCGGTGGCGATCCAGCAGGTCTGGCTCCGCGGTTTTGAGGACCGCGTGGACCGCTGCACTACGTGTCACCTGGGCGTTGCGGATCCGTTGATGAAGGGGGTTTCCCTGCCTCTGGCCGCCCACGCGCAGACCGCGCACACGCCGGCCGCATTCGACCGGTTCGGCTGCACGTCCTGCCACGGGGGACAGGGGCCCGCGACGTCTGCGCAAGAGGCGCACGGGACGGCGCCGGACGCCGGACCGCCGATGACGCCGGCCGCGTATCTGGAGGCCGGCTGCGGAAGATGCCACAGTTCCGAATCCGTCCCCGAAGCCCCGGTCCTCTCGCGCGGACGGGCCCTCATGGCTCGCTCCGGCTGTTTTGCCTGCCATGCCGTCCGCGGGCAGGAGACCTCTCGCTCGCAGGCACCACCTTTGACGACCATCGGCATGAAGACGGGAGGAGCGTGGCTGCGGCTCTGGCTGCGCGGGCCTCGCAAGCTGGACCCCAACGCCACGATGCCGAACTTCCACCTGACCGAAAAAGAAATCGAGGATCTCTCGCACTACCTCTTCAACCAGTCGGTCCCGTGGGATCTGGCGCACAGCATCCAGTCGGCCCAGGAGGAGCCGCCCGGCAACGCGGCCAACGGCAAGAAACTCTTCTCCGAATCGCGCTGCATCTCCTGTCACACGGTCGAAGGCAAGGGCAACGGCTCGGCCCCGGAGCTTTCGAAGGTCGCCTCGTCCGCGACCCGCGGCTGGTTGCTCGCGTTCCTGCGCGACCCCCAAGGCTTTTATCCCCGAACGAAGATGACGCGCTATCACTTCTCGGAGACCGAATCGCGGGACGTGGTCGCGTACATCGAAGACGAACTGCGCGACTTCGACGCTCCGAAAGACACGCTCACGCCAATCCCGGTCAATCAGACGCTCGCCGAGAACGGGGCGAGGCTCTTCCGGACTGCGGGTTGTTCCTCCTGCCACTCGGAGCCGAGCGGCTCGGAAGAGAAGTTCGGCCCGGAGTTGAACGGCATCGGCGACAAGAAGGCCTCGTCGCTCGATTTCGGCCGGCGGGCGGATCTGCCCCGGACACTTCCAGCGTGGCTCGCCGCCAAGATCGACTCCCCGCGTTCCTTTGCGCAGGGCCTCCGAATGCCGTCCTACGAATTCAACGCGCAAGACACAGGAGCCGTGGTCACGGCCCTGCTCTCGCTCGCTTCGCAGCCGGTTCCGGAGCCCTACCGCTTCGCCGCACCTCGCGTCGCCGCTCTGGTGCCGGGCGGTCCGGTCGGCCTCCTCATCGACCGGTATCGGTGTCTGTCCTGTCATCGCATCGGAGAAGAAGGGGGAGACATTTCCACGGCGCCGCTGACCTACGAGGGCAGCAAGGTCCAGCGCGACTGGCTGATCGACTATCTGATGCTCTCCTATTCGCTGCGCCCGATTCTCGAGGAACGGATGCCGGTCTTGCGCATGCCGCGGGAAGAGGCGACCCAGCTCGCCGACGCCTTCGGGAGCTTCTATGTCGATCCAAAGATCCCGCAGGATCCTTTCGCCGGCCGGCCGGCGTCCGACGCCGACACGACGGAGGGACAGAAACTCTATGTGAGCCTCGGGTGCCGCGCCTGCCACATCCTGGGATCCTCTGGAGGCTACGTCGGACCGCCTCTGACCGACACTGGCAAGAGACTCAAGGGCGGATGGGTGTACGCGTGGCTCAAGGGACCGCAGCGCTGGAGAGCGGACGTGCGCTGTCCCAGCTACGGCCTCACGGACACCGACGCCCTGCGGTTGACCGCATATCTCGGGACGCTGCGCTCGGCGCCGGCGGGTGTCGCGCGATGAGAAGGCTCTGCCGATTGAGCCGCGTCGGATTCGTCTTGCTGCTCGGAGTCACGGCCTGCTCGGGGAGGCCATCCGCTCCGAAAGTCGTCACGGCGAAGGCGCCCGTGGATTCCTACGAGCTGCGTCTGGGCAAGGACATCTACCGCCACTACTGTCAGACCTGTCATGGCGAGACCGGCGCGGGAGACGGCTTCAACGCATTCAATCTCGATCCCCGGCCGCGAGACCTCTCCGACCCCGTCTTCCAGAAGAAGAAGAGTGATGCCGAATTCGCCGACACGATCCGCCGCGGCGGAACCGGGGTCGGCCTGTCTCCCCTGATGCCGCCCTGGGGACACACACTCTCACCCCGGCAAATCGACGAAGTGATTCTGTCCATCAGAGCCTTGCGGAAACAGAACCCATCTGAACCAGCTCCCGGCGGTCCTGCCGCCAATCCCACGACGCCCCGCCGCACGCTGAGCCGAGGCCCGGCTTGAAAACTCCTCTGTGGTGGGGCCGGGCGGACTCGAACCGCCGACCTAGAGTTTAGGAAACTCTTGCTCTATCCACCTGAGCTACGGCCCCTCGGGGCGCTAGCTTATCCAATTCGGGCGACGCGAGAGGCTATATAAGTAGTGATATAGTTTGCGGCAGCCCCGGAGCCTGTGGTCAACCGCGCAGGAGCGGATAAGCAGGGATGCTCAGGCGAGCGGCGGCGGCGGAAAGCCTCTCATCGTAGCTTGCGAGCGCGGGATTTTGTCCTCGGGAGCGGAGGAACTCGATCGAGGCCAGATGCAACGCGTCGAGCGTGCGAACCGGTGTTGGGAAGGGCTCCAGGGCCCGAGAGAGAACCGGGGGGGCAAGTTCGAGTAACGACACGCGAGCCAGAAGCGACCGCACGGCGTCCCCATGCGAGGCCGAGAGTCGCCGGCCGTTCACCCTGTTCCAGATCTCGTATTCCAGCAGCCGACTCGAAACGAGCGTCTCCCCCCAGAGGTCTTCCGGCGGAATCCGGTCCTCGGCGAGTAGCTGAGCGAGCGCAACCGAAGTGTCGAGGTAGATCAACGCTCTCGGTCCGCCTTCAGCTCTCTGAGGATTTCCTTCAAACGGGCGACGGACCGATTCGGCGGCGGCGGGCCCGAGGGCAGAAGAGCCGGCGTGATCCAACCCTCCCGCACGGCGTCGGCGAGCAGAGCATCCGATAACAAGGGACTGCGGCTCTCCCTGGGCGGCACGAGCTCTGCAACGACCCGCTCGCGGTCCGTCACGAGCACCGTCTCGCCTCGAGAGGCCAGCCGAACGTACTCGGAAAGTTTGTTCTTCAGCGTCTTCAGCCCGACAGATCGCATGAGGCAAAGGTAGCTTCTGGAAGCTACATTGTCAAGGGACTCACGCCTCACGTTCGAGATCGGTGAGGCCGGAGCCGAATCTCTCAGAGCCTTACTTGGCGAGGGACTTGACCTTGCGGAAGCGCAGGGTCTCGCCGGTCTCGACACTCTTCAAGCGGAAGGAGCCGGGCTCGGTCTGGAACTCCCACTTGCCCGGAGTCGGGTTCTGGAAGGCGGAATGGCTGGATTACCGAGGAAGGAACTATCCGCCCCAGCGGGCTCGGGAGCCGCGGGCGTCGATGTGCACGAAGGGGCCATGGGCACCGGTGGCCGGGTAAATGCCGATGCCGCCGATGAGTTCGGGGTGCAGACGTTCGACGGCCTCGGCGGCGCTTGCCAGGATGCGGGCGTCTCTCAAGTCCACGCGTCCGTCGCCGTTCAGGTCGTCCATGCGTCCCTTCCCGTGATCATCGGGATAGACGTCGGCGGCATCGCCGTATTGATGGCGCGAGACGGCCGAGCGGCCGCCCGCGCCGACACCTTGCTCATTGTAGTCGGGCGTGCGGAAACCGCTCATCACGAAGAAACCACGGACGGGGTGCCCTTCGCGGCGAAGCTCTTCTATCGTCAACTCCAGCTTGTCCAGGAGACGCGGCTGAAGGACCACGTATTTGGGCCAGACCGAAAGCTGATCCTTGGTGATGAACTGGCCCAGCGTGAAATGTTCGGACAGGTGGGTCGAGAGATTCTCCGGAGTCACTTCCACGAATCCCTTCGGGTTGGCGTAGACGGGGTTGGACGGTTGGAGCTTTTCATACGGCCAGTCGCCGAGCCGGTAGGGGCCGATGCGCCCGTTGACCTTCGCGGAAAACGGCACGAGAGGAATCCGCCGGGCGTTCCGCTCCGTGACACGCTCATCCGGAAGGGCGAAAAAGGCCCGCAGTTTCCCCGAAAACCCCGCCAGCGGCGAGATTGAGAGGCCCGAGGGGTTGCCGGCGAGGGTTCCCAGAAGCACGAACGACAATAGCCCCGCCAGGGCTGCGATGCGACGTGTTTGAACCACGCGAAGATGTGCATCTTAGGGACACTTCCACAGGATGTCAAGAGAGAAAGAAGCCGGGTAGCGTCCTACTTTGCAGAGTCGCCCGGCGTCGGGGCCGTCTCCCTCGTCGGCACGCGCCGGCCTGGCCGTGGCAGAGAGAACCTGGCCGTCGCTGGATCGCTCAGTCGCAGAGTCAGAGAGGCGAGGTCGGGAGACCGGTGTGCTCCTTCGCTCATCGCCTCCTCCGGGAAACGGTCCCGCCGCCAGGAAGCGCAGCCCGGCTTGCCGAAGTGCAAGGGCCGACGGGTGGCGCCGGACGGAGACCTCGCGCGCGTGCGGAGGGACCCTCCCTTAGTCCGAGCTGATCTGATAGCCGGAGTGCGCGCGCGAGGTGGCCGGCGACAGGACCCATCGGCCCGACTTTTTCGCCGACAGTATTTCCAATCCCTAGGACACCACCAGAGGCCGAGGCCGATTGCCGATTGAGCCGGACCCTCGGTCCTTCGATCGTCAATCATCAAGCTTGAATCGTCAATAGATGATGACCTTGTCGCCCACCTTCGCCATGCCATAGAGCCTCTCGATGTCGGCGTCGGCAAGGCGGACGCAGCCGTGAGAGGCGCTTCGCCCCAGTTGTCTGGTCGCGAGAGTCCCGTGGATGCTGTAGCCATTGCCGATGTTCAACCGGTAATGTCCCAGGATCTTCTCGAACCGGCGCTGCCGCGTCCCCGAAGGGGGGACCACGATCGCCTTGCCTGCCTTGATCAGTTCGCCCTGCGGCAGCTCCCGCTCCGAGCCGTCGGGCCCGACCTCGACGACCGTGTTCTGCTTGACCTTCAGGACCCGGCCCTGCGGCCGATCGGACAACCACGACCACACTCCCTGCGGCCGCGCCTGGGGGACCGGGTCTCCGGTCTCGGCGTCTATGGCCTGCCCGGCATTCAGCCGCACGACCCCGAGGTTTTTCTTGCGCGCCTCTTCGATGAAGTGCCAGTCGGGAGGGACCCAGACCGGGTTCTCCTCCTTCGACTGAATCCGGAAGCTCCCGGTCGGCGTGTCGAACACCATCGTCCGGCCGTTGACGACCATCGTCGTTCCCTTGCCGGTCGAACAGACGGCCTCGAAAACCGTCCGGCCGGAGCGGCGCACGGAGAGCCGATTCTCGGCGGTGGAGACGATGATGGTCTGCTCGCTGTCCTGCGCGTCGTCGAGCCGGACGGTCGCGTCGGCGACCGCAGAACGGAGCTTATCCAGGCGCTCTTCTCGCTCCCCGGCCAGATCCCGCAGCTTCCCGACCTTCTCTCCCATCCGCTGGGCGATCGCGCGATCGATCCTTTCGAGCCGGGCAAGTCTCGCGGCCTCTTCCCAGTTCTCCAGTTGCGCCGCCACGACGAGACAGGCGAGGCCGGCGCCAATGATGAAGAGCGCCCATGCTCCCAGGAAACCGAGTCGGAACCGCGTGCTCATCCCAGCTCGCCTAAAACACGTAGATCCGGGTGCCGGGTCCCACCCGGCGCCAGATGGCCGATAGATCCGCTTCCGGCACCATGAAGGAGCCGGGCTTTGCGGCCTTCAAAGGGCTCTCCGGCGGGGGCGGTGAGTGAATCAGATAGCCATCGGAGAAGACCAGGACGTACCTGCCGAGCCCGGCCGGCACCGTGGGAAGCGGGTCGGGCGGTTTCTGACGGTTCATGATGTACACCCATTCGGGAACCTCCCAGGCCGCCTTCTCGAGCTTCTCCTTGACGGTGAAAGCGCCGGTGACCGGAGCGAAGGTCCAGCGGGCGCCATTTTTCGCCTGAATGACCCGAGGCGCACCGGCGTCAAAGCTGGCTTCGCGGACGACCTTGTCGCCGTACTTGAAGGCGAACTGCCGGCGCCGGGTGTCCAAGAGGATGTAGAACTCGTTTGCCTTCTGGATGCGCGCATACTTCAGCCGCGAGTCGAGCTCCGCGGCAAGCGACTTCTCGTCCAACTCCTGGTCGGCGAGGTCCTGGCGGATCCTCTTGATCTCAAAGGGCGCCGAGTCGGCCTGCCGCAGAAGCCTCCCCAGCCGGCCGTCCAGAGAGCGGTGGTGTGCCGTCGCCATCGCGCCGACCAGAAGCGCGAAGCCGAGAAGAAACAGGTTGAGCTGGAGAGGAGGCCGCCAGAGCTTGCGGCGCTCGGGCCCGAAAGGACGCCTCGGGAAAAAGCCCGTCTTCAACCGGAGGATTCCCGAGGCGCTCATCGGTTTCCAGCGCCACCACGTCCCCCGCTGGCTAGGACCGCTCATTCCCGGCTTGCGACCCGCAAGAGCTCGACCAGCATCCGGCAGTCTCGCGGGAGGATCAGGCGTCGGGGAGCTTCAGGCGCTCGAGCGCAAACTCGGGTGCCGGCGAGGAGGCGGCAATCTCTTCCGGAACCCCCAGATAGAAACCCTGCCCGAACGGGATTCCGAGACGGCGGCATTCCTCCAGGTCTTCCGGTGTTTCGATCCCCTCAGCCACGCAGGGGGCGTCGATGCGCCGGGAGAGGTTGACCAGCATTTCCACGACGTCCCGTTTGATCGTGTCGGCGTGGAGGCCGGTCACCAGCGTGCTGGCGACCTTGAGGAAGTTCGGACGCAGCTCGGCGATGGACTGGAGCGAGGCGTAACCCGACCCCGCGTCGTCGATGGCGACGCGAAAGCCCTGACGCCGAAGCGTCGCGAGGGCCTCGCGGAAGACCGGCACGTCCCGGATCGCCGAACGTTCCGTGACTTCCAGGATGACGCGGTGCCGCAGATGCTCGAGCGGCGTGAGGGCCCCCGGCCGCGCGGCCAGCGCCGTTACCGAATCCGCCTCCACATTGAGGAAAAGGAGCCCCTCGCCCTGCGCCGAGTAGTGGCCCGCCGAGGACTCGATGCAGAGTTGCTCGAGGTCCCAGGTGGCCTCGTACTCGCCGGCGAAATCGAAGAGGAGCTCCGGACTCTCGAAGGCCGTGTCCACGGGCCCCCGGGTCAATGCCTCGTGCCCGAAGACCTCCATCGTGTTCAGGTCGAAGATCGGCTGGTAGACGGTCCGGACGCGGCGGTTGCGCAGAATCTCCTTGAAGTTCTCGCGCAGGCGGGACTGGCGCTCCCCCTCCTTTGTGGTCGCGATGGCGATCGCCTGCCGCAGCGCCCTGTACACCAGACGCTCGACTCTCATCTGCGGGTCGGACTGAATGACGGTGTGCCCGACGAAGACGCCGATCCGTTTGTGGATGCGGGGACCAAAGGCCTCGTCCAGCGTCCCGCGCAGAGATTCCTCGACGTGCCGCGCCTTGCGCTGGAGGCGCGCCAGCGAGTCCTCCGCCGCTTCGAGCGTCGTGAAGACGTAGAAGTCCGATCCGCCGACGCGGTTGACGGCGACGAAGTCTTCCGTCGCGAAGACCGTTCCGAGCATCCGGCGCAGCGCCTTGGCGGCGGCGCGCAAGAGGCTGTCGAAGACCTCCCAGCCGTAGGCGTCCTCGATGTGGCTGTACTGTTCGACGTCCACCACGAGGACCCCCAGGTCGCGGCTGTCCAGGAGGCGGTCTCTCAACGCGTCGATGATGACGGGGACCGTCGGCAGCTCCGTGATCGGGTCGAAAAGCAGATTGCGGAAGCGGGCGTCCTCGTTCTCCGTCGAGAGATAGGCCGATGAGGTAGCCTCGCCCCGCTCGTCCAGGAGCTTGCGCACCGCAGAGAGAAGCCTCCTGCGAGTGAAGGGTTTCGTCATGTAGTCGTCCGCTCCGACCTGCATGCCGGTGATGAGATCGCGGATCTCGCTCTTGACGGTCAACATGGCGACTGGAATCTGCCGCGTCTCCGGAGCATTCTTCAGCGTCGTACAGACCTCCCACCCGGACAGTTCCGGCATCATGACGTCCAAGAGGATCAGGTCGGGTTGGAGCCGCAGCGCCATGTCCACGCCCTCCCGTCCGTTCCGGGCGATGAAGGTCGTGTAGCCGGCGGAAGTAAGGATTGTCTGGACGATCAGCAGGATGTCGTCGTCATCATCGACGATGAGTATCTTCTCGGCGGACATGAAACTTCAGGCTCCGAGCTCTGCTGTCACCGGGTCTCTCTCGTGCTCGGGAGCGCCTGTCCCGAATTGTAACAGGGAAGGCAACTAACGAAGCTTCGCATCAAACCGACGAGGGAGTTGATGACTCTGGCAAGTCCGCATGTGGGTGCTTCATCTCGAACAATCCGCCCGGAGTCGCCAGCGTTGCCCTTGGCGGCACGCGGTGCCCAGGCCGCATGGAGGAGGTCCGGGCCGCCGCTACGGTCCGAGGGCACAGATTCCGCGTCCTTTGGTCGAGAACTTGGCGTGTGCCCTCGGACAGTGCCGCCGCCGGGCAACGCCGTCGCCTCCGGGCTGCACCCCGGCTCAGCCGAACTCCAGCCCCCCCGGCGGGACCGTCTCCCGGAGGAGGGCGTGAGCGAAGGCGCACCACAAGAGACTCCCTTTCGCCCCGCTGCAACTGCGCCTTCGCGACAGAGCGACGACCGGTTCTCTCATCACGGCACGCTGTCGCGTGCCGACGAGGGAGGCGGATCCGACGACGGGGCGGGTTGGCCGCAAAATCTGCTGACCGAGGCTTGCTTCGCGCCGGTGAGAAAACCTTGACTCATTCGTGATGAAGTTACTCATTGTAGGGATTTAAAGCAGGAGAACGGAATGCAGCCGCCGTGAGACGAGGCGGGACCGTCCGTGGAGTCCTCCCAGCTCGATGAAGAAGGTCATTCCGGCGACCACCGCCCCCAGCCGGTCCACCAGCTCCGCCGCCGCCTGCGCTGTCCCTCCTGTCGCAAGCACGTCGTCGACGACGAGGACCCTTTCTCCGGCAACGCAAGCATCGGTGTGGATTTCCAGGCTGTCCTTGCCGTACTCGAGTCCGTAACTGACCCGGAGCGTCTCCCGCGGAAGCTTTCCCGGCTTTCGGACGGGGACGAACCCGACACCGAAGTCCTGAGCGAGCGCGGCGCCGAACATGAAGCCACGAGCCTCGATCCCCAGTACTTTGTCCGGAGGATGAGCGCGGAAAGGTTCCGCCATCGCCGCCACCGCTTCCTGGAAGGCCTCGGGTGAAGCGAGCAGCGGCGTGATGTCGCGAAACAGGATTCCCGGCGAGGGAAAGTCCGGAATGTCTCTGACGAAGGCGCGCAGATCCGTCATGATGCGATTATCGCGTTATCTCGAAGGAGGCGTAGCCGTGGAGCTCCCCTTCTTCCTCGGTGAACGACGTGATACGGCTCCCTCCCGGGCCCGCGCGAAGCCGCTCGAGATATCGGGCGACGGCATTCGCTTCCCCCTCGACAACTGTCTCGACGCTTCCGTCCGAGCGGTTGCGGACCCATCCCGTCACGCCGGCCTCGCGCGCGGCCCGCTCGGCGAAGAACCGGAACCCGACGCCCTGGACGCGGCCGGAGAGAATGGCCCGCCGCGCGATCACCGTGCGGCTCCATCGCGGCCGAAGCGTCCCAGAAGAGGCACGAAGACGACTTCCTCTCCGTCCTCCTGGCCGAAGTGGTCCTTGCGCCGCCGGATCACTCGTAGACGCTGCCGGTGCGGAGGGCCGATCGGGACGACGAGCTTCCCGCCGATCGCGAGCTGGGCCAGGAGCGGCTCCGGGACCTCGTCGCTTCCCGCGGTCACGAGGATCCTGTCGTAGGGGGCCGCGGCCGGATAGCCGTAGGTCCCATCGAAGGCCTTGACCGACACGTTGTTGCAGCCGATCGAACGCAGGGCCGCCGCCGCCGCGCGCGCGAGCTCGTCGATCCGTTCGAGCGAATAGACCGAGCGCGCCAGACGGGAAAGCACGGCGGCCTGATAGCCCGAGCCCGTGCCGATCTCGAGGACCTTGTGCGCGGGATCCAACGCCAGACGCTGCGTCATGAGCCCCACGACGTAGGGCTGCGAGATCGTCTGCCCGTGCCCGATGGGAAGCGAATGATCGCCGTACGCCTTGGACCGGAGTGGCTCCGGCACGAAACGGTGCCGGGGGACCTGGCGCAGGGCCTCCAGCACACGCGGGTCGTCCACTCCCCGCGGCTCCACGTAACGAGCCACCATCTCGCGCCGCAGAGCCGCCTCCCGCTCCGCTGACGCCGTTGCCTCGGCTCTCAAGGGCATGTGTCTCCAGTCTAGCAGGCTGCTGAAAAATGGATGCGGGTGTCGTGTCTGGCCTTTTGCAACTCGCGACGCAAAGAAGATCTCTCGTAGAAGAACGCTTTTCTCCTGAAAAGCGTCGCGAGCAAAAGGCCAGCCACCGCAAGCGGTTGCGGCGGCGCGGGGCCGTCTGCGGCGTCGCCGCTCCTCTCCGATGCGCCCCGGCATCGCCTTCGTCGCGGCTCCTGGCATCCGACCCCGCGGCGCTCGCAACGCCACCCACACCCTTTCTCAGCAACCTGCTACGGGATTTCCGCCGGTTGGGCCCGCTGAAATCGCCCGGGTTAGAATGACGTTCTTTTTTGAGGACGGAGGAGTTTTGACGCCTCAAGAAACCGCAGAACTGACCCGCGTGTCGGGCCACCCCGACGTTTCACGGGAAGAACTGAAGAAATGGTACGGCCTGATGCATCTGTCCCGGGTGCTCGACGACAAGGCGCCGAACTACTTGAAGCAGGGGCTCGGCTGGAGCTACCACGCGCCCTGCGCAGGGCACGACGCGATCCAGCTCGCCCTGGGCATGACCTTCCGTCCCAATCGAGACTACCTCTTTCCCTACTACCGGGATCTGGCGACCTGCGTGGCGGCGGGGCTCACGGCCGAAGAGATCTTGCTCAACGGCATGTCGAAGGCGACCGATGTCGCCTCCGGCGGCCGGCACATGTCCAACCACTTCGCCAAGCCCGAGATCGGCATCCAGAACGTCTCCTCCTGCGTGGCCAACCACGCCCAGCACGCCGCGGGCCTGGGCCGCGCCATCAAGACCTACGGCAAGGACTCGATCGTTTTCTGCTCGGTCGGGGAGTCCTCGGTCTCGGAGGGCTACTTCTACGAGGCGGTCAACGGCGCCTCGAGGGAAAAGCTGCCCGTCATTTTCGTCATCCAGGACAACGGCTACGGCATCTCGGTCCCCAAGCGCGACCAGACAGCCAACCCCATCGCTTCCGACAACTTTTCCGGGTTCCTGAACCTGCGGATCGTTCACTGCGACGGGCTGGACGTGTTCGACTCGTTCCGCGCGATGCGCGAAGCGGTCGAGTTCGTCCGCAACGGCGCCGGCTGCGCGATGGTGCATGCAACCTGTGTGCGTATCCACTCGCATTCCAATTCCGACCGGCACGAGCTCTACCGGACGCCCGAGGAGCTCGAGGCGGCGCGCGCCGCGGACCCCCTTCCCCGCTTTCGCCGCACGCTGATCGAGAACGACCTGGTCAACGAGGAGGAGATCGCCGCGATCGAGGCCCGCAACCAGCAGATCTATGACGAGGCGGCCGACCGCGCCAAGGCCGCTCCCGATCCGGACCCCGCCTCCATTCATGATTTCGTCGAGCCCGAGCCCTGGGTCCCGACGGACTGGCCTGAGGGACTGCCCGACGGGTCGGGCGGCCTCGAGACCATGGTGCAGGCCATCAACGCGACGTTGAAAGAGGAGTTCCGCCGCAACCCCGACACCTACCTCTGGGGGCAGGACGTCGCCTACCGCGACAAGGGAGGCGTCTTCAACGTCACGAAGGGAATGCAGCAGGAATTCGGCGAGAAGCGCGTCTTCAACGGCCCCCTCGCGGAGGACTTCATCCTGGGCACCTCCGACGGGTTTTCGCGCTTGAACGAGAAGATCCGTGTCGTCGTCGAAGGCGCGGAGTTCGCCGACTACTTCTGGCCCGCGGCGGAGCAGATGGTCGAGATGTCGCACGAGTACTGGCGGACCAACGGCAAATTCGTGCCGAACGTCACCGTGCGTCTGGCCTCCGGCGGATACATCGGCGGCGGCCTCTATCACTCGCAGAACATCGAAGGGTGGCTGACGACGTTGCCGGGCATGCGGATCGTCTGTCCCGCATTCGCGGACGACGCGGCCGGGCTCCTGCGGACCGCGATCCGCTCCCGCGGGTTGACGCTGTACCTCGAGCCCAAGTTCCTTTACAACAATCCGGTGGCGCGGGCGAAAGTGCCGGCGGAGTTTGCCGTGCCGTTCGGGAAGGCGCGGGTCCGCCGTGAGGGAACGGATCTGACAATCGTCGCCTACGGAACACCGGTGCACTTTGCGCTCGAAGCCGCCAAGAAGCTCGAAGCGGAAAAGAAAAGCGTTGAGGTGCTCGATCTGCGCTCCTTGGTCCCCATGGACATCGAGGCCATCCGGCGGTCCGTGCAGAAAACGAGCCGCGTGGTCGTCGCGCACGAGGACAAGGTCCACGGAGGCTTCGGCGGCGAGATCGTCTCGCAGATCCAGGACAGCGTCTTCCCGTACCTCGACGCTCCGATCGCGCGCATCGGATCGGAGTTCACCCCCGTCGGATTCAACCGGATCCTGGAACGCGCCATCCTCCCCAACACCGAAAGGGTCCTGGCCGCCGCCAGAAAGATCCTCGCCTATTAACTCGCCACACCTCTGTGTAATCCCACCCCGCCCCTCACTCGTTTATTACAGCGGAGGCCGGCGTAGAAGCCGGTCAACGAAAGGAGCCCAAAAAGCATGAAACGATTTTCGACAATCCTGACTCTGGCGGCCGTCGCCGCCGTCTTTCTGAGTCTGCCCGCGACGGCGCAGGACCGTCCACCGGTCGGGATGGCCGACCGTCTCGAACGGCATGCAGGCGGCTTGCTGCGCTGCCTGAGAGGCCTCGGCCTGTCCGCCGAGCAAAGAGCCGACATCAACGCGATAATGGATGCTGCCAAGCCGACATTCCAAGCGGACGTCCAGGCGATCCGCGCCGCCCATCAGAAGCTCGATGCCGACTACGACGCCGGGGCCGACAAGTCGGTCCTCGGACAGGACTACATCGACATGCGCGCCGCGGTGAAGAAGCTCCGCGACGATAGAGGGGCTGTGAAGGACCAGGTTCTCGGCAAGCTCACGGCCGACCAGAAGACCAGGGCGCAAGCATGCCTGGACGCTTCACACCCGCGCATGGGCGCGAGGTCGACCGACTGAGTCCCATTCCAGGTGTCGATGGGAGGAGGCCCCGGTCATCGCGACCGGGGCCCTTACTTTTCGTCACGATCCGGAGTGTCGGAATTCGAGATCCGCGATTCCCTTCGCAATCCCTTCCAGTACTTCCATCGAGCGGTAGTCGGTCAGGTCGAGGTGGAGGGGCGTCATCGAGATGTACTTCTCGGCGATCGCGCTGATGTCAGTCCCCTCCTCGGCCTCCCCGGCCGGAATTGATGAGCCGATCCAGTAGTAGGGGCGGCCGCGCGGGTCGGTCTTCTCGATCACCGTTTCACCGTAACGACGCTTCCCGAGGCGCGCGACCCGGACCCCTTGCGGCTCGCCCGCGGGAATGTTGACGTTGACGAGAGTCCCGGGAGGCAGCGGCTCCTCCAGGAGTCGCTGCGCGAGCCGTTCGGCGAAGGCGGCCGCGGCGTCGAACGTGAAGCCCGTCTCGATCTCCTGAGAGATCGCGACGGAAGGAATCCCGATGAGGGTGCCTTCGAACGCCGCCGAGACCGTGCCCGAATAGGTCACGTCGTCCCCGAGGTTCAGACCGAGATTGATGCCCGAAAAGACGAGCTTCGGCCGCTCTTCTTTCAAGAGGTGCAGCACTCCCCAGTTAACGCAGTCGGTCGGAGTGCCGTCCACCGACCAGCGGTTAGGGCCCACGAGCTTGGCCCGCAGCGGACTCTGGAGCGTCAGGGAGTGGCCGGCGGCGCTCCTCTCCTGATCCGGAGCGACCGTAAAGACCTCGCCCACGGCCGACAGGGCGGCGGCCAGCCTCTCGATGCCCTCCGAGAAAACGCCGTCGTCGTTTGTGGCAAGAATCCGCGGCCGGCTCACGGCGAGTTCAGACTCTGATCCGGGGGAGGCATTACGAACATGAGGATGATGTAGGCGAGGATGCCGGGGAAGGCGACCGAGACAATCGAGATCAGAACGTAGGCAACGCGGACGACGGTCGGATCGATCTGGAAGTACTCGGCCAGGCCGCCGCAGACCCCCGCGATCATCTTGTGCCGGCTCGACCGGGTCAGCCGCCTGGGGGGCGGGGCGCTGCTCATGTCCTTCCTCCTTCGTACACCACCCGGTTCTTCTCCGTTTCGTCCAGTGTGACCCGCACGAGCCGTCCCGGCGCCACATTGGACTCGAGCTGCCGCCAGATGCCGACCGCGATGTTCTCTGCCGTCGGATTGACTCCCCGCAGGAAGTCCACGTCGAAGTTCAGGTGCCTGCGGTCCACCTTGGCGATGACGTTCTCCTGGACCGCGCGCTTCAAGTCTCCGAAGTCCATCACGTACCCCGTCTCCGGATCAATCTCCCCATCCACCGTCACCTCGAGCATATAGGTGTGCCCGTGCCCGTTGGGATTGTTGCACTTGTCGAAGACACGGCGGTTCCTCTCCAAGTCCCAGTCCTCCCGGTGCAGCCGATGCGCCGCCGAGAAGTGCGTGGACGAGACCAGGCGGACCCTCATGGATCGATTCTAGCCTCCCCTGTCATTCCGAGCAGCGCGGCCGCTCCTTGTCATTCCGAGAAGCGAAGCGTTCCCCTATCATTGCGAGGAGGCCCCCACTGTCATTCCGAGGAGCGCAGCGACGAGGAATCTGCTCTTGCCGTTCTGCCGAGGCGGAGTTGATCGTTTGACTTCCCGCCGCTGCCCTGCTCAAATGCGCCGATCCGGTCGGGACGTGGCGCAGTCTGGTAGCGTACCTGAATGGGGTTCAGGGGGTCCCGGGTTCGAATCCCGGCGTCCCGACCAAAACGTCGCTTCGCCCGCTCCGCTTGGATCTCGCCCTCCGGATTCATCAGCTCCGGGGCTTCGCTCCCGCGGCGCGCGCCTCCTCCTCCTCTCCAGGAGACTTCGCGCGCCGCGACTACAGCCAGCATGGTGGTTTGAAGACGGCCGCGTCTTTCCGGCTGTAGGGGAGGGCTTGCCCCTCCAGCCCCACAAAGCTCCGCGGGCTGATTCTGGGAGCGCCCTGCGAAATACAATCTCCCCATCTTGCCGCTGTCACCAGGCTCCCGTCTCGGCCCGTACGAGATCCTCTCGCCGCTCGGCGCGGGCGGGATGGGAGAGGTGTATCGGGCGCGGGACACGCGCCTCGAGCGGGCTGTCGCAATCAAGGTCCTGCCGCGGCACCTGTCTCCCTCGGCGGACCTGCGCGAGCGCTTCGAGAGGGAAGCGAAGACGATCTCTCGGATCTCACACCCGCACATCTGTGCTCTCTACGACGTCAACCGCGAGGGCGAGACCGAGTACCTCGTGATGGAGCTCCTCGAGGGCGAGACACTCTCCGCTCGTCTGGAGAGGCGAGCCCTGCCGCTGGAACAGGTGCTCCGGTATGCGGTCGAGATTGCGGATGCGCTGGACTTCGCGCACCGGCAGGGCATCGTGCATCGAGACCTCAAGCCGGCCAACGTGATGCTGACCAAGTTCGGGGCGAAACTGCTCGACTTTGGGCTGGCGAAGGTGTTCAAGCCGGGAGGACCGGTCGAGAGCGTCACGTCGGTCCCGACGGCGGTCAATGTGACGCGAGAAGGGACTTTTCTCGGCACGTGGCCTTACATGGCGCCGGAGCAGCTCGAAGGCAGAGAAGTGGATGCCAGAACGGACATCTTCGCCTTCGGCGCGGTTCTCTATGAGATGGCGACGGGCCGGACAGCGTTTTCGGGGACCACCCAGGCGTCGCTGGTCGGCGCGATCCTCCACACGGAGCCGCCTCCGATCTCGATGGTCCAGCCAATGACGCCGCCGGCTCTGGACCGCGTGGTGAAGACCTGTCTTTCCAAAGACGCGAACGACCGCTTCCAGACGGCACACGACCTCCGGCTTCAGCTCCAATGGATCGCGGAAGGCGGCTCGCAGGCTGGCGTGCCCGCCTCCGTCGTCGCGCGCCGGCGGAGCCGCGAGCGCCTGGCCTGGGCGGCAGCGGCAGCGGCCACGCTGGCGGCGCTCGCCGTGGCCCTGCTGGTTCCGGCGCGCCCGCGCGAGGCGCTCCACAGGGTGCAGTCCTCGATCCTTCCTCCCGAGAAGTCCGCCTTCGTTTTCGACGGGGGGCCGATGGCGCTGTCGCCCGATGGGCGGCGCCTCGCGTTCCTTGCCCCGACGGCCGAGGGAAAGAATCTGCTGTGGGTGCGGCCGCTCAACGGGATGGCCGCTCAGCCGCTCGCCGACACGGACGGTGCGGGCTATCCCTTCTGGTCTCCCGACAGCCGCTTTCTCGGATTCTTCGCCGGTGGCAAGTTGAAGAAGATCGACGCTTCGGGTGAGCCTCCGCAAGTCCTTTGCGACGCACAGAGTGGCCGCGGCGGAACCTGGAATCGCGAAGGCGTGATCCTCTTTTCTCCCTCGTTGCGCGACGCCCTCCAGCGGGTCTCTTCCGCAGGAGGATCCCCGGCACCGGCGACCGAGCTCGATGCGTCGAAGCAGGAGTACAGCCACCGTTTCCCCTTCTTCCTGCCGGACGGCCGGCATTTCCTCTATTTGGCTCAGGCCATGCGAGCTGGCCAGATCGGAGGAGAGGAAGTCTGCATCGGCTCGCTCGAGTCCAAGGAACGCCGATCTCTGTTCCGCGCCAACTCCAACCCCGTTTTCGCGCCCGCCGCTCCCGGAGCGGCCAGCGGGCACATTCTCTTTTCACGCGAAAGGACTCTTCTCGCTCAGCCGTTCGACGCAAGACGCTTGCGGCTCTCGGGCGAGGCCTTTGCGGTGGGCGAGCAGGTGCAGTACTTCGCCAACTTCGGGTTTGGCGTGTTCACAGCATCGGACAACGGAATCCTCGCCTACCAGGCAAGTGGCGCCGGAAGCATTACTCAGGTGGTCTGGCTGGATCGCTCAGGCAAGCAGCTCGACGTCCTGGGCCCGCCCGCCGACTACCTGCGGCCGCGACTCTCCCGCGATGGCCGCCGCGTCGCCATCGACGTCGGAGACCCCCAGACCGGACGCTTCGACATCTGGATCTACGATCTTGCCCGGCGTGTCTCGACCCGTTTCACGTTCGAGGCCGACAGCGTCTTTCCAATCTGGTGGCCGGACGACAGCCGGATCGTGTTTCAGTCGAACCGGAAGGGGCAAAGCGCTCTGTATCAGAAGGTCTCGTCAGGAACGGGAAACGAAGAGTTCTTGGTCCAGGAGGGCGGTCTGAAGGTTCCCACCGATTTGTCTTCCGACGGCCGGTTCCTCGCCTACCATGTAATCGACAACAAGACGAAGACGTGGGATCTCGGGCTTTGCTCGGTGGCCGAGAAGAAAACTTCCGTCTTCCTCTCCACGCCGGCGGCCGAAGTCAACGGACGCTTCTCGCCTGACGGGAGGTGGATCGCTTATCAGTCGGACGAGTCGGGCACGGTGGAAGTCTACGTTCAGCCCTTCCCGGGCCACGGCGGGAAATGGCAGATCTCCAAGGCCGGAGGAACTCAGCCTGTCTGGAATCGCAACGGGAAGGAGATCTTCTATGTGTCTGCCGACAACAAGCTGATGGCGGTGGACGTCAAGGCGGATTCGGGTTTCGAGGCGGGCCCGCCGAGGGCGCTCTTCGAAGTGCATCTAAAGTCCGTCAACGGCTGGAAATACGACATCTCCCCCGACGGGCAACGGTTCCTGGCCAACGTGGTCATCGGCGAGGTCAGATCCAACCCGATCACGCTCGTGCTGAACTGGGCGGCTGAGACCAAGAAGTGACAGTCGCCACCGGCTCCCGTCTCGGTCCTTACGAGATCCTCTCGCCGCTCGGCGCGGGCGGGATGGGGGTAGAGACGGGGTCAGGCTTGAATATCGGTGATTACGGAACGTCCTATCCGACGTTGGACGCACGGTCAGCGTGTGGTTCATATCGGTGCAAAGTGGTGTAAGATCCACCCGTGGTCGCGCAGAAGACAGCCGTTCGCCAGAGCGTCAGTCTTCCAACCGAGGTCGCAAGGCGTGTCCAGGCTTTGGCAAAGCGCCAGCGTACGAGCGCCAACCGAGTAATTGTGGACCTCATTGAAACCGGCCTCGAGGCGCGGGAGCGAGAGAAGAGGGAATTCTTCGAGCTAGCCGACCGGCTAGCCCGCTCGTCGCAACCCTCGGAGCAGAAACTCCTCAAGGAAGAGCTCGCCCGGATGACCTTCGGAGAATAGTGCCGAAGATCCAGTGTATGAATCTGCCTCCAGCTCTCCGCGACCACCTGTTTGATCGACTTCGAGATCGCCAGATCACCGTCGAGGATCTCTATCAACTGAAGCTCTGGCGAGAATCGGAACCGGAGGCGCCGGACGGGCAGTGGTTCAAGGACTTCGGTTCCTTCAAGATCTGCGGCGAAGGGAAATACCCGCAGTAGAGCGTCCAATGCTAGAGAGGAGAGCGGCGTCCCGATCAAAGAAAACCCAATCTGGGACCTGCTCCTCGGTCTGATCGCCGAACAGGCTCCGCATCTCCTTCGTGGCCCCTGGCTGGCGGACATCGCGGAGAGTTGCTCCCACGCGGTCAGTTTCCCGCCTGCGTCCTTCGTCTCCAGCGGCGGCGCCTCTCCGGTCCTTGGAGCGCACGCTGTTCGTCCGGTGACAGGGTCCCCCACCACTCCCCGAGCGCCCGCTGTGCGTTGGTGGCCCGGAAGGTCTCTTCGTCCTGGCGTGGCTCAGCCCGGTCCTTGGCTGAGTGTTGTTTCATCGCCCGTCCTCCTGTGCGTTGCAAATACAGCGGAGTGGCGATCCTGTCAAGATGATCTTGTGTCAACCGTGCGAGCCGACTCGCTTCGAAATCATTTTCGACTTCCAAAAAAGACTTCTGGTTTGGATCTTCAAGAACAGAACCCGCCGCGGCGCGCGCGCCGTTCATCTCGTCGATCGCGACATAACTCTGCGGCAGATTAGAATGGCCGCGCGAATTGGAAGGCAATGCCTGCCTTCGAAAAAGGAGGGGACATGAAAACCAAGACCATCCTGGCGTCTCTGGCGGCGTTCTTCGCGGGTCTCGCCGTCTGCCTGGCCGCAGATCCGAACATGGGCACCTGGAAGTTGAACGAGGCCAAGTCGAAGCTAGGCCCGGGAGCGACGAAGAACAACACCGTGGTCTATGAGGCCGCAGGCGAGAATGTGAAAATCACGGTGGACGGCATCACCAGCGAAGGCAAGCCGGTGCATCACGAGTGGACCGGCAAGTTCGACGGCAAGGATTACCCGGTCACCGGGGATCCGGCTCAAGACACGCGGTCCTATAAGAAAACTGACGATCGGACGCTGGGATTCGACGCCAAGAAGGGGGGCAAGGTAACACTGACGGGTCGCGTTGTCGTCGCAGCCGACGGCAAGAGCCGAACGGTTACCTCGACAGTAACCGACTCGAGCGGCAAGAAGGTCACGAATACCGCGGTGTACGACAAGCAGTAGGCGGGGCCAAAGCGCCCCGCCCGGCGTCAGTGCTCACGCGCCGGCGCGGCTTCCGCCTTGCCGTTCGTGCGGGGCGGCCGAGGTCGCATCGGCGTAGAGGCGCTCGATGGAGCCGACGCTCGGAACTCCGCGGCGTTCCAGAGAGTAGACTCCGGCATTCGAATGACCCTGATTCCCGGTTCGCGTCTCGGCCCGTACGAAATCCTCTCCCCGCTTGGCGCGGGAGGGATGGGAGAGGTTTACCGGGCGCGGGATCCCCGGCTCTCGCGCGAGGTTGCGATCAAGATCCTGCCGGCGTCCTTCTCGGGGGACTCGGACCGGCTGCGCCGATTCGAGCAGGAAGCGCGCTCGGCTTCGGCCCTGAATCACCCCAACATCATCACGATTCACGACATCGGCTCTTCCGACTCGACCTTCTACATCGCCATGGAATTCGTAGACGGCACGAGCTTGCGAGAGCTGACTGCTGGCGGACCGCTCCCGACCAAGAGATTGTTCGACGTCGGCGTGCAGGTCGCTGAGGGCCTCGCTAAGGCGCATGCGGCGGGGATCGTCCACCGGGACTTGAAGCCCGAAAACGTCATGGTCTCCAAGGACGGTTTCGTCAAGATTCTCGATTTCGGTCTGGCCAAGCTCTTCGTCGCGCCGCAAGAGCAGACTTCCGGCCTGCCGACGGCCATCCAGCAGGAGACACAGCCCGGGACCGTGATGGGGACCGTCGGCTACATGTCGCCCGAGCAGGCGAGCGGGAAGTCGGTCGATTTCCGTTCCGACCAGTTTTCTCTGGGCTCGATCCTCTACGAGATGGCCACGGGCAAGCGCGCGTTCCAGCGCGACACGGGAGCCGAGACTCTGAC
>WNGB01002433.1_pt1 | contig 32001 bp, 37 predicted proteins | sample 5400681 | NCBI WGS metagenome assembly WNGB01 (sample SAMN13153367, study PRJNA577476) | soil metagenome | isolation source: 115 cm soil or saprolite under grassland replicate 2 | place: USA:California | collected 2016-06-15
CGGGACCGCTGCTTCACACCCTGGTCCGCGAGGGCCGCTGCCTGGGCCTGGCGTGAGCCCTGATCGGAGCCGGCCGGCTGGTCGCCGGTGATCCCCGCCGGTTCCGCGGCAGCCTGTCCGGCGGGCGCCGGCGGCGCGGCCTGCGGCTCGCGGGCCGGGAGCCGGCTCCCCTCGCGGACATGGGGATACTCGGACTCGACGGACTCGAAAATGGGCAGCGCGCCGCCCGGCGCAGCGTGACCAGGCCCGGGGGCAGGCTCGGGCCCGGCGGCGAACCGGGGCGCCACGAACAATGGATCTGCGGGCGCTGCTCCCCCGCCGGCCCTGGTCCGGAGCACGTCGCCAGCCTGGCCCGGGCCACGGCGCCAGCCCGGCGCGGCGTCTGGCGAAATGAGCACGGCCGGAAGGTACACCTCAGCGGTCGTGCCACCGTCCGGTGGCTGCGCCAGGACCACCGTGATGCCGTGCCGCGCCGCCAGATGCGCGACCGCGAACAAGCCCATGTGCCGCGTGACCGCCCCGTCCGCGGCAGGCGGGTGGGCCAGCTGGAAGTTGAGCTGCCTCAGATGGTCCCCGGGCACGCCCATCCCGGCGTCGGCGATCCTGACCTGCACACCGCCGCCCCGGGCCAGGTGCCCGGACACGATCACCTGGGTCGTCTTGGGCGAGAAGGCGGTGGCGTTCTCCAGCAGCTCGGCGAGCAGGTGTACGACGTCGGCCACGACGTCCCCGCGCACCGCGTCACCGAGCTGCACGTCCAGAACGACCCGGTTGTACTGCTCAATCTCCGAGACCGCCGCCCGGAGCACATCGACCAGGCTGGCCGCCTCGGTCCAGTCGCTTGATGTCTCGTGCCCCGCGAGCACGAGCGCGCTGTCCGAGTTGCGCCGCATCCGGGTGACCAGATGATCTATCTGGAACAGGCTGGCCAGCCGTCCCGGGTCCTGCTCACTGTGCTCCAGGCTGTCGATCAGCCGCAGCAATCGCTCCAGCAGGGCATGGCTGCGCCGGAAGAAACTAGCCGATATCGCGCTGACACTGCTCCGCCGCCGGGCCTCCTCCCCCGCCAGCCGCACCGCCTCCCGGTGCACGCGCACCATGGACCTGATGATGATCATGGTGGTGAGGAGGATGAGGACCAGGACGGCCAGCGCCACGCCGCCCGTGATGACCGCGGACCGCATCTCGGAACGCTGCTGCGCCTGCGCGTCGCCGGTGATCCAGGCCGCGAGCTGCCGCCCGGAATGGCGCATCCAGCCGACAGTGAAGGACATCCCCGCCGACCACTGCTGGCCTGCGGGCGCACCGAGGGCCAGCCCGCTCGTGCCGGTCGCCAGGGCACGCTGCTCCACCGCCTGGGCCTGCCTGGCCGGCGGGCTGGCCAGGGTCTCGGCGAGAGCCCAGCTCTCCTCGCGGGTCGCCGAGCTGCGGAACGATGCCAGGTCGCTGGCCTGCTGCGCCTGGGCGGTCATCAGCGCGGTCCGTGTTTCAGGCCCGAATCGCCCCCCGGCGAGCGCCATGGCCAGGATGGCCTGCTGCTGCGCGGCCTGGTCCTGCATCCTGGCCAGCGAGCCGAGCGCGCGCACGCTGTCGATGAGCGTGGAGTCGCCGCTCGCGTCGGCGATGCCGTCGTTGGCGGGGAGCAGGCTGGCCACCGCCACCGAGTACCCGTTGATCGCGGCCAGTGCGGAGGTCCGGCCCTGCGCCGCGCCGCTGCGCAGCGCGGGAAGTTCGGCGATGCTGCCCAAGACCGTGGCCCGGGTCCGGGCCGGGGCCGGGTACCCGTGGCCGTCCTGGCCGACGAGCCGGCGCACTGTGGCCACCCAGCCGTCGGTGATCACATACTGCCGGTGCAGGGCCTCCAGACCCGTGGCGGGACGTCCCGCGTCGATGAACGCGGCCGTGCCAGCCCGCTCATTCTCCATCGCCTGCGCTAAACCGGAGACCTCCTGGCCGAGCACTGCGAGGTGGCTGACCTGGCCATATGCCTGCGCACTGCGTGTCGCGCCAGTGACCCGCAGGCCGGTGAGCACCAGCCCCAGGACCGTGGGAATGGCCACCAGGACGATCAGGCGGCAGGCGAGCCGCCAGTTCCGCGGCGCCGGAGCCGTGGCCGCGCCGTGCTGTGCGGGCAAAGCGCCGGGACGGGCCGCATCGGCAGAACGGGGCTGGCTCATTGCGTCCTCGCTAATCTGGGAAGCTCCTTTCGAGGCGACGGGCAATTCTCGGGGCCTCCTTAAACAAGACACGCGAGCACGTCACCTTTCCCCCGTTCTTCGTCAAGACAATACCTCTGTGCCCGTCTGCCGGGATACGGTCCGGGCTCGGCCATCTGTTCCCGAACAGTGCAATACGTGCCCCGGAGTCCCACGGGCCACGGCAGCCCTGACCCGGGCCAGTCCGCAGGCCACGGTGGCCGGCGCCACCGGCCTGGCCCGGCTGCGTCACGTGACCGTCACTGCGTGCCACCGATAGCGGAGGTAATCCATGGGAACAAAGTTGTCTGAGTGGCGCATGGAATTGAATGAACAGATGCGCCCGAAGCTTCGCCACCGAGCCGGCCACGCGGGCTGCCCGAGCGCGGCGACATAGATGGCGGCGGGGTTGCCCGGCCGGGAAGCCCACGTTCCCGCGGATCGGCGTGATTCATGGCCGACACGAAGAATCTCGTGGGTACAGATATGAAGCGCTCAGGTGTAACGTCGGGGCGGGTTGTAACGAGCGATCAGGAAATCCGGGGGGAACCATACCGACCGTCATCGCCCATCACAATGTGAAGGACAAGAGAACAGCACGGTGAAAGTTCAGATCGACCCCGGGCGCTGCCAAGGGCACGGCCGCTGCTACGACATCGCCCCCGGCCTGTTCGGTGACGACGACGAAGGCTACGGGAAGGTGCTGGGCGACGGCGTCGTCCCGCCCGGCCAGGAGCATGAGGCAGGCCTCGCGGCCGCTAACTGCCCCGAGCGGGCGATCACCCTGGCTGAGGGGTCCTGACATGGCCATCGATGACCGATTCAGCCAGGACTTCCGGGAGCCGGACGAGGACCAGCCGCTCGGCACGCGCAGCGAGATCATCACCGGCCCGGTCTCTGACTGGGCGACCGATTTCTCGCATCTGGAGCCGGAGTGGTCCACCGACCCCTATCCCATCCAGGACGATCTGAGGCAGCGGTGCCCGATCGCCCACACGCGGCGCTTCGGCGGCGCCTGGCTGCCGACGCGCTACGAGGACGTCGCGGCGATCGCCTACGACACCGAGCACTTCTCCTCCCGGTCGATCATCCTGAGCAACCTCCGGCCGCCCCCGGAACTGGCGCCGGTCGGCGGGTCACCGCCCATCTCCTCCGACCCGCCGTTCCACCACGACGCGCGCAAGCTCCTGCTCCCGGCGTTCACGAAGGCCGCCGTCAGCAGGCAGGAGCCGGCCACGAGGGCGTTCTGCCGGTCACTGCTCGACGGGTTCGAGGGGCGGGACGTGGTGGACGCGGCCCACGAGTACGCCCAGCACATCCCCATGCGGGTGATCGCCGACATGCTCGGTTTCCCGCCCGGGGACGGCCCGCAATTCCGTGAATTCGTCGAGAACCTGCTCGAGGGGATCAACCTGCCTCCCGACGAGCGCATCGAACGGGTCGGCAGGCTATTCGACTACCTGCTCGCGCAGGTCAACGACCACCTCGATCACCCGCGCGCAGACCTGACCAGCTACCTGATCAACGCAGAACTCTACGGTCACAAGCTCGACCCGTCGCACGTCGTCGGCACGATGGCCCTGCTGCTCATCGCCGGCATCGACACGACCTGGAGCGCGATCGGGGCGTCGCTGTGGCACCTGGCCAGGACCCCCGCCGACCGCGAGCGGCTCGTCGCCGAGCCCGGGCTGCTGCCGATGGCGGTGGAGGAACTGCTGCGCGCCTACGCGCCGGTCACCATGGCCCGGCTGGTGAAGGACGACATGCACTGGCAGGGCGTGGACATGAAGGCCGACGACTGGATCCTGCTGTCGTTCCCGGCCGCCAACCGTGACCCGGCGCAGTTCGACCGGGCCGGCGAGGTCATCATCGACCGTGAAGTCAACCGCCACGCCGCATTCGGCCTGGGTATCCACCGCTGCGTGGGGTCACATCTGGCCCGCATGGAACTCCGGGTCGCGCTCGAGGCCTGGCTCGACCGGATCCCGGCCTTCAGCCTCCCGGACCCTGGTGCGGTGACCTGGGCCGCAGGCCAGATCCGCGGGCCGCGCAGCCTCCCGTTGCGGCTCGTCCGCCGGCCCAGTTAGCCTGGGACGCACGCGAGCTCTCAGGCCGGCTTACCAGGCAAAAGTGGGGGCATGGTTCCGGCGGCACGCTGTTACGTCCCGCCCGGCGGGTGCCCGGCGCTCCCCGGCCGGTCCGGGCTAAGCGCCGGATGGCGCCGTGCCTCAGCCATCCCGGCTGTTCGGCCGGACCAGCGAGCTGGAGGTTCTGAGGCAGCTCCTGGCCGGCGTGCGGAGCGGGCAGAGCGGCGTCCTGGTGATCACCACCCGCCTGCCGGGCCGCTGAGCGGACCCGAACCGAGGAGGGAACCATGGCAGTGAGCACCCGTTACGACGCGATCGTGCTGGGCGGCGGCTCACCGGGCGAGCACTGCGCGGGCGCGCTGGCCGACGGCGGGCTGCGCGTCGCCCTGGTCGAGGGTGCGCTGGTCGGCGGCGAATGCTCCTACTACGCGTGCATCCCGTCCAAGACGCTGCTGCGTCCGGGCGAGGCGGCGCACGACGCGCACGAGGCGGCGTGCAGCGCGGGGGTGGACGTGACCGCGGCCCTGGCCTGGCGGGACTTCATGGTGTCGGGCTACTCCGACGCCGGGCAGGAGCGCTGGCTGGCGGGCCGGGGTATCGACCTGCTGCGCGGCACCGGGCGGCTCGCCGGCCCCGGCGTGGTCGAGGTCGGCGGCGTGCCTTACACCGCCGGTGATGTCGTCGTCGCGACCGGGTCTGACCCGGTCATACCGCCGGTCCCGGGCCTGCGCGAGCTCGAGGGTATCTGGACCAACCGCGAGGTCACGGGCATGAAGGCCGTCCCGCGGCGCCTGCTGATCCTCGGCGGCGGCCCGGTTGGCGCCGAGATGGCCCAGGCCGTGCGCCGCCTGGGCGGCGAGGTCGCCCTGGTGGAAGGCGCCGAGCACGTCCTCGCCCGTGAGCCCGCCCCGTTGGGGCACGCGCTGGGTGAGGTGCTCCGCCGCGACGGGATCGACCTTGAGCTCGGGGTGCACGCGACCGCCGCGCGGCGCCACGGTGACGACTACGTCCTGGAGCTCGATAACGGCCGCGAGCTGCGCGGTGACCACCTGCTCGTCGCCACCGGGCGGCGCCCGCGCACCACCGGGATCGGCCTGGAAACGGTCGGGGTCACGGCCGGCGAGCGCGGCATCCCGGTCGACGGGCACCTGCGCGCCGCCGAGCACGTGTGGGCCATCGGCGACGCCACCGGCATCCGGCTGCTGACCCACGTCGGCAAGTACCAGGGCGAGGTCGTCGCGTCGAACATCCTGGGCGAACCCCGCGAAGCCAACTACGAGGCCGTGCCCGACGTCGTCTACACCGACCCGCAGGCAGCCGCGGCGGGTGCCGCCGAGGCCCGGTTCAGCGCGACCGCGGCGCTGTCGGAGGTGGCCAAGACGGCCACCTACACGCAGCTCTACGCCGAGTCCAACGGCTTCCTCACCCTGCTCAGCGACGGTGAGCGGCTGACCGGCGCGTACGCACTCGGCCCCGAGGCCGGCGAGTGGCTGCAGCAGGCCACCCTGGCTATCCGCGCCCGGGTGCCGCTGCCGGTGCTGCGCGACACCATCCAGCCGTTCCCGACGTTCTCCGAGATCTACGTCGACGCGCTCAAGGCCCTGTACACGCAGATAACGGCCAGTTCCCGGCCGGCCGTCCCGTTCAGCTAGCAGCCCATCCCCGTGGCCGATCCCGGAGGCAGCCGCCATGGAGTATCTCGTCACCATGACCACCCATGTCCCGGACGGGACGCCGGCTGAGGAGGTCGAGGACATCCGCCGCCGGGAGGCGGCACGCTCGCGGGAACTGGCCGCCCAGGGCCACCTGCTCCGCCTGTGGCGCCCGCCGCTGCAACCCGGCGAATGGCGCACGCTCGGGCTCTTCGCCGCCGGCGATGCCGGCCAGCTGGAGAAGGTGCTGTCCTCGATGCCGTTGCGGGTATGGCGTGCCGATGAGGTCACGCCCCTGTCCCCGCACCCCAGCGACCCGGGTATCACCGCGAGCTGACGGGACACGGTCGTGGCCAGCACGGATCAGCGGGTCGTCATCGTCACCGGCGGCCAGATCGCTGGCCACGGCCACGCTCTGCCGCTAACCCCTCTGCCGCTAGCCCCCGCGGCGGATCCTGACCACGGCGGCGGTGGCGGCCCGGACGGTCAGGCCGATGCCCGCCTGCGGATCGGCGGGCAGCGCGCTCCAGGTGCCGTCCCAGGCCGCACCGCCGGCGATCGCGGCGCCCCCCAGGGTGGCCGTGCTCCCGGTGGCGTCCCCCGGCTCCCCGCCGGCCAGGGTCATCACCTCCGCGCCCGGCAGGCCCGGCCCGGGCGGGGCGATGGTGACGGCCGCATCCGCCGCCTCCGCGCCCTGGGTCTTGTTGATGATCGTGACGTAGTCCCCGCCGGGCCCGCTGACCCAGTAGGCGGTGAGGTTGAGCCCGCCGGGGTTGCCGAGCTGCACCGGCCGCGCCTGGCCCGCCGAGCCCAGCGTGAACGCCTTGATGCCGTACCCCTTCGGGGTGGTCGCGTAGCCGCCGGCGGCGGCCGGATCCGGCACGATCGTGTCCGTGTCCAGCCACTGCTTGTTGTGGAAGTTGACGCCCCCGGCACCGTGCGCCGCCCACCAGTGCAGGAAGTCCAGCGCCCACAGCGCCGAGGCGAACGCGTCGCTCGCTCCCGCGACCCCGCCGAGGTAGTCGTTGGCCTCGGTGAGCCGGTAGCGGAGGCCGGCGGCGAGCACCGGGGCCACGTGGCTGTCGTGGAACCAGGGATAGGGCGTGTACGTCGTGCCCCGGGGCTGCGACCCGGCCGCGCTGGCGTTGGCCCATTCGGGCGACAGCATGTTGCTGATCGCCTGCCGGGCGCTGGTCTTCCCCGGGCCGCCGCCCACGTAGTAGTGCTGCGTGACGTCGGTGATCTGGCCGGAGTCCCGTTCGTCGGCCGCGAACCGCTCAGTCCAGGACACGCCCCGGTCCGGGTCGGGGGTCCAGGTCATCGGGCTGTAGGCGCCGGTGTCCGGGCCGGCCAGCGGGGCGCCAGGCGCCGCCTCCCGGACCGCGTCTGCGAAGTCGTGCCAGCGGGCCAGGTAGGACGCGTACGCGCTGCCCGGCACCCCGGAGATCTCCTCGCGGATCGCCGGGTCGAGCGGATGGCCGTCGTAGGAGTGGAACGCGTGCCAGTCCGGCTCGTTCCCGATCGCGAAACTGGCCAGCTGCTCCCGGTAGCGGCCCCAGATGTGCCCGGCGGCCCGGGCATCGGCCGATTTTAGGTCCGGGACCGGCGCCGTGACCGGGTTGAGCAGGCGCAGCGTGTAGATGATCGTGACCCCGGCCGCGGCGGCGAACGCGAACAGGTTGTCGACCCCGGCGAAGCCGTCCCGGCCGGTGCCCGCCGGAATGCGCTGGTCCACCGAGCCACCGCCGATCCGGAGGTTACGCAGGCCCAGATTCCGGACGAGGGTGACGAGCGACTCGTTCCCCGGGCTGAACAGGTAGCCCCGGACCCCCGCGTTGCCGGGGACGAGCGGCCCGACCTCGAAGCTGAGCCCCGCGAAGTCATCCGGGATCACGGGCCCCGGCGGCCCGGTGCCAGCCGTGATCGTCACGGGAGAGGGACCCGCCCCGGGGTGCCCCCGGCCGGCATCGGTGTCCCGGTGCCCGCCATGTAGCAGCCGGGCGGCCCAGCTCGACATGACCAGGTGATGCCCCGCCGCGGCAGCGGCCTAACCGCGCCGTCCTGGCCGGCGCCGCCCCCGCGGCGCCGCCCCGCCCGTCAGGCCCTGAGCAGGGCGGCGAGCTGCCGGGCGTTGACCTGGGCGTAGTCGCGGTAGCAGTTGTTGAACAGCACGTGGGTCTCCCGGGCCTCCCCGGCCAGCCCGGCGATCCTGGGGGCCCATTCCTTCAGTTCGCGGTCGTTGTAGCGGTAGCCGAAACGTTCGTGGATGTCCTTGCTGTCCCACTTGCCCGAATGGCCGTGCAGGCGGACGACGGCCAGGTCGGAGGCGGTGGCCGCGAGCACTGGGGGAATGGAGTCCCGGTGGCCCTGCGGCATGTCCACGCACACGTACGGGAGCCGGTTGGAGGCCAGGAAGTCGAGGGTCTCCGCCTGGTTGTCCGGCGTCATCCAGGTGCGGTTGCGGAACTCCACGCAGACCCGCCGCGGCGCGGCCTTCGCCGCGCAGGCCACGATGTACTCCTTGCGGGCCCGGCCGATCGGGAACCAGGGCGGGAACTGCAGCAGGATCGCCCCCAGCTTCCCGGCCTGGCGGAGCGGCTCGAGCGCGGCCAGGAAACGCTCCCAGGCCTGGTCGGTGACCGCGGGGTCGAGGTCTTTCAGGTAGACCCGGTCCTTGCCGGTCTTCTCCGCCGCCGGGCGCAGGTCGGCGGGCAGCGCCGCCACCCGGGTGGGGTGCTGTGTGAACAGGCTGAAGGCCTTCACGTTGAACGTGAACCCGGCCGGGGTCCGCGCGGCCCAGGCCGCAGCGGTCTGCTCGGCGGGCAGCGCGTAATAGGTGGCGTCCACCTCGACCAGGCCGAACTGCCGCGCGTAGTACCGCAGCCGTTTCTCCGGCGTGCCCGCCTCCGGCGGGTACCAGCCCGAGTCGATCAGCGTCCGGTCGGTCCACGACGCCGTACCCACCCGGACCTCACCCATACCCGCAGCATAGGAAACCCGCGGGCCAGACGGCGCCCCCCGGCTACGCGAATGAGGGATGGGGGGAGCACCGGCGGGGCAGCCTGCTCGCGCGTGGTGTGGTCATCGTCTGCTCACGCCCCTCGCCCCGGGCAGCCGGCCGGCCTGACCGCGGTAAACCATCGCGGGGTGCTCGCCGTCTACTGACGGACGCCGCATTCCGGACGTCGTGCGGGATCACTGGGCCACGCCCAGCACAGGGGAGGACGAACAGACCCATGGCAGCCACGCTTCAGGAGATCCTGCTCGCGCCGGAGAACCGGCCCCAGGTGACGGCCGACTGCTTCACGCTGATCGAGCAGGAGCTCGCGGACAAGTCCGGGGTCTCCGGGACCGCGGTCAAGCTGGCCTACAAGACCGTGAACGCGTTCATGCCGGGCCACGTCCGCTTCATGGTGGGCGCGCTGTTCCCGGACATGGTGGCCAGGCTGGAACCGTTCTGGGCGGACTTCACCACCTCGGGCGGCTCCGGGTTCGGTGACTACCTGGTCAAGCGTGGCGACGAGGTGTCGGAGGCCCTGCTCTCGGTGACCGACGCCCGGGCCGCGGCGTCCAGCCGGCCCACGGTCATCAAGGCCTACGGCAGCGTCCGCGGCCACGCCGTGAAGCACGTCCAGGCCGCGCTCCCCCGCGTCGGCGACCTGGTGATGAAGTACGCGGGCTGACCACCAGCGTCAGCGGGCGCCGCGGCTCCAGGCGTCCGTGCTCTTGCTGCAGGCGGCGTAGCGGACCGAGGCGCTGACGACGGCCTGATCCGACGACAGGCCCGGGCAGACGTCCTTGGTGGCCAGGATGCTGAGCATCAGCACGCCCAGCAGGCTGAGCACCATGACGCAGATGAGCACCGTCCGCCGGGCCGACCGGTGGGTGATGACCTCGGTGGCCGGCGCGGCGTCCCGCGGCGCCAGGCGGGCGAAGGCGGCGAACATCGATTTCAGCCGGGGATCAGTCGCCTGCAGAACCTGCTCGATCTGATCTAGAGTCTGCTGCTGGCGGGCAGGCAGGCTCATGTGATTCTCCGGGCGGGCGCAACGCGAGATCCTGCTCTGCACGGTAGCCGGCGGGAAGCCCCCGCGCCCGTTGCCGGCCTGGCCGGCTGACGGTGGCGGCTGGCATGCTTGGTGGTGTGGCGATGCGCGTATCGAGCCCAGTCCTGGTCGGCCGGTCCGGCCAGCTGTCCGTGCTGGACACCGCGCTCGCGGAGGCGGGCCGGGGCAACCCGTCCGCGGTCCTGGTCGGCGGCGAGGCCGGGGTCGGCAAGTCGCGCCTGGTCAGCGACTTCGCGGACCGGCGCCGCGGCCAGGGCGTGCGGGTGCTGGCCGGGGGGTGCCTGGAACTCGGCGTGGACGGCCTGCCGTTCGCCCCGTTCACCGCGATGCTGCGCGAACTGGTCCGTGATCTGGGCCCGGAGGGCGTCGCCGCGCTGCTGCCCGGCGGCAGGGCCCGGGAGCTGGCCCGGCTGCTCCCGGAGTTCGGTGAGCCGGCCGGGACGGGGGACGCGGGCGAGGCCCGGGCGAGGCTGTTCGAGCAGGTGCTCGTCCTGCTCGAACAGCTGGCTGAGGCCGCCCCCACGATCCTGGTCATCGAGGACGCGCACTGGGCCGACCGCTCGACCCGGGATCTGCTGGCCTTCCTGATCCGTAACCAGCGGGCCCTGGACGGGCTGCTGATCGTCGTGATCTACCGCTCCGACGAGCTGCACCGATCCCATCCGCTCCGGCCGCTGCTGGCCGAGCTCGACCGCGTCGGCTGGGTCACCCGGATGGACGTCGGCCGGCTGTCCCGGCCGGACACCGGCGAGCTCATGGCCCGGCTGCTGGGCCACGAGCCGGGTGAGGACGAGCTCGATGAGGTGTACCGGCGCAGCGAGGGCAACCCGCTGTTCGTGGAGGCGCTGCTCGGCGAGGGCGAGCTGGGTTCCGGCCTGCCCGAGTCGCTGCGGGACCTGCTGATGGCAGCGGTACGGCGCCTGCCCGAGGACACCCAGGAGCTGGTCCGGGTGGCCAGTGCGGCCGGAGACCGGGCCGGGTACGCGCTGCTGGCCGCGGTCACCGGGCTGGACGACGCCGGGCTGGCCCGGGCACTGCGGCCCGCGGTGGCCGCCAACGTTCTGCTGACCGACGCTGACGGCTTCGTGTTCCGGCACGCGCTGATCCGCGAGGCCATGCACGACGAGCTGCTGCCCGGTGAGGGCGGCCAGCTGCACAGCCGGTTCGCCGAGGCCATCAGCGCCGATCCGGCGCTGGTCCCGCCGGGCCGTGCCGCCACCGAGGCGGCTCATCACTGGTACGCCGCCCACGACATGACCTGGGCGCTGATCAGCGCCTGGCAGGCCGCGGCGGAGTCCGGCCAGGCCCTGGCCCACGCCGAGCAGCTGGCGATGCTGTCGCGGGTGCTGGACCTGTGGGAGCAGGTTCCCGGCGCGGCGCAGCGCATCGGCACCGGCAAGGTGGAGGTCCTCGAAATGGCGACCCGGGCCGCCGAGCTCGCCGGGGAGTTCGACCGCGGGATCACGTTCGCCAAGGCCGCCCTGCGGCAGATCGACGCGGAGGCGGACCCGGTCCGGGCCGCGCTGCTGCTGGAGACCCGCGGCCATCTGAAGTACGTGCTCGGCCGCGAGGACTATCCCGACGACCTGCGGGAGGCCGTCCGGCTGGTCCCCGCCGACCCGCCCACGCCGGCGCGGGCCCGCGTCCTGGAAGCGCTGGCCCATGACATCCATCACCGGCCGGGCGGCTGGGACGAAGCCGAGTTCCGCGCGCACGCCGAGGAGGCCGTGGCCGTCGCGCGGCAGGCAGGTGATCCCGCCGTCGAAGCGGCCGCGCTGATCACCCTGGCCTGCGTCGAGCCGCTCACGGCGGGCATGGAGCGGGCCCGGGCGCTGCTGGCCGAGGCCCGCGCCCTCGCCACCCAGGCGGACGCCTACCAGCCGCTGCTGCGGGCGGCGATCACCGAGTCCGACATGCTGGAGGGCCTGGGCCAGCATGAGCTGGCCGCTGCCGTGGCCCGGGCCGGGATCTCGGACGCCCGCGACTACGGGCTGGCCCGGACGTCGGGCGCGGTGCTGGCCATCAACCTGGCCGAGCCGCTGGTGTCGCTGGGCCGCTGGGACGAGGCCGGCGAGGTCATCGAGCGGGCGCTCCAGCTCCTGCCGCCGCGGCTGAGCCGGTCCTCACTGTGGCGGCTCACCGGCGACATGGCCCTGGCCCGCGGCGACCTGGCCGCGGCCGCCGAAGCGGTGGCCTCGATCAAGGCCACGCTCGACCGCACCCGGTACAAGGACGAGCATCAGCTGCCCCTGGCCCGCCTGGAGGCCGAGCTGCGGCTGGCACAGGAGCGGCCTGCGGATGCCCTGGCCGTGGTGGAGGACGCGCTCGACCGCTTCGACGTGCTGCGCAGCCCCCGCTACGCGTGGCCGCTGCTGGGCGCGGGGGCCCGGGCGTGCGCGGCCGCAGCCGGCGACCGGGCCCTGCTGGCCAGGGCCGCGGCGCTGCGCGACCACCTGCGCACCGCCGCGGGGAAGCTGGCCGCGGAAGGACTGGCGCAGCAGGCTCACCAGCTGACGTTCACCGCCGAGACCACGAGCGCCGGCGAGGTTCCCGGCGGCGCCCGCGCCGCCTGGGACGATGCGGCGCAGGCCTGGGAGGCGGTCAGCCAGCCCTACCCGCTGGCCGCGGCCCTGCTCCGGGCGGCCGAGGCGGCCCTGAGCGCCGGCGACCGCGATGCGGGCGCGACCCGGCTGCGCCGGGCCGGCGCGCTGGCCCGGGACCTGGGCACCGGGCCGCTGCGCGGCGACGTCGCCCTGCTCGCCCGGCGGGCCAGGATCTCCCTCAGCCCCGCGGACGAGCCGGGCCCCCAGCCGGCGGCGGCCGGCAGCCCCGGCGATCACCAGGCCCCCGGGCCCGCGCTGGGGCTCACGGCCCGCGAGTACGAGGTGCTCCGGCTCCTCGCGGCCGGGCAGAGCAACCGGGAGATCGCCGGCGAGCTGTTCATCTCCGTGAAGACCGCCAGCGTGCACGTGTCCAACATCCTCGGCAAGCTCGGCGTGACCAGCCGCGGCGAGGCCGCCGCCACCGCGCACCGGCTCCGCCTCTTCACCGGCTGAGGGTTCCCGGCCCGGCGGCGGTGCCGCGCGGCGGTTCCTTTCCGCCGGTGACCATTCCGGGCGTCAGGCCATGACCCGGCCCGCCACCCCTGGCTGGCCGTGGCTCCTGGGTCGGCTCCCCCTGGTTCATGGCCCCTGAGCAGGCCCGCGGCCAGCCCGCCACGCCCGCCGCCGACGTGTTCTCCCTGGGGTCACTGGCCCTCTACGCGGCGGCCGGTCATCCCCCGTTCGGCACCGATGAGCCGGTCGCGGTGCTCAGCCGGGTCATCAACGAGGCACCCGACCTGCGCGGCTGCCCGTCGGCGTTGCGTCCCCTGATCGAAAGCTGCCCGTGAGCGGGCCGTGCTCACGCACCCTGGGCGGGCAGCAGGGCGATCCCGTCGTCGTCGGCGTGCAGGACGTCGCCGGGCTGGAACGTGACGTTGCCGAACGTGACGGGGACGTCGACGGCGCCGGCGCCGGTCTTGGTGCTCTTGCGCGGGCTGGTGCCGAGCGCCTTGATCCCGAGGTCGAGGCCGCCCAGCGCCACGCTGTCTCGGACCGCGCCGTGCAGGACCAGGCCCGCCCAGCCGTTGGCCTGCGCGGCTCCGGCGATCAGGTCACCCACGAGCGCGGTGCGCAGCGAACCGCGGCCGTCCACGACCAGCACCGCGCCTGCGCCTGGCGTCCGCACCAGGTCGCGGAGCAGGCCGTTGTCCTCGTGACAGGCAACCGTGCGCACCGGCCCGGAGAAGAGGCGCCGCCGGCCGAACTGGCGGAACTGCAGGTCGCAGACCCGCAGGTCGGATCCGTAGGTATCGGCCAGGTCAGCAGTGGGCACTGCGGCGTCGGTCACGCTTCCTCCGTACGGGTTCTGGCGTTCATGGGAATTATGGTCCGGTTTCGGCGGATTTCGCGGATCCTCCGGGCCCAGGTTCATCACTTATCACGGCAGCCCCCCGATTTGCGCCGCTGACCACGGGGTACTGTCCGCAAGGTGCCGCTGCTGGCGTGGATAGGGCTGATACTCGCGTTCGTCTCGGCGCTCGTGACCAACACGGCCTACTCTTTCGAGCACGACGCGGCCGCGGCCCTGCCGCCGCTCTCGCCGCGCCGCCCGTTCCAGTCGCTCCGGTTCCTCGTCGATGACCGCCGCTGGCTCAAGGCCTTCGGGACCGAGACCGCGGGCTGGCTCATGTACGTGGCGGCGCTGCGGCTCGCCCCGCTCGCCCTGGTGCAGTCGGTGACCGCCTCAGGAGTCGCGGTCCTGGCGTTCGTGACGGCGCGCGGGCATCCATCCCGGCTGGCGCGGCGCGAGCAGATCGCTGTCATCCTCGCCCTCACCGGGCTGGTCCTGCTCGGCCTGTCGATCATCGGGGCCCCGTCCACCCAGAGGCACCCGCCGGTCATCGGCATCATCATCTGGCTCGCGGCGTGCGGCGCCGGAGCTGCGTTCCTCATCGCCATCCCCCTGGATTTCGGGCGGGCCGCCTCGCTGGGTCTCGCGACCGGCCTGCTGTTCTCCATCGGCGACGTCTCGGCGAAGCTCATCGGGTACGGCGGCGCGTGGCTGATAGCCCTGGTGACGCTCATCCTCGGGTACGGCGTCGGGACCAGCGTGCTGCAGTCGGCCTACCAGAAGGGCGACGCCCTGACCGCGGCCGGCACGGCCACGATGGTGACGAACGCGGTGCCCATCGTGGCCGGTTTTGTCCTGTTCGGCGAGACCCTGCCGCACGGGATCCGGGCCGTGGCCCAGGTCGCGGCCTTCGGGTGCCTGATCGCCAGCGCGGTCTTCCTCGGGCGCAAGGACGCGCCGAGCACGGCCGCGGCCGCCTCGAGTCCGGAGCCGGCCGGCGAAAGCCCGGCGGGCTAGGAGCCGGCCTGACAGAACCCGGTCTTGCCGTCTTCCAGCGCCCGCTGGCGCACCGGCCACTGCGCGGCGTCCGGGTTGGCCTTCAGGGTCCCGGCCTGCTGCCACGCGGGCAGGCCGCGAAGCCGCTGCGCGGCCGCCTCGGCGCCGGAGAAGTTGGGGATGCGGCCGGCCGCGCCGGGAAACCGGGCCACCCGGGCCGCGCTCATCTCGGCCCAGACCTCCCTGCCGCAGCGTCGCCTTGGCCGCCAGGACCGCGGCCGGGCCGCCCGCATCACGATCATGGCGTGGCGCGTGGCGGGGCATCCCCCTATCCTGCACCCGGCCCCGGCCCCGGTCGGCGGGCGGACTGCGCCCCGGCGTAGGCCGCGGGCGTCTGGCCGGTCGCCGCACGGAAGTCCCGGGTCAGGTGAGCCTGATCGGCGTAGCCCAGGCCGGCGGCTACCTCCGCCCACGACACCGGCGTCCCTTCCCGGACCGACTCGGCCGCCTCCAGCAGCCGGTAGCGGCGGATTACCCAGGTCGGCGAGACGCCGGCGTACTGCAGGAACATCCGCTGCAGGGTGCGTGCCCGCAGGCCCGCCCGCTCGCACAGGTCACCCAGCCGCCGGACGGCCCGGTCGGCCTCGGCGAGCCGGGCCACCTCCGCGACCCTGGCCGCGGGGACCCTCCGCCCCGGGTCCACCGCGTGCTCCAGGGCTGCTTCCAGCAGGGCCACGCGGGCGGCCTCATCTGGCTCGGCGGTCACCTGCCGCAGCAGCGCCGCCTCGTCCGTGCGGAGGGCCTGCCCCAGCGGCACAGCCCGGTCGGTGAAGTCCGCGGCTGATCCGCTGACGAAGGCACCCAGCCCGCCCGGGCGCATCAGCGCGGCGACGGTCCAGCCCTGCCCGACGAGCAGCCGGGTGGACAGGCCACGGGCGACGCCGTACAGCCGCGCTTCGACCGGGCCCGGCTGGCGCTGCCCCCGCTCGCCGTTGGCGTGGCCCACGCTGACGTTGGCGCCCGGATGGGTGAGCACCTGCTGCTGATGGGCCGTGCCGGGCGGCAGGTCCCAGCGGACCGCCCAGAAGCGGTCCACCAGGCCATCGAGCGCCGGCCCGGCCGGGTACCGGCACAGCTGGACCCGCTGGCGCAGCAGCCACGGATCGAGGATGCCGCGGCTGTCCCGCTCGACCGGATCAGGCCCTGAACTGCTCATTCCCGTGACCCTAATGCCTGGCGCTGACGCAAATCTTCAAGCGGCCCGCCGCCCATCCTCCGTAGGGTCAGGCGTCATGACCACAGCTACGCAGAAGACCACGGACCTGCTCGTCGCCGTGCTCGCCGACCTCGCCCCCGTGGTCGGCGGCATCACCGCCGGGCAGCTGCATGACCCGACACCGTGCACCGAGCTGGACGTCGGCCAGCTCCGCACGCACGTCCTGGGCTGGCTGACCACGTTCGCGGGCGGGTTCGCCGATCCCGGTGGCCGGGCGCCACTGGACCGCCTCGACGGGTACGCGGTCCCCGCCGACCCGGCCGCGGAGGTAAGCTCCGCGGCCGCCACCATGGCTGCTGCCCTGCGCGACGGGGCGGCCACCCGGCCGCTGCGGCTCGGGGACAGCGCGATGCCCGGCGACATGGCCCTGAGCATGATCCTCTGGGAGTACCAGGTGCACGGCTGGGATCTGGCCCGCGCCACCGGCCAGCCCTGGTCCCCGCCGGCCGAGGCCGCGGAGGAGTCCCTGGAGTTCGCGCCCGGCATGCTGACCGACGACTACCAGGGCGAGGGGAAGGCGTTCGCCCCCCGGGTCCGCGTGCCCGCCACGGCGGCTCCGCTGGACCGCCTGCTCGGACTATCCGGCCGCGACCCGGCCTGGCCCGCGCACCCCGGCGGGGGGACCTCATGACGCTCATCGCCCGGTTCAGGGTCGATGGGGCGGGCCGGCGCGGATCGTCCACGACGACCAGGGAGCCTACTTCGAGATCATCCTGGCCTGATCCGCCGCCACGCGGGCTACGGTCGGATGATGGCAGATCCCCTCCTGGACTCCGCCCCGGCCCGGACGCTGAAAGCTGACGTGACCGTGATGCTCCAGCGCACCCGCGACGAGCTGCCCGCGATCCAGGAGCTGGCCGCCGCGGCGGCCAGCGATCCTGGCCGCCCCCAGGTGGAGTACTACCGGCGCCACGACGAGATCGAGCTGTGGGTGCCGGTCACCCCTCCGGCTTGAGCTTGCGCCAGCCGCCGGCCCGGTTATAGGCGATGATGTGCCGGAACATGGTGGCGAGGGCGTCAGCGTTGATGGGCTCACCCTCGCGGACCGCCACGGTCCGGGCCGTCTTGTTGTCGTGGCCGCCGGTGATGATCCCGTCCGGGTCCGGGACGATCGCGCCGTCGTAGAGGAAGACGTTGACGTGATCCTTGGCCGCCAGCAGAGCGCAGATGTTGCCCTGCAGGACGAAGTAGGGCAGGCGGGTGCGCTTGATGGTCTCCGTTACCTCCGGGTCGGCCGCATGGACGAGACGGCGGACTTCCTGGCAGATGGACTGCTGCCAGCCGGGCAGTGACGCGATGTAGGCGTCGACGCGCGGGTCGGCGGTGCCGGTCATGGCGGATCCTCCTCGGCCGGCCTCTAGCCTAGGTGCGCCGGGCGGGAATCCGGGACGGAAACGGCGTGGGAAGGACGTGCTCGTGCGAGCCGTAGTGCAGCGGGTCAGCCAGGCCAGCGTCATGGTGGACGGGCAGACCGCCGGCGCCATCTCCGGGCCGGGCTTGCTCGTCCTGGTGGGTGTCACCCATGACGACTCGAGGGACAAGGCCGCCAGGCTGGCGGCCAAGCTCTGGGGGCTGAGGATCCTGGAGGGCGAGAAGTCCTGCTCCGACGTGTCCGCGCCGCTGCTGGTGATCAGCCAGTTCACGCTCTACGCCGACACCCGTAAGGGCCGCCGCCCGACCTGGCAGGCGGCGGCTCCGGGGCCGGTCGCGGAGCCGCTGGTGGAGGCCGTGGTCTCGTCCCTGCGCGAGCTGGGCGCCCGGGTGGAGACCGGGGTCTTCGGGGCCGACATGAAGGTCAGCCTGGTGAACGACGGCCCGGTCACCATCATCCTGGACCTCTGAGCTCATGCTGGACCCCTGAGCCCGCGGGAATCTGGCCGGCTACCGGGGCCCGGGCGGCCTGACCGCGCGGGTGGCGATGTAGCCAGGCATGTACCGCCGGGTGGCGTCTGCGTGATGGGGCGCCTCGGCCAGGTGGGTCAGGGAGAAACCGGCGGCCAGCTGCCCGCCGAGCTGGCTGGTCAGCGAGTGGCTGTATTCGACCGGGCCGTCTCCGTAGTACCGCCGCCGCTCGTCATCCGGCAGGTCGAGCGTGCTGAACGGGAGCGGGTGGCGCACCACGAGCTCGCCGCGCTCCAGGGCGCCGCCGTCGAAGATGAAGATGTCCGGGTTCATGAACCCGGCCAGCAGGATCCCGCCCGGGCGCAGCACGCGGAACGCTTCCCGCCAGACCGGCGCGAGCTCCGGGCAGAACACGTTCGACACGGGGTGGAACACCACGTCGAAGCTCTCACCGGCGAAGGCGCTCAGATCCCGCATGTCGCCGAGCACCGTCTGGAGCACCAGCCCGTCCCGGGCGGCCACCTCCTGGTCCCGGGCCAGCTGCCGCGGCGCGTTGTCGAACACGGTCACCCGCGCGCCTGCCGCGGCGAGCACCGGGCCCTGCTGGCCGCCCCCGGAAGCCAGGCAGAGCACCGGGACGCCGTCCAGCCTGGCCGGGAACCAGTCACGTGGCACCGGCTCGTAGCCGATGAGGACCACGGACCAGTCGCCTTCCCGGGCCCGGGCGATCACCTCGGGCCCGACCGGCCGGGTCCACTCGTTGCCGGCTTCCACCTCACGGTCCCAGGCGGCGCGGTTGTGGGCCACGGGATCAAACTCATCAGCCACATGAGCAGCCTAGGTCCGGAATCGCCGGCGTGGGGCCCGCCGGCGTCTGGCCGGTCCGGACACCGCATGCTAGGCATGGGTTACCGGGCCTACGGAGGAAAGCACATGCCGCACATCACCCTGAACTCGGCCGAGCCCGGTATCCGGGGACTGCTCCAGTTCCGCCCCGAGACCGGCCGCCCGCTGAGTGAGCTGGCTGAAGTGCTGCTGCGCGGGCCGGGCACCCTGACCCGCGGTGAACGGGAACTGATCGCGGCCTATGTGTCCGGGTTAAACGGCTGCCGCTACTGCACGTCCTCCCACTCCGCCTGCGCGGCAGCGCAGCTGCCGGAGGGCATGCCGCTCGTGGATGAGGTCCGCGCCGACGCCAGCCGCGCGCCGGTATCCGGCAAGCTGAAGGCCCTGCTGGCCATCGCCGCAGCGGTCCAGCAGGGCGGCCTCCATGTCACGGACGGGCAGGTCGCCGACGCCCGCGCGGCAGGCGCGACCGACCTGGAGATTCACGACACAGTCCTGATCGCGGCGGCGTTCTGCATGCTCAACCGCTACGTCGACGGGCTGGCCACCCTCGCCCCTGAGGATCCCGCGGTGTACGCCGCCGGCGCGCAGCGCCTCATCAAGGAGGGCTACCTGCCGCCACCGGCGGCCTAAGCTCTGCGGTGTGGACACGCATGAGCTCGTCCTGCTGCACGGCCAGCCAGGCTCGGCCGCGGACTGGCAGCAGGTGGCAGACCGGCTGCCAGGCACGCTCGGCGTCATCGCCGTCGACCGGCCAGGGTACGGAACGAGCCGGCAGCCCGCCGGGGGGTTCGGGTACGGCGCTCGCGCAGTCCTGGCTGAGCTGGACGCGCGCGGCATCGGGCGGGCGGTCCTGGTAGGCCACTCCTACGGGGGAGGCGTCGCTCTGTCGGTGGCTCAGCTGGCGCCCGGGCGGGTCGAGGCCCTGATCCTGCTGGCCAGCGTCGGACCGGGCTGCCTGACCGGCTGGGACCAGCTGCTGGCCGCTCCCGTGACCGGGGAAGTATGCGCGGTCACGGCGTGGTGGCTGACGCCCTGGCTGGCCCGGGCCCGGCTGGCGGCCATCGCCCGGCGGCGGGGGCAGCCCGGCGCCGCCGGCGAGCATGTCAACTGGGACATCTGGGGTCACGCCCATCACGATCATGGGCCGCTGTGGCGCAGCTTCCTCACCGAGCAGCGCGCGCTGGTCGGTGAACTCGACGGTCTCACCGCCTCCCTGCCGGGCATCTCGCAGCCGGCGCTGCTGATCGCCGACCCGGAGGACACGCTGATCCCCGTCCGCACGACGCATCAGCTGGCGGCGGCCCTGCCCGACGCCCGGGTGCAGCTCCTCAGCCAGACCGGGCATCACCTGCCGCGCCGCGGGGCACCCCAGATCGCGGTGGCGATCACCGATTTCCTGGCCTCGCTGGACAGCCGGCCCGCTCCAGCCTGAGCCCCGGATGCGGCGCCCCGGCCGTCAGCGCGGGCGCCGCAGGGTTTGGTGGCCTGGCTGACGGGGGAAGCCGAGGGCGTGTCCATGGTCAGCGAGACCCCTGCCGCCAGGCTGGCGGTGCTCATCGACGCGGACAACGCGCAGCCCACCATGATCGAGGAACTGCTGGCCGAGGTGGCCAAGTACGGCACGGCCCACGTCAAGCGCGCTTATGGCGACTGGACCGACACGAACCTGAGAGGCTGGAAAGACCAGCTGCTCGCCCAGTCCATCCAGCCGATCCAGCAGTTCGCCTACACCCGGGGCAAGAACGCCACCGACGCGGCGATGGTCATCGACGCGATGGACCTGCTGTACTCGGGGCGGTTCGACGGGTTCTGCATCGTGTCCAGCGACAGCGACTTCACCCGCCTGGCCGCGCGTATCCGTGAGTCCGGCCTGACCGTGTACGGGTTCGGGGAGCGGAAAACGCCCAAGCCGTTCGTGGCCGCGTGCGACAAGTTCATCTACATCGAGAACCTCACCCACCCCGAGACGGCGGCCGAGCCTGCCGACGAGGCCGGGAAGCCGGTCACGCGGCCCTCCGCGGCCCAGCTGAAGGCGGACAACGCGCTGATCAACCTGCTGCGCAACGCGGTGGAGGCGGCTTCCGACGATGACGGCTGGGCCGCGCTGGCCTCCGTCGGCCACATCGTCACCAACCAGCGGCCGGACTTCGATTCCCGGACCTACGGCCACGCCAAGCTCAGCGATCTGATGGCCGCGACCACCCTGTTCGAACTGGAGCGCCGCAGCCCGGGGGACGGCAAGCCGGAGATCATCTACGCGCGCACCAAGCGCCGCCGCCGCTCTCCCGGGCGGCGCAGCACCGCGGCAGCAGCGGCCGCCGCGCAAGTGTGACCCGGCGGCCCTGCGGGGCGGCGCGGGCCGGAAGCCCTGACCAGGCCGTACCGGGTTGACTTGAAGCGAGGTAGAAGTTCTAGCGTCGGAGCAGGCGGCAGGGCGCCGCGGCGGGAGGTATCAGCATGAGCAGGCTCAGCCTGGGGCCGATCGGCATCGCGCTGAACGTCTCGGCCGACGACACATACCTCAGGGAAGCAGCTGAGCTCGAGGAACTCGGGTACTCAACGCTCTGGCTGCCCGGAGGGCAGATCGACACCCTCGACCGGATCGCGGCCATCGTCCGGGCCACCACGTCGGTCCCCGTCGCCTCCGCCATCATCCCCGTGGATGTCTACGGACCGGCCGAGGTCAGCCGGCTCTACGCTGGCCTGCAGGCCAGCGCGCCCGGGCGCTTCCTGGCCGGCCTGGGCGGCCCGCAGCGGCCGCGCCCGCTGGAGCCGCTGAACGACTACCTCGACCAGCTCGACCACGCCGAGCCGCCGGTGCCCGCCGGCCGGCGGATCCTGGCCGCGCTCGGCCCCCGCAAGCTTGCGCTCGCCCGCGACAGAGCCGCCGGGGCCGTACTGCTCCTGGTGACCCCCGCCTACACCAGGCAGGCGCGGCGCATCCTGGGTGGCGATTCCACCCTCGTCGTCAGCCAGATGCTCGTCCCCGGCACCGACGCCGCCCGGGCCCGCGCGGCCGCCCGCGTCCCGCTGAGCTTCCTGTCCGGTGTCCGCGGCTACCGCGCCAACTTCGCCCGGATGGGATTCACGGACACCGACATCGCCAGCCTCAGCGACCGGCTCGTCGATGACCTGGTGATCTGGGGTAGCACCGACACGATCACGGCGCGGGTCAGGGAGCATCTCGACGCCGGGGCCGACCAGGTCGCGCTGACCATCCTGAGCCAGGACGGGCAGCCCCGCCCCATGGACGTGGCCCGGGAGCTGGCCGGCCGGTTCCCGGCCGACAGCGGCTGGCCGCGCGTCAGCCGGGTAAAGCTGCCGTCATGACGTCCGACGACCGGGCCCGGCGGGCCCGGCAGCGCGACCTCGTCCGCCGTGGCTACGACACGATCTCCATGGCTTACCGGGGCGACGATGGCCAGGCGAACGCATCGTCCGCTGAGGACCTCAGCCGCTACGCGGGCTGGGTCGCGGAACTGGCCGGCCTGCTGCAGGCCGGAGCGCGGGTCGTGGATCTCGGCTGCGGCGCGGGCATCCCGGCAACCCGCGAGCTCACCGGTCACGGGCTGCAGGTGATCGGGGTCGACTTCTCCGCCGTCCAGCCCGGGTGTGTAGGGTCCGGTCTCATGGACTCTGCCGCTTACCTGGCCCACCTGCGCCGCGAATTCGGTGCGTTCGAGGCGTGCCTGGCCGGGGCCCTGTCGGCACCCGTCGAGCACTGCGGCCACTGGACGCTGTACGACCTCGCCGGCCATCTGGGCCAGGGCAACATGTGGGCGGCGGTCGCCGTGACCGATAAGCACGGCGACTACGAGGCGCCCGCCGCTCCGCGCGACCGCGCGGCCCTGACGAGGTGGTTCCGTGGCACCTGCGGCACACTGCTCGGCGCGCTGGACAGGGATCCGTCCAGCAGTGCGTGGACCATCGCCCCTCCGCCCACGGTCGGGTTCTGGCAACGGCGCAGGTGCCTGGAAACCCTGATCCACCGCTGGGACGCCGAGCACGCCCTCGGGATCGCCAGCCCGCTTGACCCGGCGCTGGCCGCCGACGGCGTTGCGGAGGTCGTGGACACCATGGCCCCGCGCCAGGTGCGGCTCGGCCGGGCGACCGCTCCGCCGCACGCCATCCGACTCCGCGCGGGCGATACGGGCTCCTCCTGGATTCTCGGTGCGGGCGAGCCCGTGGCCACCATGGATGCCACCGCCGCCACCCTGCTGCTGGTGCTGTGGGGCCGTCTTTCCGCGGAGGACCCGGCGGTCACCTGGGACGGTGACCGGCAGAAGGCCCTGGCCTCGCTCGGCGGCCCCCTGGTGCCCTGAGCCTCCCGGCACGGGGACGGCCGGATCGCCGCGGGCCCAGGGCCAGTACGGTAACAACGTGACCGGCACAGATGACATCGTCGAGCAGATCCTGACCACCTACGGCACCATCACCGTCGTCGGCGCGAGCGGCGCGCCGGCGAAGGCGGCGCACTACGTGCCCGCCCATATGCAGCGGCATGGCTGGCGGATCATCCCCGTCAACCCGCACGCCGACGTCATCCTGGGCGAGCCTGTCTACCGGACCCTCCGCGATGTCCCCGGGCAGATCGGCCTGGTCAATGTGTTCAGGCCGTCGGGGCAGACGGCGGACATCGCCCGGCAGGCGGTGGCGGCCGGCGCCACGGCCTTGTGGCTCCAGCTAGGCATCGCCTCGGCCGAGACGCGGGCGATCGCCGAGGACGCCGGGCTGCTCTACGTCGAGGACCGGTGCCTGATCATCGAGCAGCGCCGGCTGCGCCTCAGCGCACGCGGCTCCCGGTAGCCGGGTCAGGAACGCCGCCGCCAGAGCCGCCTGAGGTACCTGATGAGCCTGCGGATCAGAAAATACATCGGGCCATGCCTTTCTTTCGTACCGCGGTCGCGAACGGCGATGGACGGGCCAGTCATGAAGTCAGCCAGCCCGTCGCATGATCTGACTCTGCCACCCGGCGGCGGCACGGCGTGACCCGGATACTGAGAGGATGCCTCTCCGACTTCACCACATCGTTGTTGACGCTCACGACCTGCCCGCGCTGGCCCGGTTCTGGGCACAGGCGCTCGGCTGGGAGATCCTGTCCGAGCGCGAGCGCGAGATCGTCATCGGCACCGATGACGATGCCCCCGTTGGCATGTGCTTCATGCCGGTCACCGACCCGAAGACGGTCAAGAACCGCGTGCACCTCGACCTGACCAGCAGCGCGGACGATCGTGACGCGGAGATCGAGCGCCTGCTCGCGCTGGGGGCCCGGCGGGTCGACATCGGGCAGACCGGCACCGAGTCCTGGACGGTCCTGGCCGACCCTGAGGGCAACGAGTTCTGCGTGGTACGACCGAAGCAGACACTTACCCGGTAAGGCCGGTGCCGACTGCGCAGATCGGTCCTGTCCGGCCGGTGTAGCGTCGGCTGCTCATCCACATGGTGGAGGAGACCGCCCGGCACGCCGGTCACCTGGATGTCATGCGAGCTGCTCGATGGGCAGAAGGGCTACTACTGATCGCCCCCAGGGCTGCGGCCACGATCTGGCGCATGGCCTCACCAGAGACCGGCCTTCCCCGGAACATCGGCGCACCCGCCACCGGCGCGAGTCTCAACGTCGCTGTCGCGGGATCCCTCGTGCTCTACCGGCTCGCCGGCTTTCTCTGACCGGTCACTGGCACTCAGCTCGCAGGCCGCTTACGCCGCGTTGCCTGTCACACTTTGCCGCGCTGGTGGGTCAGTGAGGTGTCATCCGCACGAACCCCAGGGAGATCAGCATGGACGCCCGGCTCGACTACTACGGCAACCCTCTCGCGGCGAAGTTCGCGGCGCACATCAACAGGGCGGGAGCGGTCCTGTCTCATTCAGCCCTGCCAGCCGCGACGCAGGAGCTGGTGAAGATCCGGGCCAGCCAGATCAACGGCTGCGCCTACTGCACCGACATGCACACCAAGGATGCCGCGCACGCCGGGGAAACCCAGCTGCGGCTCAACCTCGTCGCGGTGTGGCGGGAGGCCACCGTCTTCACCGAGGCCGAGCGGGCCGCCCTGGCCCTCACCGAGCAGGGCACCCGCATCGCCGATGCCGCCGCGGGTGTCACCGAGGAGGCCTGGGCTGACGCGGCGAAGCATTACGACGATGACCAGCTCGCGGCGCTGGTCTCGCTCATCGCCCTCATCAACGTCTACAACCGCGTGAACGCCATCACCCGCCAGCCCGCCGGTGACTACCAGCCCGGCCAGTGGGGGTGAGGCAGCGGAGTGCTTATTCGCCGGCCGGGCCGCCGGCGAGTTCGCTGGCGATGTCGAGATGCCCGACGTGGCGGGCGTACTCCTGCAGCAGGTGGAACAAGATCCGCTCCAGCGGGGGCGGGTCGGCGCCGTCCCACCGCTCGCCGGGCTGGCCGGTCTCAGCCAGGTCATGCGACGCCACGATGGCCCGGGTCCGCGCGGCCTGGGCGCGCAGGCCGGTGACCAGCCCGGTGAGTGTCTCCTCCGGCGCGACGTACCAGCGGCCGTCCCGGCTGTCGGCCCAGGGATCCGGGACTTCGCGGCCCTCGAAGCCCCATTCGAGCCAGCGCATCTCCACATGCGTCAGGTGCTTGAGCAACTCCAGGGGCGTCCAGCCGGAGGGCAGCCGGCTCCGGCGCAGTTCGCCGGCGGGCAGGCCCTCCAGCTTGCTGACCAGCCGGGACCGGAAATAGTCGAGATAGCCGAGGAACACCTCAGCACGTGACGGCACCGGGGTGGTGGGCTCAGGAAACGGGATGCTCACCTCGCCCAGCCTGCACCCCCAGCCTGCACCGTGTCACCCGCCCCGCGTCGCGGCCGGCTGCCGTGCCCGCGTGCGGCCTCGCCCCGCTCCGGGCCCGGCTCCAGGCGTTATGCGAGACTTGCCGGTATGGATTTCCGGCCCGGCCCTCAGTGCGGCCGGCCGGGGACCGGCCCTGCCCGGGAGCCCGGGCCGGGCCGGATCCGCACGTCATGAGGGTCCTCGGTGGCCAGCCGGGCACTTCCGCCGCTGCGGACCTGCAGGTCCGCAGCGCGAGGAACGCGGTCTACGCGGTGTTCTTCGGGGCGGGGTTCATCTACGCGAGCTGGGCCTCCCGGATTCCCCAGGTCCGCGCGGAACTGGGGGTGGGCCCGGGCGTACTCGGGCTGGTGCTGCTGTCCGCCGCTGTCGGCTCGGCCCTCGGGACCTCCCTGTCCGGGCTGCTGATCGGCTGGATGGGCGAGATCCGCACCGTGATCTCGATGGCGTGGGCCGCGGTCGCCGGCATGGTGGTGGTGGCGGCTGGCTGCCGGCTGGGCCCCGGAGGCATTCCCGAGGTGGCGGGCGGGCTGTTCCTGTTCGGCTTCGGTAACGGCGCCTGGGATGTCGCGATGAACGTGCAGGGTGCCGCGGTGGAGCGCGAGCTGCGCCGGGCGATCCTGCCCAGGTTCCACGCCGGGTGGAGCATCGGCACGGTGGCGGGGGCGGGCGCCGGCGCGGTGATGGTCGCCCTCCATGTGCCGGTCCCCGTGCACCTCATCGCCGCCGCGCTCCTCATCGCCGTGGCTGTGCCCGCGGCGGCACGCCGCTTCCTGCCCAGCGCCCGCACCGCCGATCACCGGGACCCCGGCCAGCCCGATGCCGGCAGTCCGCGACGCCGTGCGCTCGCCGCCTGGACCGATCCGCGTACCCTGCTGATCGGGCTGTTCGTGCTCTGCATGGCGTTCACCGAAGGGACCGGGAACGACTGGCTGAGCCTCGGCGTCATCGACGGCTACCACACCGCGGCGGCCGTGGGCACCCTCACGTTCGCCCTCTTCCTGGCCGCGATGACCGCGGGCCGCTGGTTCGGCCCCCGGCTCATCGACCGCTACGGGCGGGTGCGGGTGCTGCGGGTCTGCTCGGCCACCGCCCTGGCCGGCCTGCTCATGATCGTCTTTGGCGGCGTCCTGCCGGTCGCCCTGGCCGGTGCGGTGCTGATGGGGCTGGGCACATCACTGGGCTTCCCGGTCGGGCTCAGCGCGGCCGCCGACGATCCCCGGTATGCGGCTCCCCGGGTCAGCACCGCGGCGTCCATCGGCTACCTGGCCTTTCTCGCCGGGCCACCGGCCATCGGCTTCCTCGCCGACCAGGTCGGGGTGCTGCGCAGCCTCACCGTCACCGGCGTCCTGGTCGCCACGGCCTTCGTCCTCGCCCGTTTCACCCGGCCGCTCCCCCGGGTCGCGGCAGCCGACCCGCCGCGTCCGGGCTGATCTCCAGGTTGGCTGCGACTCCCCGGAACCCGTTCACGCGCGGCTGGCTGCCGTGAGCAGCCGGCCGCGCCTGCCGCTACACCGAGAATCCGATCGCGCGCGTGCCGGCAGATCTTCTGGAAGGACCGCGACAACGTCAACCGCGAGACGCTGGTCGACCGGTTCCTGACCGTGGCCTGGGTTTCGAAGGAGGTGGGCTACGCCAGCGTCTCGCACTTCATCAGCGAGTTCCGGGGCCGGTTCGGCGTCACCCCCCGTGCCTAGTGCGACATGAACGCGATGAACCAGGAACTGGGCAGCCAGCGCTAACCGGCTTCCCGCATGATGTTCCGGCGTCCGGCTTGACCTTGACCCTGCGTCAGGGTTGGACCATCGGTGCATGCGGAACCTGACAGTGAGCGCGGCCCCCACGGCGACCCGGTCAGCGGTCGCGGTCCAGGGCCTGCGCAAGTCCTTCGGCCAGCAGGTGGTGCTCGACGGCATCGACCTGGAGGTGGCTGAAGGCTCGGTGTTTGCCCTGCTGGGGCCCAACGGCTCCGGCAAGACGACGACCGTCCGGATCTTGTCCACCCTGCTCCGGGCCGACGGCGGGACCGCCCGGGTGGCCGGCCACGATCCAGCCACCGAACCGGACCTGGTCCGCGCGGCGATCGGGGTCACCGGGCAGTTCTCGGCGGTGGACGAGCTGCTCACCGGGCAGGAGAACCTGGTCCTCATGGCCGACCTGCACCACCTGGGCCGGCCCGAGGGCCGGCGGCGGGCCGCCGGCCTGCTCGAGCGGTTCGAGCTGACCGGGGCGGCGGGGAAAATGGCCGCGACCTACTCAGGCGGCATGCGGCGCCGGCTCGACCTGGCCATGACGCTCGTTGGCGATCCGCGCATCATCTTCCTGGACGAGCCGACGACCGGACTCGACCCGCGCAGCCGCCGCACCATGTGGGACATCATCCGCGAGCTGGTCGCCCGGGGCGTGACCATCTTCCTGACCACGCAGTACCTGGACGAGGCCGACGAGCTCGCCGACCGGATCGGGGTCCTCGACCACGGCCGGATGGTCGCGGACGGGACGGCCGCCGGGCTCAAACGCCAGATCCCGGGCGGCCGCATCGACCTGCACTTCAGCGACGCCGCAGCGCTGGGCTCCGCGGCCCGGCTGCTCGCCGGGAGCTCGCCTGACGAGGCGGCGGTGGTCCTCCAGATCCCCTACGACGGGCGGGCCAGGTCCCTCAAGGAGCTGCTCGACCGGCTGGACATGCTGGACATTCCGGAGCCGTCCGTGTCCGTGCACACCCCCGACCTCGACGATGTGTTCTTCGCCCTCACCGGCCAGCCTCGCCCCCGCTACCCCGGCACCGCCCCGGCCGGCACCCCACAGGCCGGCACCCGCCAGCTCAGCACCGAACAGGACGGTCCCCGATGACTGCTCTCGCCCTGGCCGCCCGCGACTCGGCCACCATGCTCCGCCGCGACATGCGGCACTCGATCCGCTTCCCCATGATGACGGTCAGCGGGATCACCGTGCCGGTCGTCCTGCTCCTGCTGTTCGTGGGCGTCTTCGGGCACGCCCTGTCCGCAGGGCTCGGCACCCCGCTGGCCGGGGCCAGCTACGTCAACTTCCTCGCGCCTGGCATCCTGGTGATGACCGCGGGTTTCGCGGCCGAGGCGACCGCGGTGAACGTGTGCACCGACATGCACACGGGCATCATCCCCCGGTTCCGCACCATGGCCATCTCCCCGGGATCGGTGCTCACCGGCCAGGTGACCGGGAGCCTGATCCGGACCATGCTCAGCGGGGTCCTGGTCATCGCGGTCGCGCTGCTGCTGGGTTTCCGGCCCTCGGCCGGCCCCGTGGCCTGGATCGCGGCGGCCGGCATGTTCGCCCTGCTCACCGTCGCTCTCACCTGGCTCACGGTGGCGTTCGGGCTGCTGGCCAAGACGCCCGCCGGGGCGAACAGCCTCGCGCTGATCCCCGCGTTCCTCCCCTTCCTCAGCAGCGCGTTCATCCCGGCCGGGTCGATGTCCGGCGGGGTGCGCTGGTTCGCTGAGCACGAGCCGTTCACGCCCATCACCGACACCCTGCGGGGGCTGCTGACCGGCGGTGCGATCGGCAGCAACGCCGCCCTTGCCATCGCCTGGTGCGCGGGCATCACACTGGGCGGGTACGCCTGGGCCCGGGCCCTGTACAACCGCGGAGGATAGCGATGCTCACCATAGGCCAGCTCGCCTCGTACACGGGGGTGACGGTGCGGGCCATCCGGCACTACCACCAGCGCGGCCTGCTCACCGAGCCCGCCCGGGACGCCTCGGGTTACCGGCGCTACGACGGGCGCGCGGTGGTCGAGCTGATCAGGATCAAGACCCTGGCCGAGGCGGGCGTGCCCCTGGCCCGCATCTCCGAACTCCTCGACGCCGAGCCCGCGGAGTTCGCCGGGGCCATCACGCAGATCGATCAGGCACTCAAGAAGAAGATCCGCGAGCTCACCCAGCACCGGCACAAGATCGCCGAGCTCACCGGAGGCGAGCGGCTGTTCCTGCCCCCGGAGATCGTGGAGATCCTCGACTGCCTCCGCGCCATGGGCGTCCGCGAGCGGACGGTGCAGATCGAGCGGGACGGGTGGATCCTGGTGGCCGCCCTCTCCCCGGAACTGGCGCCGGAATGGGTGAGCACGAAGCGGGCTGCCCTGGACGATCCGGAGTTCCGCCGCATCTACGTCCTGGGCGACCAGGCTCTCGACTGGGATCCAGCCGATCCGAGAATCGCGGAACTGGCCGACGCGATGGCGGACTGGGCCGCGCACAGCCGCCCGGACACCTCCGCCGGCGAAACGTCCGACAGCCTGGCCGCTGTCGCCCTGATGGCCTCGCAGATCATGGGCTCCTCGCCGTCCTGGGAACGGCTGAACGAGTGGCTATCGCCGAGCTGCCCGATGAGCCGGGCTTCCGCGCCCGGCTGCGGCAGTCGGGCCACCTGGCCGATGGCCAGCTTGACCTGGCCATCGACCTGGACGGCCTGCTGATCGGGCGCATCCAGACGTTCGTGCCCGCCGGCCGGCCGCTGCCCCCGGGGACCTTCGACGTCGGGATCGGCCTGCGCGAGCACGCGCGGGGCCGCGGGTACGGCCGCGAGGCCCTGGCCCTGCTGACCGGCTGGCTGTTCGAGCACGCCGGCGCCGAGATCATCGAGGGCACCACCGACCCCGCGAACGCGGCGATGCGCACGGTGTTCCAGCGGACCGGGTGGGCCCTGTCGGGGCCGGTGACCGAGGCCGGCCGCGTGTGGGACGTATACCGGATCACCCGGGACGACTGGCGGGCGCGGTCCCACGGGACCGCGGCACGCGGCTAACGCGGGGCGGACCGCTGGGCCGCGAAGTACGCGCCGGACTCCTTACTGAACAGGAACACGATCGCGCCGAGCCCGACGAGCCAGACCAGGATGCTGACGATCAGGGTGCCTGCGGCGTGGACCCGGGCGAAGGACGCGATCAGGTCCAGGGTGTTGATGCCGAAGAACACGGCGGCGACGATCCTGGCCCAGCTGCGGCCGCGGCCGTTGGCCCAGGCCATCCACAGCCACAGGCCGACCGCGATCAGCCCCCCGATGATCGAGGTGATCACCGCCGCGACCTCGGCGGTGTGCACCTGCGAGGTCGTGTAATGGGGATAGTGCGCGAGGATGTTCGCCTTGAGGCTGCCGATGGTCAGCAGGCTGACAATGACCACGATCGCGCTGAGCGCGGCGCCGGCGTACATGAGACGGACCGCGTTGCGCACCGACGCCGGTGGCTCCCCGCGGGCCGGCTCTGCCTCCGGCGGCAAAGACGGATAAGACTCATACATCGCTGCTCCCCGTGGATAGGGCCGCCCGGCGGACCGCTCCCCCGGCGGGCTGCGGCCAGCCAGGGCCGCACCATTGATTCCCCCGTCACATTACGCCGCCCGGCTACAGCCATTCAGCCTGTTTTGTCTTGCCGGGCCAGGGCCTGCGCCAGCATTTCGCCGATACGGTCCAGCCGCCGGCTCGGGTCATCCTTTTCCTGGCCCGCCTTTTCCCGACGAAGTAACTCGCCATCGTCGCGGTCAGCGCCCCGATCAGCCCGATGCCGGCCAGCATGAGGACCACGGCCACGCACCGGCCGGTGACCGGGTAATTGCCGCCGTACCCCACCGTGGTGACGGTGACGAGGGCCCACCAGAGCGATTCGCCGAAGTCACTCTAAGTGTTCCCTCTTCACGGCCTGATATCCCCCGTGAACCGGGCGCAGGGCTCACCGCGGAGGTGCCCGGGCGGGAGCTTGCGGCCGCACACGACAAGCGCGAGATCCTGGGCCGAGCCGGACACGGGCGTTCCGGACCCGAACGACCAGTCCAGGTCGTCGGCCCGCAGCTCGATCCCGTCGAGATCGGTGCCGAAGAACCGGACCGACTTCGCGGCGGTGATGCCGGCCAGGACGATCTCCAGGCGATCCGCGGGAACCTGGCGGCCCAGGCCCAGGGCCACGGTGATATCCAGCCCATGGATCACGTCGTGGGTCAGCGCGCCGTGGTAGCCGCCACCCGGTGGCTTCCACGGGTTCCGTTCGTTGTCGCGCAGGGCCGCGGCCAGCTGAGCGGGCGGCGCGGCCGCGTCCCGGCGGGCGCAGCGGTCGGCCATCCGGTTGAAGTTCCCGCGTGACCTGATCATCTCGAGCGCGAACCGCGGGGGCCGGTAGCGGAACGGCATCGTGATGTGGGCCACGACTTCGCGGACCCGCCAGCCGGCGCACAGCGTCGGGGAGTCCCACGACTCCGGCGGCAGGCCACCCAGGATCGCGGCCAGTTCCCGGCGTTCGGCCGCGATCGACGCGGTGATCTCCGCGTCCTGCGCCTGCGCCGGGGTCATCGCGTTCCCTCCGTCCCG
>WNGB01002170.1_pt1 | contig 31973 bp, 30 predicted proteins | sample 5400681 | NCBI WGS metagenome assembly WNGB01 (sample SAMN13153367, study PRJNA577476) | soil metagenome | isolation source: 115 cm soil or saprolite under grassland replicate 2 | place: USA:California | collected 2016-06-15
AGACCCGCCCACCGTGCGCTTCGACCAGCTGCTTGACGATCGCCAGTCCCAGCCCAGCTCCGCCGGTGGCCCGCGCCCGCGAGCGGTCGGCACGGTAGAAGCGCTCGAAGACATTCGGCAGGTGCTCGGGCGCGATGCCGGAGCCATTGTCGCAAACGGTGACCACGACAAACGATAGTGGTTCCTGTTCGCGGTCGCTCATCGTCGGTCGTTGATCGTTAGTCGTTGTGGTCGCTCTGAGCAGAATCCATCCGTCCGCTGGTGTATGGATGATCGCATTAGTGATCAAGTTGCGCAGCACCTGACCCACGCGTTCAGGGTCGGCTGCGAGCTCGGGTAGGTCGCGCGCCAGCTCGACGTCGAGGGTCAGCTGTTTCTCGTCCAGCGCCGGCCGCAGCACACTCAGCGTCTGCTCGACGATCTCTCTCAGCGCGATCGGCCGCATCTCCAGGCGCAGCTGCCCGGCCTCGGCCAGCGCCAGGTCCTGTAGGTCGTCGATCAGGCGGTTGAGCAGCAGCGCCTCGTCGTGCAGCGAGCCGAGCAGCTCCGGCTCAGGTCTGGCCACGCCGTCGCGCAGCGCCTCCAGGTAGCCGCGGATATTGGTCAGCGGTGTGCGCAGTTCGTGGGCGATATCGGTGACCATGTTGCGGCGCAGCCGCTCTTGCCGCGCCAGGCCGTCGGCCATGGCGTTGAACGCCCGCGCCAGCTCACCGATCTCATCCTTCGAGGCGACCTGCACCCGCCGGCTGAGGTCGCCACGCTCCATGCCGCGTGCGGCCGACGTCAGCGCTTCGACCGGGCCCAGGATGCGGCGCGAGAGCGCCAGCGTCAGCAGCACTGCCGCGACACCCGCGGCCACCACCGACCAGATCAGCGAGCGGTTGACCGCGCCGATGAACCCTGCCGCGATCGGGTCGAGCTCCTGGCCCTGTGTGCGCCGGATCACGATCGCCGGCATGCCTGGCGCGTTCTTCGCGGACGCTGCCGCTTCGAAGGTCGGCATTGCGCTGTTCGGTGGAACGCTTCCCCCGATCGGCTCGCTGAATGACATGCCCAAGAACACGATATCGCCGCCCCCCTGCGCCTCGGCGATCGGCTGTGTAAAATCGGTCGCGACGCGAGCCGGTACTGGCGCGCAAAACGCGCCGCCGATGCTGATGATCACGGCAGGGATGGACTGCTCGCAGGTGAGCGTCTGCCCGACCAGCTGTCCCTCTGAGTCGGCCTGAACGTTGCCTTGGCCGTCGGTCAGAATGACTCGCTCACCACTCTGCTGACCGATCTGATTCACCAGCTCCTGGGGGTTGCCGCTGGTCTGCTGGTAGTAGGTCATCAGCGTGTCGGTCAGGCGGCGATTGCGTTCGTCGTCGAGCATAACATACCGGCGCAGCTCCTGCGATGTGACGCGGCTGGCCAACAGCGCCACCGTGCCGACCACAACCAGAACCACGCCGATCAGCGTGAGCAGCACGCGGAAGCGCAGGCTATGCAGCATTTTCGTCCTCGGCGAACTTGTAGCCGACACCATAGACGGTCTGGATGTACTCCGGCCGCGTGGGGTCGCGCTCGATTTTCTTTCGCAGGTTCATCACATGAACATCCACAGTTCGTTCGAGCCCCTCATAGTCGAAGCCGAAGACCTGTTCCAGCAGCTCCAGCCGGCTCCAGGCGCGGCCGGGTTGCTTGATCAAGGTTTCGAGCAGCTTGAACTCCTTGGGGGTGAGGCGCAGCGACGCGCCGCGCACCCTCGCCTCGTGGCCGACGAAGTCTACCACCAGTTCGCGGAAGCTTGCCGCCGCGGGCCCCTGCTCGCGCTCGGCGCCGGCCCGCCGCAGCACCACGCGCACGCGCGCCACCACCTCGCGCGGGCTGAACGGCTTGGTGATGTAGTCGTCGGCGCCCAGATCCAGCCCAAGCAACTTATCGTCCTCGGTGGTTCGGGCGGTGAGCATGATGATCGGAGTGCATGCCTCGGCCCGCAGGATGCGGCAGACATCCAGCCCCTCGACGCTCGGCAGCATCAGGTCAAGCAGCACCAGGTCGGGCCGCTTCTGGCGTGCCAGCTCGAGCGCCTGGCGTCCGTCGTGAGCCACCAGCACCTGGTAGCCATCCTTTTCCAGGTAGAGCTTGAGCAGATCTACGGTTTTGCGATCGTCGTCTACGACCAGGATTTTGCGAGTCATCACACTTGTCCCGCATTGCATGTTGCGTGGCGGGCGAGATCACGCAACACATAGCGTGCAGTATACCAGATCGACGTTGCGAAGTTAGCCCTGACACACTACCGGCTGTATCACCACCGATGCGTTCGACGTCGCGGCGCAGGTGCGGTGCTGACCTGAAGCGAAGGACTACGCTGGTGTCAGCCAGCGGCAGCGAGCGGGTCGGCTTCGCGCCAACCGCGGGCAGCGGCTACCTCCGCAGCTTCCAGGACGACAAACCGGTGAGCGGGTGAGAATATCACCCGCTCACGCCTCCGGCCGCGTCGCCAGCGTCACGTCGAGCGTCAGCGTCTTGCCGTCGCGCAGCACCTCCAGCTTGACCGTGTCGCCCGGCTTGTGCTGAAGCAGCACCCCACGCAGCGACACATCGCTGCCGAGCTTTTGCCCATCGACCGCCGTGATGATATCGTCGTTCTTCAGCCCAGCCTTGGCGGCCGGCTGGCCCGGCTGCACCTCGCCGATCAACGCGCCGTTCTGCACCGGCAGGTCGTTCTCGGCGGCCGTCTCGGCGTCGATCATCCTGTACTGGACGCCCAGGAACGGGTAGGTGATCTTACCGTCGGCGATCAGCTTGTCGCTGACCGTCTTGACCGTTTGGCTGGGGATCGCGAAGCCAAGCCCTTCAGCCTGATCAAGCGCGTTGTCGCTGCCGCGCACTACCAGTGTGTTGATGCCGACCACCTGGCCGCGCAGGTTGACCAGTGGGCCACCGCTGTTGCCGTGATTGATCGCCGCGTCAGTCTGGATCAGGCCCTCCATCGAACTGCCCGGCACCGAACGGTTGAGCGCACTGACGACGCCGACTGTCACCGTATTCTTGAAATCGCCGAGCGGGCTGCCAATCGCGATGAGCGTCTCGCCCGGCTGCAGGGCGCTGGAGTCGCCCAGCGCCACAACCGCTGGCACCCGGCCCTTGACCTTGATCACCGCCACATCCTGCAGTGGATCGCTGCCGACCAGCGTGGCCTCGTGGCGGCTGCCATCGGCGAAGATCACCGCCAGCGACTGCTGGTTCTCGACCACGTGGTTATTCGTGATGATGTAGCCATCCTTGCTGATGATCACGCCGGAGCCGCTGGCGCGCGGAGGTCGCTGCGGCTGGTCCGGCTGGGGCTGATCCGGCGAGGGCAAGGGGAACGGCAGCGGGGTACGCTGTATCTCGTTCGGCTGCGCGTCCGGCTTGAGAGTGTTGATCACTGTCACCACCGCCGGCGCGACCTGCTTCACCGCCCCGACGACCGCCGACTCCTCCGGCGTCGCCAGCTGCGCCGGCGGTGCAGCCGGCGCAGGTATGACCGTCGGCACTGGCGTCGGCTGCACCTGCTCGACGTTAGCGGCCGGCTGCGCCAGCGACGGGATCGCCGCTGCGGCTGGCTGCTGTTGCAGCGCGAGGTAATAGCCGAGGCCGCCGCCAGCCAGTCCAGCGAGCAGCATACCCGCCAGCGCCATAAACACCACAACGATCGCTATCCCTATCTTCGTCCTGCGTTTCATCGTGACAAGCCTCCCGACTGCCATTGCATAGTTGTGGTGACCAGCATCGACGTTGAGTGGGAGGGGCCAGGCGCGGGCCGCTGGCCTGCCCCTGGAACCCCACCTGCCGACGTTCGTTACACTCGATAGATTTCGACGCCGATGCGTGCGGATTGTCAGTTCTACGAATGAGAACCGGCGAACCCATCATACGTGGAGTCAACCTGCTTGGCGCAGTCACTCGCCGCTCCGCCGCTCCGCACGCAGGTGAGATATTGCTCGGTCCGCGCCTGCGCGTCGGTCAGCTCGCGGCCGAGGTCCTTGCCCTGCAACGCCCGGTCGGCCGCGCGGAAGAACCAGAACAGGTCGAGCTCTGGCCGATCCGGCGCGCCGCCGCCGGCCTCCGGCGCACGATCCAGCGCTGGACGATAGGCCGCGTAGACCGCGTCGGCGCCAGCGGGCGCCCGCTTCAGGAACGTGTCGGACTCGGCCACCGAGCGGCGGGCCGGAAAAGCGCCCTCGTCCAGCGCCGACACATCGCCCGAGAGGAACTTCAGCCATTGCCAGCACAGCTCGGCGTGCTGAGACGTGGCCGAGATATACAGCCCGCTGGTCTGAAAGCTATCGGGCGCGACTCTGTCGGCGCCCGGCGGCGGCGCGATCGCCCGGGTGTAGTTCTGCCGCCCGGCCTCACCAGGGCCCCCCACGGCCACGACCATGATGTCGCCGGACAGACCGAACCACATGCCCACCCGGCCTTCGTCGATCAGCCGGAAGGCCTCGTCGCCGGGCGGTAGGCTGTGGCTGTAGCCCTGGATTTGCTCGTGCGGCGAGTAGTTGCGCAGCAGGTCGAGGTAGAAGCGCACGGCCTGCTCGACCTTCGGGTCGGTGAAGTTGGGCGCACCGCTGCGCTCGATCTGCGCGCCGAGCAGGCCCAGGAAGAACAGCAGGTCGTCGGTCTGCGTCGCCAGCGCGGCGTAGCCGTAGCGCTTGTCGCCGCCCTGGCCGCTGGTCAACTGCTTCGCGGCGTTCAGGAAGTCGTCGGCGGTCCAGCTCGCACTGGGATGGCTCAGCCCGGCGGCGTCGAAGGCATTCTGGTTGTAGGTCAGCGCCCGCAGCCGCACCTGGTAGGGCAGGCCGACGAGCGTGGTCCCGCGCTTAAACGGCGCCAGTAGCGCGGCCGGGTAGTCGTCGAGCTTGAACTCGGCGTCGGCGTCGATCAGTGGCTGGAGGTCGAGCGTCCCACTGATCTGGCTCGCGGCAGCCGGCCTGGGCCAGCTGAAGCAGTCGGCGCCCTCGGCCATCTTCGCCGGAGTCATTTTCGCCTCGTCTGGTCGTTCTGGTTGTGTCGTCTTCAGCTGCACGAACAGCTCAGGATGCTGCTTGTTGAACTCGCTGGCCAGGCGCCGAAACTGCTCGGCCTGGAACGGCGGCACGCTGAAGGTGATCGCCGTCGCGCCAGGCGGCGGCCCGCTGGGCCCGGGCGTCGCCACGACCACCGGCGCGGTGTCGGGTGTCGCGGTGGGGGTGGTCTGGGCCTCGGCGATCTGTTTGTCGAGCGCGGCCTGGGCCTCGGCCAGCGCCTGTGCCACCGGCTTGCCACCCACGACCGCCGTCAGCGCCTGGCCGAGCGCCTCGATCGCGCGCCGATCGCCTGGAGCGCCGGCGAGCGGCGAGGCGCCGCGCGCGAGGATGGCCTGCACCGCGGCGGTCGCCTCGGGGTCGAGCTGCTTCCAGTAGCCGCTGCGCTCGGCCAGCGACTTGCGCGCCGGCACGCTATCCACGACACCCGCCTCCATAAAGGGCCGGCGCACCTCCTGGCGGCTCAGGAACGACAGCCAGCGCCAGGCGGCCTCGGGGTGCGCCGTGCCGGCGCTCATGACATAGCCCTCGGCCCCGCCCTCCTGCGACCCGCCGATCGGCGGCAGCGCGGCTGTGCCGACGGCGAACGCAGGTTTGGGCACGTCGGGGCCGATCATCACCGGCGCGCCGAACCACATCACGACCCGCTGATCGGCGATCAGCTTGAGGAGCTCCTCGCCGGCGCCGGAGTTGGCGTAGACTGCGCCGGACTTCACCAGGCCAGCCAGGCGCTCGATCGCCTGGGCGATCTTCGGCTGATCGAGCCGCAGCTGTTCCACATTAGCGGAGATGTCGACGCCGGCCTCGGTCAGCAGGACGCCGCCCAGCGCCGCCAGGCCCCTGTCACCACCGCCGGCAAAGCCGTAGACGTCGACCGTGTCGCCGCGCTTCTGAGCGAGCTGCTCGGCGGCGGCCAGCAGGTCGCTCCAGGTCCAGTCCGGCTTGGGCGCCGGCAGGCCGCGCCTGGACCACAGGTCCTTGTTGTAGGAGAGCAGTGCGAGCTGCAGCGTGCGCGGCAGCAAGTAGACGCCGCTGCTGCCCGACCCCGTGGCCAGCGCGCCAGGATAGAAGTCGTCGCGATCGAACTGTGGGTCGGCGTCGATCAGCGGCGCGAGATCGCGCACCAGACCGTTCTTGATGTCCTCGGGGCGTAGAAAGAATGTCGCGCCGGTATCGGCGGCGCTGACGAGCTGGCGCAACATCTGGTCGGGCGACTGTACCTGCTCCATCGGGAGCGGCACGAATTGGACCTGGACGTCGGAGTTCTGCTGATTGAAGGCCGCGATCAGCGGCTCGTAGGCCGAGCGCTCGGGTTCCGGCGCCGCGAAGCTGATCGTCACGGCGCTGGCCGAGGCGGTGGCGTCGGGGGCGCTGGTTGCATCCGTCCCTGCGGGCGGGGCGGTGGCACCAGGCTCAGGCGTGGCGGCCGGCGCGCCGATGCCGGCGCATGCGCTCAGCGCCAGCAGCGCCGCCAGGAGCGCGGCCAGCGCGCGCACGGCGCGCCAAGCGTGTCGATCAATGGATGTGCTGTGCATAGCCGATTGTCCTCCACTTTCATAAGACTTCAACCGAGCCTCCCTAGCGTCGGCTGGACCTGTCGATAGTCTAGCGAATCGGCTGTAAAGAACTGATGAAGGTCGTGTCAGGAAGCGATCAAGTTCTATGCAGTGGCGCGAGATTCAAGCACAAGGCTTCACCGGAACGCGGAAACAAGTGGCACGCTGCGTACAGCAGCGTCGTACGGAACCAGCGCGCAGCGGACCGAAACGCCACAAGCAGGCCATGTCAGCGGCGGCCGGAGAGAATCTCCACGCGCGTTGCCTGGATTACGTCACCGCTCTGGGAGCCGAAGACGATCGCCATAGCGCCGACCTGAATCTCCGATGCCTGTATGTCCTGCATCTTCTGCACCTGCGTCTCGGCTGTGAGCTGGACGGTGAGCGTGCTGCCGTCTTGAGCCTGAATGTGGATCGTGTCCCCAGCGATCTGCTCGACGATCCCCGAGACGGAGAACTCCAGCTGCACCTGCGCGCCGCCCTTCTGCAGCGGGGCGCCGCCCTGAGACGCGCGGCCAAGCATCGCTGCTTGCCCGATCAGTATCTGGCGGGCCGCCAGAATCTCCCCGTTCTTCGTGCCAACAGCCGTCAAGGAATCGCCTACCTGAATCTCCGACGGCTGAATGTCTACCGCCATCTGCAATGTCGTATCGGCGCTGAGCTGGACGGTCACGCTAGCACGCCGGTCGAGAATTCACGGAGAGAGCGCTTCTCCTCAAAATCAAGCGTCAGGAAAATGAATGTGGTGCAATGCCAGCCCTGGCTTTCTGAAGTTGCCGCGAACAGGTAGCTCGCATCGTTGATGAACCCCCATCTCATTCCCCAGGCTTGACAAACTTGCTTGAATGATCTATCATTGTAATGAATGACTATTCAAGTGAATGATTAGTCATTCAGACGCCGAGCAAGACAAGAGAGCCTCTGCCTCTGAAGGATCTGGCCATCAACGCACACGTCCGTGGCATCTCTCTTGAGAAAGGAACAGAACGATGCATACTTCCTCCACTGAGGTTTTGATTGTCGGGGCTGGTCCGACCGGGCTGACCATGGCGTGTGAATTGCTTCGACGAGGAGTGATGTGCCGCATCCTGGATAAAACAGACACTCCGGCACTTACCTCGCGAGCTATCGGCCTTCAAGCTCGAACATTGGAAGTTTTTGCCAATATGGGAATCGTCGAGCCCATCCTCCAGCAGGGAATACCGGGCATCAAGGTGAATGCCTATCAAGGCGATCATCTTCTCTTCCACCTTGATTTCCACTTTCTGGCCACTGATGCCATCCCCTATCCCTATGGGGTCTTAGTACCCCAGAATCTGACAGAGCAGACCCTTCTCGACTTGCTCAAGCAGAGAGGAGGGCAGGTTGAGCGTTCACGAGAGGTGATCGAACTGCGGTCTGAACGTGAGCAGGTGATTGTCAGCATCAAGAACCTCCAGGGTGGAACCGATGAAGAGATTGTTGCCAAGTGGGTGATTGGATGCGATGGTGCGCACAGCCGGATTCGTCAGGCCGGGGGATTCCTTTTTGAAGGAAGCACCTACCGGGAAGCATTCCTCCTGGCAGATGTGGATCTAGATTGGCAGCGGAGCCGTGACGAGGTGCATGTTTGGATTCATCAAGATGGACAATTTGGTGTCTTCCCCCTCCCGGACAATCGTTGGCGCTTGATGGCTGACATAGCAGTTCTCCCCGGCGTACCTGTGCCAGATGCTTCGCTCGAACTCTTCAAGCGTTTGATGTGTGAGCGTACAGGAGATGCCACAACCACAATCAGCCACCCGACCTGGATGTCGAATTTCCAGATTCATCGCCGTCTCGCCAGGACCTTTCGCAATGGCCGCGTGTTCCTGGCCGGTGATGCTGCCCACGTGCATAGTCCCTTTGGCGGTCAGGGTGCCAGTACGGGCATTCAAGATGCCTTTAATCTTGCCTGGAAACTTACCCTGGTCCTTCATGGAAAGGCTGACGAGTTCCTGTTGGATACCTATCAGGAGGAGCGGCGTCCTGTAGCTCGTCAGGTCCTCTCTAGCGCACATGTGCTGACGAGCATTTTTTACAGGAGGAATGCGTTAATGCGGCTCCTGCGAGATCATGTTGTTGTTCCTTTACTTGAACGACCGGCTATCCAACGTCGTCTGCTTTGGGCAGCATCGGAACTGGGCATTCAGTATCGTTCTTCAACGCTCTCGCGCGGGCATAGGAGAGGATTACGGACGCTTCTCCCAGGAACGAGGAAAGCGATCCAGGCAGGAGATCGCGCGCCAGATGGGCATTGTCTGGGTTTACCAAGACGCGAGGAAACGACACTGTTCCACATCTTCCAGGACCCGCGCGCTCATCTCTTGCTCTTTGATGGCTCCATCCAGACGAGCGACACCTACAGGTACCTTCTCCAGGTTGCCCAGCGTACCCAGTCCCTCCTCAATGAGGTGATCCAGGTCCACCTGGTGGTTAGCTCACAGATGGAGCTGGCATGGGAGGGGTCGCTGCTCTACGACGTGGATCACCAGCTCCATGTCCACTATGGGATGCGTGTCCCATCGCTGGCCTTTATTCGACCCGATGGCTATATCGGCTTGCTTTGCCCGTTAGCACGTGACCAGGAACTGCTCGAGTATCTCCACCATCTCTACCTCTTCCCGCATGTGGGCAGAACCTTGAGCGAGACTGCCACTGCTGGAGAGGCGAAGATCCGTGACAATCTGCTTCCGCGTTCGCATGAAGCACAAGTTATCCAGAAAGGAGACCCTGGTCATGGCACATACGCCTGATCCCATTCAAGAACTGGTGATGGCTGCCCGGCGCAAGCAGATCCTTGATGCAGCCACCCAGGTTTTTGCCGAAAAAGGCTTTCATCGCGCCACGATCAAAGACATCGCCCGCGTGGCCGGGATCGCCGATGGCACCATCTACACCTACTTTACGAGCAAAACGGAGGTGTTGTTAGAGATTCTCAATCGCCTCAATGAGTCAGCGGAACGCGAGCAGCAGCTCATGCCGGAGAGCGGGCAGGATATGCGCTCCTTTTTCACCTCGTACCTGCGCCAGCGCATGTCCCTGTTGTGGCCGAATGCGGAGGTCTTCCAGGCGGTCCTGCCGGAAATGCTGGTCAATGAGGAATTGCATGAGCTGTATTACCAGCAGGTCCTGGTGCCCACCTTCACCGTCGCCGAACACTACTTCCAGGTGCAGCGTGCAGCAGGACAAGTACGCAGCATCGATGTGTCTCTCACGGTTCGTGCCATCGCTGGCCTGCTTTTGGGTCTACTGACGCTCCAATTGCTCGGCGACGAGGTGATTACCCAGCGTTGGGAAGAACTGCCAGAAGTCCTGACCTCCCTGCTGTTTGACGGCCTGCAACCGGGAAAGGAGGCCACCGATCAATGAAGACACCGACGCATCATTCCATTGGGGGGCGCCTGGAGATGGCCGTGATCGCCTTCTTCATCCTCGCTGCCCTCAGCTTGCTTGTGGTGTATGTCGCTGATCCAGCGATCTACGCCCACTCGCTCTCGCTCGCGTCCTCTCCGGCTGACCGCTATCCTGTTCCGGTGACGCTGTTTCTGGTCGGCATTCTCGCCGTGATCGCCCTGCTCATCCTTGGGGTCATGCGCCATTGGCGCTGGGTCTTCTGGCTCATGCTGGTTGCCTTTGGCAGCTCCGCCCTCCAGATCCCCGTTATCCTCTTGCAGATTGCTGGCGTGTTGCCCACTGCTGATCCTCTCTGGTATGGCCTGTTTCGGATGGGTGTTGCCGTGGTTGAGCTCGCTCTGGCCGTCTGGATGGTCCACATCTATCGACACGAGGGGGTATGGGCTCTGGGAAAGAAAGGGACCGAGCGGTAAGTCGATCCAGAACGACAGCCGAGGTCTGGGGGAAGTGGACCCGCTTTTCCTTTTGGTCCTGACAGCAGTACGTCTGGAAAAGTCGAGAAGCAAGGGGAGAATAGATGCAGCCATTACGTTGGCAACCACCTGTAGAGTTTTCGATACAGGAAGAACAGATTGGTAAGCGCGAATAAGCGCCGGGTCAACTTGCGACAAGCGGGAGCACCTGGCGCTGCTGCCAGTATCGCTCCCAGCCACCATTCAACATCAGCGTTCGCAGGGCAGCCAGCGCATCACTCGTCTCCCAGCTCCATTGCAGAGAGCGCCTCTTCTGTCGCCGGGCGACGATCAAATCGTTTGCCTTCTCCACATGCCCGCTCCCGACATACTGCTGGGCCATGCGCCGCTGGCGATAGTTCGGAATCCACGCCTCTCGTGCTTGGAGATATACGATCAGCGTCTCCAGCATGGCTGTGTTCCTGGTATGAGGCCGGTACGCTTCCAGCAGTGCAACGGCGGCAGGCACATCGCCACGCCAGAGCCGCCGGTACAGGCGCCACAGGAAGTGCGCACGTGCCGCTTTGCCCCGGCAGATCCGGCTGCTCAGATCCATACATTTCTGCTGCAGGTGGTACCAATCCAGGATCATCGTCTTGTTGGGGATGGGCACCAGGGTCTCCGTAAAAAACGCCCGGATGGCGCGCGCCCCATCGGCAATCAGCAGCAGCGAGCGCCGTGCCCCCACCGCGAGCAGCACCACAACCAGCAGCTGCTGGAGGAAGATCTGCCCCTCGCCGCTCAGGTAGCGGTACCCCTGTGCGCTGACCACGCGCGCGGTTCGCAACTCCCAAAACCGATGCGGCGTGGGCTTGCGGGTCAGGACTTCGTCGACTGTGACCAGCACCTGATCAGCTTCCAGTGCTGGCCCCAGATGACGCAGGTCTTCCATAGTGCGGGTCGCATCCGCACGGCGTGCCGCCCGAGCCCGGTCCCAGTCGGCCCACGACACGCCCTCCGGTGGGCACACTTGCTCGGTGGCTAAGGCCGTCTCCACGGCGGCGTTCAGTTCCGCAGGCCAGCCTGCCTGCCGCCGCGGCTGGTCGTGCGGCATCACCTGCAGCTCCAGCGTCGCCAGATCGTCGCGCTGCAGCAACACGGCGCTCTCGGCCTGCTCGGCCTGGCGCATGATCTGGTCATGGGTACGCACGATGCTGCGGATGGTGGTATCGGAGAGAATCTGCTCCTCCTGCGTCTGGGACGCCAAGTAAGCGCGCCACCGCGGCAAACGGCAACTCCTGGGGCAGCAACCAGGCCCAGGAGAGGGAGACCACGGGTGATAATCATGCCCTGGTGGGGCGGCAGCACCGCGTTGCCGGGCATGACATGAGTGTGCGTCTCCAGGTGCTGGCTGACCTGCCGGGACAAGGTCAGCGCGGGTACCCTCTGGGTGAAGCGGCTTGCGATCGTGACCGGCTCATAGCCGTCAGCGTGGACGACGGCGGGGGAAAAAACGCTGGCGGTGCTGTTCCGTCAACTGGGCATCAATGGTGTCCGATTGGGCCTGGAGCATGCGTCGGAGGATGGCGTTCCCGGTCGTATGGGTGATGGTTTCGAGATTATCGAGGGCCGTGTCAGGCTCGAGGGCCGTGAGATCGGCTTGCGGGAGATCGAAGGCGGCAAGCTCGGTCAACTGGTCGGCTTCAGGATCGTCGACGCGGCAGATCAGTACGCGAATGTGGCTCATAGGGGCGGCTCCTTGATCAGTATGGCTGCCCCATACGACCACAAGAATGGGCGAGTGGGCATTAAGCTGCTGGGTGCGAACTTGTCCCAGGACTTATTCGTGCTAGGCCAACTCGCCGGCACGTACCGCGCTATGCAGGCTGCGAATTTGGGAAGCGCGAATAAGGGTTGTGTATTGTTTCCCGTGCTCAGCACCTCCCGGCTTACCTACTTCGTGTCTATCCGCTCCACCAAAGTGTAAAGCTTTCTCCCGTTATTCGAGCCGCAACGGCTACGCCAAGCTGCTCCAGACGATGACGATGTGCTTGTCGGCCACTCGTGTGCCCGTCACACTCCTCCGCCTGCGCTCGCTCCTCTTGTCATCGAACGCATTCTCGACATTCGTAATCATCCTCCTCACAATCTCCATCGTATCCCTGGCCCCAAAGCCATCCTGTATTACCTTGAGCAAGAAGCCTCCAGCACACTGCAAGGCCAGCGCTTGCCGCGCTCGACGCGCACGATCTGGCGCATCCTGCACCAATATCAACGGATTGTCGAGCCACCGCAGCGAGCGCATCAGAGTGTGGAACGTCCCGAGCCGATGCAGAGTTGGCAACTCGACTTTAAGGATGCATCGACCGTTCCACCTGACCCAGACGGCAAACAGCAGCACGTGGTTGAGGTGCTTGATGCCGTCGATGTCGGCACCTCGATCCTGATTGCGGCTGAGGCGCGAGCCGATTTCACCATGGCGACAGCAATCGAGACCGCTGCGACGATCGTGACCGAACGAGGACTCCCCGATCGGGTGACGATCGATCGCGATCCGCGCTTTGTGGGTGAGACCTCTCAGCGCGAGAGTCCTTCAGCGTTCCTGCGCTTCTGGCTGTGCCTTATGGTCGAGGTGATGGTCTGTCCAGCGCACCGACCAGACTTGAATGCCTTTGTGGAACGCTACCACCGGACCTACGAGGAGGAATGTTTGCAGATCCATCGGCCTGCTGATCTGGAGAGAGTGCGAACGGTTACAGCCGCCTTCCAGCAGCATTATAACGATGAGCGGCCACACCAGGGCCTGGCCTGCCGAAATCAGCCGCCACGGCTTGCTTTCCCACACTTGCCACTCCGCCCGCCGGTGCCAGTAACGGTTGATGTGGATCGATGGATCGAGGCATTGGATGGACACGAATATGTGCGCAAGGTGCAGCAGGATACCAGTGTGACGGTCGGAACAGCGCGTTACTATATCACGCAGGCCCTGATTGGTCAGCAGGTGAGATTGCAGATAGATGCGAGCGATCGGACGATGGTGGTCAGGTACAACGAGCAGGAGGTGAAGCGGCTGCCGATAAAGCGCAGCGGGCGAGGCCGAGTGCCGTTCGCGGAGTTTGTGGAGGAGTTATGCGAAGAAGCCAGGACCGGCCGCCAGCCAGTCTCATCTGTGCTGCGCCAACTAGCACTGCCACCCTAGCAGGCGAAAACGCTTGACAATCTAACTGTCGGCCTGGCTACGAGGAGGGTAAACCGGGAGGTGCTGAGCACGGGAAACAATACACGGATCTCGTGGCGCCAGGGAATGTGGAAGTTGTACTCATAGGAGAAGCGCTCGCCCGTCCGAAAGCGGAAATCGGCCAGGCGAAGGTGGTCGGGGCTGTCGGCAAAGCTGACCCCACCGAGGTAGGCGATGCCGTAGGGCTTGCCGTCTCTGACGAACTGGTGGAGGTGGGAGTCGCTCCAGCCGAAGGCGATCTGGATGGTGGCGTGCAGTTCGGCGATGGTCGTCGCATCGGTCACCAGCAGCCGGCGCCAGATCAGCGGGCTGCTTCGGTCGAGCCGGATGCGGAGTTGGTAGACAGCAGCGGAGTCGGAAAGGGGCATACAGCACCTCGTCGCACAGAAGCGGCTAGCCAGGGTGCCGTGCGAAGCAGGGAGAGGAGGGGGACGAGCACGACGTGGGGATTAGAGCGGAACCGCGTAGACCGGTTCAGCATGGTGTTGCCCCCGGTTTGAAATGGTCTCGATGGCAGCCAAGCTGTTGCGCTCGGCGAGTAAGGCCAAGCATTCGATAATGGTTTCCTGTGGCCGCCGGCGTCCATAGAAGACGGTACCAATCGTCTCAACAAACGTGCGACGGCAGATACGACATTGATAGCGCTGGACACCTCCTGGCGTCCGGCCGAATTTGCGAATGTTGCCCTGATCAAGTTGCCCGTACGCGCTACAGCTGGCGTTCCAGCAGAAGCTCTGTGGTGATACGAGCGTTCGGTCGCCCATCGCGCCCTCCTTCGTTCAGTTTGCGATGGGCATGATACATCAACAATCACGGGTAGACTACCATCCTTGACAACTATCCATGAATGAGCTACAGTCTGGTTAGTATTGACTGACCGTCGGTCACTCGTGAAGCATGAGGAAACTATGAAGCGTATTGTCAAAGATCCTGTCGTGAGACGTACCGAGATTCTCGATGCCGCCGAGCGCTTGCTGGCGACCAAAGGCTATGAGCAGATGACGATCCAGGATATTGTGAATGACCTTCAGATCGCCAAAGGGACGGTGTACCACTACTTCACCTCCAAGGAAGCCGTGCTTGGAGCACTGGTCGAACGCATGGGGGAACAGATGGAACACCTCATCCTCCCCATTGTCGCCGATCCCCATCTTTCTGCTCTGGAGAAGCTCTTGCGCTACTTTTCTGTGTCCGGCCAATGGAAAGGAGCCCATCAACGTTTTGTACGCACCTTCACGAGCTTCTGGTATGCTGACGAGAACGCCATTGTTCACCGCAAGCTCTTGCGAGACGGCATGAAACGCTTTGTGTCCTATCTCTCGCAGATCATCCGGCAGGGCGTCGCAGAAGGCGTCTTCACGACGGCCTACCCTGATCAGACGGCCAGGATGATAATCGCGTTACGCCAGGATTTGGGAGATGCCGTTGCCGATGCGCTCCTTTCTGAGCCCGATATGTCCATCGATCCCTCCCTGATCACGAAGATGACCGTGGCGACGGCTGAGGCCCTGGAACGACTGCTCGGGGCAAAGGCGGGGTGTGTGCAGAACGCCTGGCTCGAAGCGCTCTCACAATGGCAGACCTCGTCTGCCCCCTCGATATCAGGACTCTTAAAAAAGGATAAGAATGTTTATGGAACCGATAGTCAAAAGTTTTCAAGCAGTAACCCCTGATCTTCAGGCTCTGGCAGGGGGAAAAGGCGGGATGCTTGCCAGACTGTTTCAGGGTGGGTATCCCGTCCCTCCAGGGTTTGTCGTTTTCCCAGCAGCTTTTGAGGGGGAACACCTGCACCAGCAAGCCTGGGACGAGATACAAGCAGCATTGTCAGCCCTCAGAAAGCATCATGAAGGGGCACGATTCGCCGTTCGATCCTCGGCGGTGGGCGAAGATTCGGCTTCCACCTCCTACGCAGGAGCATTTGAAACGGTGCTGGACGTGCAAACGGATCAAGAGATCAAGGATGCCATCGCTACCGTTTTCAGATCAGGGCAGTCAGAGCGAGTACAGGCCTACCGTTCCGCTCAGGGAGTGGAGCATGCCGAGGAGGTAGCCGTCGTCGTGCAGGTGATGGTACACTCTGACATGTCAGGCGTCTTGTTCACGGCTGATCCGATCACCGGCAGCTTCACCGCGATGGTTGGCAATTATGTGCAAGGCTTGGGAGAGAAACTGGTCTCAGGCGAAGCTGATGCCTCTTCTTTTCAATTGATACGGCCAAAGGGGAAATATGACGGGCCGGAGACGTTGAGAAAATATGCAGCGGAGCTGTATACATATGCTGCCAGACTGGAGAGAGAACTGGGCTGCCCCCAGGATATTGAATGGGCCGTAGCAAAAGGCAAACTGTATCTACTGCAAGCCAGGCCCATCACCACCTTGACAGCAGGGAATCTGGACACCTATGCCATCAACGAAAGTTTGACAGAAGATGGCCTGTGGGTCAATACCAATGTGGGAGAGGCCATTCCTGGTGTGGTTGCTCCCTTGAGCTGGAGTCTCATCAGAGCGCTTGACAAAGAGTCCACTGTGATCCCCGGCTATTACTTATGGTCTGGCAATATCTGTGGCAGAATTTACTCCAATCTGAGCCAAAGACTCTCCGCCATCGAGGCCTTAGCTGGCTGGGACGCGAAGCGGGGTATGAAGTCTCTCGGTGAGGCCTTTGGGCAAGTTCCTGAAAATATCGCTTCCCCGATTCATCCGTTTACACGGGGACATCTGCTCAAGCTGATGGTTTTGAAAGTCCCGCGTTTGATTCGAAACATGCTGGCTGCCTCGAAAAGGATGCCAGGGTTTCTTGCCGACGCGCCGGATTGGTGCAGAAGGATGAAGGAGCGCCTCACCAATACCGCCGCACAGCAGGAACTGTTGGCGATCTGGACAGAAGAACTGCATCCTGAGACGCAGAAGGCGTGGTGGGTCTTCATGGTGGGGGGCAGCAATGGGGCACTGTCACTGAGCTTGAGACAGAAGCTGACACCGCTCGTTGGCCTGGAAGATGCCAATACGCTACTTTCTCACCTCAGAGGAGACGCTGAACTGGCAAGTCTTGGGCCTGTGGTGGGCATAGCACGGGTGATCAAGGGAGAAATCAGCGAGCAGGACTTCGTGAGGCAGTATGGACATCGAGGCCCCTACGAGTTTGAGTTATCCCTCCCCGATCCTGTGGAAGATCCCTACTATCTGCAGCGACAGAGAGAGGCCTTTGCAACCACGGAAGCCGACGCGGATAAACTCCTTTTGAAGCAGCAGACCCGCTATGAAGAGGCTATCAGGCGCTTTCAGCAGCGCTATCCTCGCAAGAGCAAGTGGCTCTCGAAGCAGCTTGCCAAAGCCTCGGCAGGAGCACGCGCGCGAGAAGCAACCCGCTCAGAGTTTGTGAGAGTCCACCGGGTGGTGCGTACGTTCGCGCTGAAAGCCGGGGAATTAACAGGGATAGGTAAGGACATCTTTTTCCTCTACATGAATGAAGTGGAAGATCTCCTTGCTGGAAAAACGGGAGCCGTCAAGTACATTCCCGCGAGAAAGGCGAACTATGAAAAATATCAAGCGCTTCCGCCATTCCCGTCTATTATCCGGGGACGCTTCGATCCATTTACGTGGGCAAAGGACCCTGAGAAAAGGCTTGATTACTATGACGCGACTGCGCCGGCAGAGGGGCAGGCTGATTCAGAAACCCTGCAAGGCTATGCTGCAGCGGCGGGCAGGGTCGAGGGCAGAGTGCGCTTGCTTCATAGCCCCGAGGAAGGAGAACAACTTCAGTCGGGAGAAATTCTGGTGGCAGCCACTACCAACGTCGGATGGACGCCGCTGTTCCCCAGGGCGGCAGCCATTATCACCGACGTCGGAGCGCCGCTGTCCCATGCGGCCATTGTCGCCAGGGAGCTGGGTATTCCAGCGGTGGTGGGATGTGGCAATGCCACCACCAGACTGAAAACGGGAGACTGGGTAATGGTTGACGGAGGACAGGGGCGAGTCTCTCTCGCGAAAGAAGGCTTCTCGCTTCCCATGCATACGGAAAACAGCCGACGTTTGCCCGAAAGAGGTGACCTATGAAGCTGTTGAGCCAAACATAGGGGTTCCCCCGGCGCGTGCCGAGTCCGCACCCCTTTGGGTAGGCTCGGCACGCCATCTCTCTCGTCGTTCCACACGCTCGATCCCGATGATCCTGATGCAGCTGGTGCAGTGATCTGAGTGAGACCCCAATGCATGACTGATTCTGACGTGTTCATGGATCAGCCAGCCATCCGGCTTGTGAGGAAGCATGGAATGGACAGGATGAAACAAGAGGAGAAACAGATATGGCACGAGTGACCCATGCGACATCCCATCTGTCTCTTGCAGAAGTGAAGCAGCGGATAAAGACTGAGCCCCGCGCCGACCGGCGGCAACGCTGGTTGATTAGAGTTTATCAAGATTTATGGTATACTCCTTTCTCCAAGCAGAAACGACTAAACGACAATGCTACGATATGCAAGCGAGAAAGATAAAGCAAACCAAATCCTGAACCTGACCAGTCTGACGGTCGAGCAATTCGAGCAGTTGTGTGAATTTCCGAATTAAGTGGCGGTGATTCTTCAGAATTATGTGGCGCGCTATTGGCATATGATGAGGCCCAAAGCAAGTTGCCGCAGGCTTCGACGTTAGAGTCCTGGCCCAATCACCAGCGTCTCGCGGGCGGTCTCAACCACCTCTTTCGTGACTGTCTGCAACTCGTTGATCTGGAGGATGCGCTGGATTTCCGTGCAGAGGCGATGCAGCAAGCGGAAGTTGCCCCCGGTGATGCCGATGATCGCCGCGATCGCCTCAGCATCGGTAAAGTCGCCATCCGGATTGATCAGCCCTAGCTGCGGCCACTGACGCGCCAGCATATGCCGCGTCTCGTCGGCTCCCAGGGGCCGGAAGGCATGCACAAACCCAACCCGCGAATACAACTGCGGGTAGCGCGCCAGCCGCTTTTCGATGCCCGGCATGCCGATCAGCACCAACCCGACCTGACTGCGATCGTAGATGTCGCGCATTTGCTCGATCCCCGCCATTTTCAATCGATCGGCCTCATCGACCAGGATGAGTTCGGTCCGATCCGGCGGCGGCCAAGCCCGCTGTGCGTCGTTCGCCGCAAGCACATCCCCCAACCGATAGCGCAGTCCATCCCGCAGGCGCTGCACCTCGCGGGCGATCTGACCTGGATTATTTGACACCGTGGGGGTGTAGAGGATGGTGCGACTTCCCGGCCCAAGATCGCCCACCGGAGCGGGCTCCGCCAGCAGATAGTGGCGGGCCGAGAGCGTCTTGCCGACACCGGGTGGGCCGTAGCACAGCCCGATATAGCGCTGCCGATGACAGGCATCGCAGAATTCCACGAGAGTGCGATGTTCCTTGGTCACCAGAAAGGGCATCGTCGTGGGAGCGGCAAGTACATTGCTCATTGATTACTCATTGATATAGCGCTTCAAGCGTGGGGTCGGCGGCTCCTCCGACGGTGCAGGCGGTGGGAGCTCCTCCACCGCGTGCGCTTCCAGCAGCAGATCCACAACCGCGCGCCGGTCACTCAGTTGCTCGCGCAGCTGGCGTCGGCGCCGATTGCGGGTCGCGATGATCTCCTTCAAGCTAATTGTCTGCCCGGCCAGCTCCTGGCAGACCGCGTGGCAAATGAACGTATCGCCGTGGTAGACGCGAATCTCGGCCATATCGCGCGGGTCATAGCGGATCGTCACATCCTCCCCGACGTACGCCGCCAGGTTGAGGTCCAGATAGCGCAGGCCCTGGAACCGAATGCCGTCTTGCTGCACGCGGCGGGTGCGCGCGACGTTCAAGAGCAACAGGTCCAACTGAGAGAGCGACTCGGGCAGGTGCGGCAGAAAGCCCTCGGCCTCCCAGCGGGTCTGCGGAGCCATGCCCGTTTCACTGTGGGTGCGCTGGTGGTACCGCTCCAGCAGGAAGGTGCGGAAGCGCACCTCGAACGCATCCACAGTCAGGCGTGGCGTCGCTGGGGCGCGCCGGGCGGCGTATAGCCCGGCACTTCACAGAGAAAGAGCTGGTTGATAGTTTCGAAGATACGCTCGATCTTGCCGCGGCCGCGCGGCATGTCCACCGTTGAGAAAACCAGTTCGATCTTGAGGTCGGCCGCCACCTGCTCCAAATGGCGCGAGGTAAAGTCGCTGCCATGGTCGGTGTAGAAGATCTGCGGAATGCCACAGACATGCCAGTGCGGCTCGCTCTTGCGCCAGATCGCCTGGCGCAGCGCGAGGGCGGTGTGGAGGACGGACGGCGCTTGCGTGAGCAGATAATAACCCGCGATGGCACGGCTGTAGTCATCCTCAATGACCGTCAGCCAGGGGCCGAATCGGCTGGCCGCCCTCGCCAATTAACCACACATCCAACGGCGTGTGATCGGCTTGCCAGATCTCGTTCGGCTGGGATGCTTCGCGCCGGTGGATCAAATCAAAGGTCTCCCCATAGACTTTGGGGCCGTGGTGCGCCAGCATGACCAGCGCCGGATCGAGCTGGTGGATGAGAGCATAGACGCTGGTGTAGCTCGGGAGGGGCCAGCCGTGCTCTCTGGCGATCGGCCCGATTTGCCGGTGGATCGTCGCCGCGCTGGGCGGTGGGCGCTGCAAGGCCAACCCTTCGATGAGCCGCTGCAATTCCGGGACGATCCGCCGATGCTGGCCGCGATCGGCGCGCGGCGCACGGATGAGCCCGGCGATCCCGTATGTTCGATATTGCGTAACCCAGCGCTGAGCGGTGCGCAGCGGGATCTGATGGGAGCGCGCCACGTGCGCGAGCGGCACCCCATCCTCCAGCGCGGGCCGCAGTTGCTGATAGCGCGCGAGCGCCTGCGCTCGGTCCGCCTCGGACATGGCTGCGGTCGAGCGACGGGAGCGGCTCACAAGCCCTCCACGTAGCCAGCCGCAATGGCCTCGGGCGGATTGGTGTAGCGCTGAATATACCGCTGGGAGCGATGGCCCAGCCGCCGTTCCAGTTCATAGGCATCGGCGCCAGTGATCTTGGCCAACTGGAAGCCGAACGTGTGGCGCAGATCATGGGGCCGGAGCGGCGCGATGTGGCGTTCCGGGTCAGCGATCTCGGCATCGTGCCAACGGCCAATCTGGTCCAAGATGAGATTAATGGCCCGCGGCGAGAGCCGCCCATCGATCGCCCGCACAGGAATGCCCAGCGCACTGAGGAACAGGGCAGTTGCGGTCGGCGTAGCGTCACGGGATCGCTCGCGGTCCAGGTAATCCGCCAGCGCAGTGCGGGCATCGGCCGACAGGAAGACCGAGCGCTCGGTTTTGCCCTTGCCGCGCACGCGAACAATGCGGGCACGCCGCGCCGCGCGCAGTGCGGCAGCGGTGTTGGGTTGCACCTGGTCGAGATCGAGCCGCACGAGTTCTTCGCGGCGCAGCCCAGTCGAGAGCAACACAAAGACGATCGCCCGATCGCGCCACGGTCGCCCGTGCGCATGGACGGCATCCTTAAGAGCCGTGCCATGCCGGCACCCTTTGACCAGATGAAAGCGTTGGAGCCGATCGCAGAGATTCTTGAGCGTGCGGATCTGGTCGTCGTCCAGGGCACGTGGTTCGAGCGGCGGCAAGCCGAGTTCTCTGATGCCCTTTGCGGGATCGCCCGCCGCGAAGATGTGCGGCGCATGCGCGTGAATCCAGGTCATACAAGCGGAGAGGGAGGCCAGGTGGTTGTTGATGGTCGCCGGCGCCAGCCGCTGGGTGATAAGGGATTGCTGCCAGGCGGCGACCTCGCGGCGGAGACATGCCGAGATTCGGTCGTGGCCGTAGCGATCCCGAAAGAAGCGTTGGAAGCGATCAAGGTGTAGGGCGATCTAGTGGGCCACAGCCGCAGAGCGCACACCCAGCACCGCCAGCTGTTGGTAGCGGCGAAACCAGCCATCCAGGCTGTCGTCCGGTAGCGGCTCGATCGGACTCGCCATGCTAATGCACCTTTCGTGCAGTGTTTTTGTGGCGATATGCGGCAGGCTCGTCGGCGATTCGGGGCCGATTATACCACATTCACTGCACGGAAGGGCCATTCTGTGCAGTGAATACGACACCGGCGTAGCCGGCTGATGCGTCACATAATCCCGCTGAATCAGCGTCAGCTCATTCTGCACTTTACAGCGAAGATGCCAGTCCATCGCCCTTTCCCACGCCAGAATTCCTGGTGTTCTCGAGACTGGTCCAGGGGGAGTATCCAAGGATCGAGAAGGCCGACCCGGTGGTATCACGCTGAGATCGATGAGATTCGCTCTTCCCAGTCGAGTCGGTATGTGTACATCCACTCGGTGGCCTGTGCGCCCTTGCGCAGGCACGCGGGCAGAATCAAGTCGCGCACCTTCCGACCGAGCTACCCTGTGGGCGCCTTCTGTTCACCGGTACGCCGTGACTGCTTCACGATGGGCTCGACTCGCTCCCGGCGCAGTTCTTCGAACGTTGCGAAGGCCCTTGCTGGATCCCTAAGGTCGCGCAGGCATTTGGCGAGCACGAACGCGTCCTCCAGGGCGAGGGAGGGTCCTTGCCCGACGTGTGGCCCAATGGCGTGCGCGGCGTCGCCAATGAGGCAGACCGAGCCATGGTGCCATCGAGGCAGCGACCTGATCAGGGAGTCACGGTATTTCATAGTGCCCTTCGCAGGAAAAATGCAACAATGCCTTGCTGACAAAAAGGCATTTGATCGGTATCAGCACGGGTTCACTTCTCGTTGGCGCTTTTCATCGAGCGCACGCGCATATATCGGAAAAGGGTTGACCAATACTACCCACTTGTGCTACACTTTGACCATGCGGACAAAAGATAAACTGACAGGTCAGAAACGCCCTACTTTCACCGAAGCAGCTCGGCGGGCACAGCTCATTGAGTGCGCCATCGAGACCATTGCCACGCTGGGGTATGCTCAGACATCGCTGGCTCAAATCGCCAAACGGGCAGGCATTAGCAAAGGAGTGATTGTCTATTATTTCAGCAGCAAGGAGGCGTTGATCGAACAGGTCGTCACCGAGATCTACACGGCTGCGGTGCAGGCCGTGACCCCACAGATTGCCGCACAACCGACGGCTCAGCTTCGGTTGCAAGCCTATATCCGGTCGGCAGTTGACTATATTGGCACCCACCGGATGCGGATGGTGGCACTTCTGGAAATCGCTCTCAACTTTCGCACGGCGGACGGCAAGCTTCGTTACGGCGGAACCAGCGAGGAGTGGATTCTGACCGCTTTAGAGGCCCTCTTGCGTCAAGGGCAAGAAGATGGGGAGTTCAGAGCATTCGATCCTCTGGTGATGGCGGTGACCATCAGACGGGCCATTGATGCGGTGGCACCCCTCCTCGCGGCTCATCCAAACCTTGACACGGATGCTTATGCGCGGGAACTGGTGATGCTGTTTGATCGAGCCACTCGCAAGGGATGAGCTTTTTCATCCTCTGAAAGGAATGAGCCATGATCTCATCTCTTCCAGAACAGATAACGCCACAGAGCGGAGCTTGCGACCCTCCCGTCATCCAGCCAATGCCACAGGCGACCAGCCAGGGGCGCCTCTTCTTTCTCGACCACCTGCGGGCCACACTGACAATCCTGGTGGTGCTCTTCCATCTGGCTGCGATCTACGGGGCCAATGGAGCCTTCTACTATGTGGAGCCTCCTGGCCCACAAGATAAGCTGGCGTCCCTGGTGCTGCTGGTGTTCATCCTCGTCAATCAGGCCTATTTCATGGGCTGCTTCTTCTTGATCTCCGGGTACTTCACGCCCGGTTCCTTTGATCGCAAGGGGCCAGGAGTCTTTTACAAAGACCGCCTGCTGCGTCTGGGCATCCCTTTGATCGTCTTCGTGTTTCTGCTTAGTCCTATTGCTTCTCTCGGCTTCTATCAGACGCCAGTCGGTTTTCCCCACCTGACGCCTCCGTTCACCTGGCAACAACTTCCCTCCTTGCTTGGAGTGGGTCCGCTCTGGTTTGCGGAGATGCTGTTACTCTTCTGCCTGGGCTATGTCATCTGGCGGCGAGTGCTCCGCACCCAGGCGCCGCCAACGGAGCGTGTCGATCCGCCACCGAGCTACCTGGCAGTTGGCCTCTTCATCCTGGCGCTGGCGCTGGTCAGCTACGTGATGCGCATCGTGGTGCCCTTCGGCCTGTTTATCCCGATCCTTGGTTTTCCAACTCTCTGTTACCTGCCGCAGTACCTGAGCTTCTTCATCCTCGGTGCCCTTGCCTTTCGTCAAGACTGGTTTCAGACGATCCCTGGCTCGATGGGCAAGGTGGGCTTCGTGGCCGCGGTCGTTTCGACGATGGTGCTCTTGCCCCTGGCGTTCTCCGGAGGGACGGCCTTTCTGGGGTATGGAACCTTTCAGTCGGCGGTGTATGCGCTCTGGGACAGCACCTTCGCTGTGGGGATATGCCTGGCTCTGATCACTTTCTTCCGCCGCTTCTTGAACCGCCAGACCCGCTTGAGCCGTTTTCTGTCCCAGCAGGCCTTTACGGTGTATATCATCCATATTCCCACCAGTGTTCTGCTGGCGCTCGCGTTGCGTGGAATTCACCTTGAGTCGTTGCTCAAATTCGCTCTGGCTACGCTGATTGGGGTGCCGCTCTGCTTTGCGCTCGCCTTCCTGGTTCGCAAGATCCCGTTCGCGTCCAGGATACTTTAAGAGGTTCGTGGAACCAGCTGTTCTTCTGAAACGGCCAGAGCTCAGACACAAGAGGAATGCACAGAGTTATGGTAGAACCCATCATTCATATCGAGCACCTGTCCTGCTCCTTTGGCCCGATCAGAGCGCTCGATGATCTCTGCCTGGAGGTGCCTGCTGGCATCGTGTTCGGGTTTCTCGGACCAAACGGGGCGGGCAAGACCACGACTATCCATCTGCTGTTGGGTCTGCTCTCCCCAACGGCAGGGCAGGCCTGGGTGCTGGGCTTTGATACCCGCACCCAGGCCGAGGCCATTCGCGCCCGTAGCGGAGCGCTGCTGGAGTTTGCCGGACTCTACGAGCGCATGAGTGCCCAGGACAATCTCGACCTGTACGGGCGCATCTACCGGATGCCCGCGCCTGCGCGCCAGGCCCGCATCAAAGAACTGCTTACCCACCTGGATTTATGGGAACGCCGCCGTGACCTAGTGGGGGCCTGGAGCCGGGGCATGAAACAGAAGCTCGCGGTCGCCCGCGCGCTCTTTCACCATCCATCACTGATCTTTCTGGACGAGCCAACTGCCGGGTTTGATCCGATAGCGGCGGCAGCTTTGCGCGATGACCTGGCGAGCCTGGTCGCGCGAGAAGGGGTGACGGTCTTCCTCAACACCCACAATTTGACCGAGGCCGAAAAGCTCTGTGCCCAAGTGGCCGTGATTCGCCAGGGGAAACTGCTGGCGGTTGGGGCTCCTGATGAACTGCGTGCCAGGACTGGCGGTCCGCAGGCGGAGGTCGTGGGAGATGGCTTCACCGAACAGATGCTGACCACACTCAGAGAGCAGCCAGAAGTGATCCATGCCGAGTTGCACAACAGTCACCTTCTCATCGAGTTGCGCGGCGAGAGCAAGATGGGCCCACTCGTCCGTTTACTGGTGCATGCGGGCGCAGAGGTGGAGGAGGTGCACAGGGGCAAGGCCAGCCTGGAAGATGTGTTCCTGACACTGATGGAGGAAGAAAGCACATGAGCGATCTCTTGACCATGATGTGGAAAGAATCGAAGGACCTGCTCTTCCAGGGAGGGTGGAGGGCATGGATACGCCCCGTCTTCCTGGTCGGTATTCTGGGTGTCTATCTTCCATTGCAGTTCGGGCTTCAGTGGCTTGACCTCTCACCCATCGAGCTGTTTGTGGTTCTCTGGATTCCTTTCTTCGTCATTATTAGTTTTATTGGCGATGCCATCGCCGGAGAGCGTGAGCGACACACGCTGGAAACCTTGCTGGCCAGCCGCATCAGCGATCGAGCGATCCTGCTGGGAAAGGTGATCGCGACGGTCGGGTATGCCTGGGGAATAGCTCTCGTTGGCCTGCTGCTCGGCCTGGTCTTGGTCAACCTGCTGAGTGGGCACGGGAGCTGGGCGTTTTATCATCCTTTCGATGTGTTCCTGGAAACTCTGGCTTTAAGTCTGTTGTCCAGTGTCCTGGGAGCAAGTGCAGGAGTGCTGATCTCGCTGCGATCTGCAACGGTGCGGCAGGCACAGCAAATCTTGAGCATTGGGACGTTGGTGCTTATCTTCGGAGGTATTTTTGCCTTGCGAGCATTGCCCGCGAGCGTTGTCTCATCGCTCTCGTATTCCCAGTTTCTGCTTCTGGTGATAGCCGTCCTTGTCGTGCTGGATGCCGTCTTGCTGGGATTGTCGCTGGTGAGCTTCCAACGCCCGCGCTTGATTGTGAGCTAAGGTTGACATTGTCAACTGTAGCTTTCCACGGCGCTGATTCTTTAGGATTCGATGGCGTAATGGGTATGCGCTCTGAGTCCGCGGAGTCCTGCCACGGACTCAGAGCGTATCCACATAACGCCAAATAATCCTGAAGAATGTGGGCTCTTGGCCACTTTCCGTGAAAGCAGTGGCACGTTTGCCGGAAACATGTTAGGGATCGCTTCTGGCTGCGCCGTGCGTACGAACATCGGGTCACTCCACACGTGCAGCGCGGCCATTTCACGAACTTTGGCCAAGAGCCCACTGTTAGCATATGATGAGGCCCACAGCGGGTCTAGCCGAGATACGCACAGAAATAAGCAAGAAACGATAGCCTGTTAGTCTCAAGAGGCGGAAATAGCGCGCATGAGCCTTACAGAACCGTATTAAGCCGCCTTTAGCCTTATCTCATGTAAGGGGCTTGCGCGCCTGCTCGGCAGTTTGAAGACAGTAGGGCCCTATTCCCGAGTCCTCTTTTGCGCTTTCTGATGCGTTCGATGTGCTTGTTGCCTATTTTGGGGCATACCTCGACTGGACCCCCATCTTGTGCCGCGCAAGCGGGTCAGCTGGAAGTCTTTGTTCGGCGACTTCTCTCTTGACATCTTCAATCTCCTTATTTATAATCTAACCAGTTGGATTTTTATTGGAGAAGAGCAATATATGCAGGAACCCAGAAGCAAACGAGGACGCAAAAGGGTTTATGATGCGCAACGAACTCGCGCAGCCATCCTCAACGCGGCAGAAGCTCTTTTCGCTGAGCACGGATTTGATGGCGTATCAGTGGATGCCATTGCCGCGGAAGCCGGCTACAACAAAAGCCTGATCTTTCAGTACTTTGGCGACAAACTCGGCCTCTATACCGAAGTGGTCAAGCGGGCCGACCGAGAACTGACGAACTTGCTGGCACCTGTACTTGCGGATACAACGATCGTTTCCAATGCGCACGCGTTCAAGGCATTCCTTGAAACGCTCGTCCGTACATTCTTTGATTACCTGGTTGACCATCCACGTTTCATGCGCACGTTGCTCTGGGAGCAAGCGGAGGGCTGGCAAACCTATGCAAGGATCGTCTCACAATTGACGCCTGAGCATGCTGACCAGTTCGAGGATCTCTTTCGCAGAGCACACAACGCTGGACTGCTCCGCTCTGATTTCGTTCCCTTCATACAACTGAGCCTAGTGCTCCAGATTTGCCTCTCCTATCTCTCCTTCATTCCCTTGTATGACCTGGCGCCTCGCCAAGGCGAAGATGTGGGCTCCGCAGCAGCGCTTGCACGCGCACGGGAATATATTGTGACTTTAGTTGTCCACGGGATGATGCCCGATCTTCCCGAGACGAGGCCGTAGAACAGAAAGGTGAACTGTCATGACTCAACTCGGAAATCGCACGACGATGCGAACGATCACACTTGAAGAGCACTTTGCTACCTCGGCATTCATGGAAGGTCCAGGACGCCAACTCAAGGATCAGGCACAAGCGGCTCACGCCCATCCCCAGGTGGCAGCAGGCTTTGCCCAGCTCATCAATCAACTCTGCGATCTCGACGAGCGCAGGATCGCAGACATGGACGCCGCCGGTATCGACATGCAGGTCCTGTCGCTGACTGCTCCCGGAGTAGAGCAGCTCGACGCTACTGAGGCAGCGGTGCTTGCCCGCGAAGCCAACAACCGCCTTGTGGATGCGATGCGCCGCCATCCGAACCGCTTCGCCGCCTTCGCCACACTGCCGACCATGGCTCCGGATTCCGCCGCCACTGAACTGGAGCGCATGGTCCGTGAGCACGGTTTCAAGGGAGCACTGATCAACGGCCACATCCGCGGCCGCTACCTGGATGACGCGTTCTTCTGGCCGATCCTCGAGTGTGCCGACGCGCTCCAGGTTCCGCTCTACCTGCACCCGACCCCGCCGCCGCAGCCGGTGATCGAAGCCTACTACGTGGGAAACTACGCGCCGGAGGTGACAGTAGGCTTGGCGACTGCGGCGTGGGGCTGGCACATCGACACCGCCACCCATGTCCTGCGTCTGATCCTCAGCGGAGCATTCGACCGCTACCCGCGCCTGCAACTGATCATCGGTCACCTGGGTGAGGGTCTACCATTCATGTTGCCCCGGCTTGCATTAGCGCTGCCCAAGGAAGTGACGAAGTTGCAGCGCCCAATCGATGCCTACCTGCGCGAAAACCTGCACTACACGATCAGTGGCTTCAACTACCTTCCAACGTTCCTCGACTTGTTGCTTCAGGTCGGTGTCGAGCGGATCATGTTCTCAGCCGACTATCCCTATGCATCAATGGCGCGGGCGCGCACGTTCCTCGATCAACTCCCAGTGAGCCCGGCCGACAAAGAGCGGATCGCTCACGGCAACGCGGAGCGCCTACTGCAACTGTGACCAGAGGGATGATTGTGCTTGGCCAAGGAGGGAGCGGGTCCAGCCGAGATACGCACAGAAATAAGCAAGAAACGATAGCCTGTTAGCCTCTTTTGCGCTTTCTGATGCGTTCGATGTACTTGTTGCCTATTTTGGAGCATATCTCGGCTGGATCCCTTTGTCGAGTAAAGGCAGCCCAGGCATCAATTGAGCTGAGAATTTCCAAACGCCTTCTAATACTACAGTTGTATTTATGGTATTATAAGCCTCCGTGCCGTTGCTACCCACGGAGGAGTTGATGATAGATGAACCGTCTCAGGAGACGCCCGCCGAGCTTGACCTCTTGGATGTGCAGGTCTGGAACGTCTACTAGGCGCAGGTTGAACGCCGGATTGGTCCGGTGTTGGCTCGTTCGGACGCACGTGAGCGTGCCATATCCTACCTGGCTGGCTTGCTCAGCCCCGCCGAACGCAAGAATAGTTGGCAATTGGCCGAGATCCGTGGCGATGCCAATCCGTATGGCTTTCAGCACTTGCTCGGCCGGGCCGACTGGGACGCGGATGTCCTGCGCGACAAGTTGCGCACGTATGTTACCGACTATCTGGCGGCTAACGACGCCGTCGGGGTGATTGACGAAACCGGTTTTCTCAAGAAGGGCCGCCAGTCGGCTGGGGTGGCCCGCCAATACAGCGGCACGGCTGGCAGGGTCGAGAACTGCCAAGTCGGCGTCTTTCTGGCCTACGCCAGTGCGCATGGTCAAACGTTGCTCGATCGCGAGCTGTATCTGCCAAAAGAATGGACTGCTGATCGTGAGCGCTGTCGCCGGGCTGGGATTCCTGATGAACGTGCCTTTGCGACCAAACCCGCTCTGGCTCAGCAGATGTTGGAGCGCAGCTTCGAGGCCGACGTGGCGCTGGCCTGGGTGACGGGCGATAGTGTCTATGGCGACGATCGCAAGCTGCGCGGCTGGCTGGAGGGGCGCAAGCAAGCGTATGTGCTGGCGGTTTCTTCCGACGAGACGGTCTCTCTCAACCAGGTGCAGCGGCAGATCGCCACAATTCTGGCTGAATTGCCTGCTCCGGGCTGGGAGCGTCTCAGCGCTGGTGTGGGTAGTAAGGGGCCGCGCACCTATGACTGGCGGCGCGTGGAGTTGAGCGATGGGGTGCAGAAGGGCTGGAAGCGCTGGCTGATGTTCCGACGCAGCATCAGCGATCCGAGTGAGGTAACCGCCTATATCGCCTTTGCGCCCGTGGGCACAGGGCTCCTTGAGCAGATACGGGTGGCCGGAATGCGCTGGACGGTCGAGGAAAGTATTCAGTGCGCCAAGGGCGAGGTGGGGTTGGATCACTATGAAGTGCGTTCGTGGACTGGCTGGTATCGGCACATCACCTTGGCGATGTGGGCCCAAGCCTTTTTGAGTGTTATCCGGGAAGAAACAGGCACCGAGGCGGCGCCAAAAAAGGGGCCGCTCAATCGGGTGGGACCGAGCAGTTTGGCGAGCTTCAAAGCCCACCGCGGACTGCGATCCGGCTAAGCTGTGCCGAAATTCGGCGCCTGTTCTGGCAGCTGGTCTTGGTCGCCGAGCGCAGCGCGGAGGCGATATTGCGCTGGTCGAACTGGCGGCGCTGGCATCAAGCCTGGGCGCGCTAGTATCATTATCGACGGCGCCAGAGTGCGGCAGCAGAGCAGCAGGTGCCACAGGGCCAAGCGCAGCAAGCAGAAGAAGCGCAGATGGATGTGATCGAGGTGGTCTGGAGGAGGCTCTCTGACTTGCTTCCGTCAGCACAGCGTGTTGGTCGACCGTATGAGCACTCGCGGCGGCTGGTGCTAGAGGCGATTGTGCATGTGAAGCAAACGGACTGTGGCTGGCGAGCCTTACCATCCCACTTTCCTCCCTGGCAAACCGTCTACACACAACTCGTAAGTTGGCGGGAGAATGGCATTTGGGACAAAATCTGGTCGGGGCTTGAACAGCCCTGTCCTAGTACTTAACTACAACTGTAGTACTAATGCTCCGTTCCTCAATGGGGCTAGAAATAGAGCCGCCGCGTCTCAGTGCCGCACACCGGTGCCCGTGCTGGAAGTTGGACGTGCTCTGCAACAGGCGTATGTGTACTCATATTGAGGAACGGAGCACTAACGATTCATAGTCCAGGAAAACCGCTCCACAACTGGCTTCCTCCATCGTTATTTTGGAAATTGGCAACCCTTGCAGGCCCAGCAGCGCTGGACTTGGCCATATGACACTTGTCATCCCTGAGAAGAAATATCTTCATCATGATCGCCCTGAATGAGAAGCGGCCAACAGGCAGCTTCAGCCGCCCACAAGATGTCGAGGACCGTAGATGGAACACCAGCCCATCATAGCACCGCCAGCCAAAAACGCGAGCGCATGGCGTCGGTTACAAGCGGTTGTTAGCCCACTGGTTCCTCCAGTTCATCATCAGCATCGCCATCAAGGGCGACTGGCTTTCCTGCAAAATCAGGATGGATCAGGTGCCACGCACTCTCAAACTGCTTGAACCGTGGATGGGGAAGACCCTGCGAATTTGTCGTAACCACAAAGCGCCAACGCTGCCCTCCACTCGCTTGGCGAAGCTCATCTTTAGGAATAACGTAGATTGTTTGAGTATCCAGGAAACAGGCCAGGAGCACATCACACGCTTGATATTCACCGACTGTCATCTGAAACATAACCTGCTGGCGATTCTTCCCCGTCGTATAGAGCTTCTGACGTGTTTTCACCTCAATGGAGCGACGCTCGTTAGTCACAGTATTGAGGAGCAGAATATCGAATCCGGCTTCCCCAATATTCTGAAAGACAGACCACCCGGCTGTCTGATGACAGAGTACAGCAAGGCGAAGTAATACAAGTTTCTCGCCTATTTCTCCGATGAGTGCATGAATATTCTGAGGGAGTTTTTGCCGTGCTTCCATGCTCATAAGTCTTACTTCAGAATTCATCAGCTTGATCAGTATTAAGCAAGAAACGGCTTAACTTTTGGGTGCCTGCTCCCAACAAGAACCAAGTAAGAGATAGTTCACGATGTGGTGATATGCGGGCTAACGTTCGAGCTGAGCCGCGCGCGGAGGCAGGTGTTGCTTGGCCGCGCAAGGACAATGAATATGCTGGCCTGGAGCGGCCAAGCAATGCCTGCCGTAGCGCGTCGGCTCGAGCGAGGGGTTAGGCCTCGGCCGCATGGGACACCGCCTCAAGGTTATGCCCATCTGGGCCGATGACGAAGGCTGCATAGTAATTGGCATGGTAGTGCGGACGAAGCCCGGGTGGACCATTGTCTTTACTGCCTGCCTCGAGCGCTGCTCGGTAGAAGGCGTCAACTTGGTCGCGACTCTTGGCTGTGAACGCCAAATGCAGATGGGCTGGCTTTTCCTTGGTCCGAAAAGATTAAGCAGGAACGTAGGTCAACCTGATCACATCCTCGCCAATCCGATCATTAGTCATAAGGCGGAGCGGCGGCCGGGGTCCGGCGAAATATGGCTTGCCGTGACCAAGCACGACGGGGTGCAGGTAGATTCGATAC